>Ga0163217_1113891_pt1 | contig 11485 bp, 17 predicted proteins | sample SynspAceP_FD_185933 | JGI IMG/M metagenome (GOLD analysis project Ga0163217, IMG submission 185933) | Saline lake microbial communities from Ace Lake in Antarctica - Synechococcus sp. Ace-P (PacBio error correction) | ecosystem: Environmental > Aquatic > Non-marine Saline and Alkaline > Saline ... | reverse complement strand
CCGTGTTGGCAGGTGCTCTGCCTCACGAGATGGCCCTGCACCGGGAGGGCCGTCACAGAATGTGTCAGCTTTCGCTCTCGCCATCGAGTGGACCAATTGTGCCGGCTTGACATCTCGCCCCCTGGTGATTCTCATCGACGCCGACAGGCTCCGGACGCTACGCGCTCCAGTGCCGGGATGGGCCGTGAATCACTCGCGACTGCCCGGTCCTGACCCAGCTCACCCCTCCCCCCACTTCCTGAGCCTCGCATGTGCCCCTGGTGTTCGTTGACTTCGAGAGCCGTCACCGGTGTTCCCGGCCACAACCGAGCGGGTGTATGGTGGTGGATGGCAGCGCGGGCTGCTACGTCGTGGCCGGTAGGATCGGTAGCTTCGATCCAGCGACAGCGAACACCCGGCCCTTCCGTTGCGCCTTATAAGACATGCGCTTCTTCACTAGTGCTGGCGCAAACCAAGCTGGGGGGGTCTGCCCATGGTGCGCCAACCGGCAGCTCGCTCCCGGTCTCAGGCCAGCGTGGAGAAGCCACGCCGTGGCCGACGGAATGAACGGCCCCCTTGATCCTTCTGGTGGGGCCTGCCGCGGAAGCCCGGCGGGAGGCTGGAAGCCTCGGTACCGCTCGCCCAACTGGCGTGCCCTGCCTGAACCGGCCTGCCTGGTTGTTGGCTCTTGGGGGCAGCGAAGGGCTTGCGATGCTCCCCCACCCTGCGGCCTGACGCTGCGGGAGTGCCCCCTGTGTTGATATGTGGAAACCACAGCATCGAGGGCCGCTCCAGCTGCCTCAGCGCCCGTGCGCCGACGACTTCTGCTTCTCCTCAGGTCTGATCAGCGTACCTGCTGCTTGGCTGAGCTCGCACCTGCGCCCTGCGCAGTCATCGCCCCTGCCGTGCCGAGGCAGCCAACTCCAGGTGCGTATCTTCCGGGTGATACCGGTCGCGCGATGGGAGCCGTGCTGGCCGGTGATCGGCGCTCACTGTGCCAGGAGAGTACAATTGCTGCATGGTGCTGATTGCGCCAGAGGGCGAAGTGTGCGGCCTGGGACTGCTGTGTCGCGAAGCCTGGGGGACCCCAGCCAGGACCGCCGCAGCAACGTGGCGAGGTCTATTGTGCGCTACCTGCGCCAAAAGCTCGAGGAGGGCGGCGAACGGCGGCTGATCCACACCTTGCGCGGGCGGGGGCTATTTGCTCTTGTGAGCGCCAGCTCCAGCGGCGCCTGACCATTGACCTTGGCGGCCGTCTCGCCGTTGGCAGTCACGGGATGGGGTCTGGCTGGGCTTGTCGGTTCTGGGGATGTCTCAGCGCTGTCAGTGTCCGAGGTATGGCTTTCGATCCGCAGCAACGACGACCCCGGGCGCAACCCCCCAGTTCCTGGCCGATCGAAGGCCAGTGGTGCTTGGAGCGGGAGCCGGCCCTGTATCAGCTGAGGTTGCCGCGAACCCCGCCAGTTCTGGCAGCGAGCCTTGGGGACTGAGTGCACGCCCGCCTTGGCGCTGCGGCATAGTGGTTTCGCTTCAGCCGAGGCCGCTGATGCTTCTGGATGCACTCCTGTCACCCTGGTTCCGCTCGACCTGATCTTCTGCGGGCCGGCCGGGTCATCGCCATCGAGGCGGGCACCTCCCTGCCGCCGCGCTTTGCCTGCCCCAGCTATGCTCTCCGGGGCCGCCGACGCGTTGTCGAATTGATGGGTGGTGAGCGGCCGGCTGGGCTCAGCGGTGGAAGCCAAGTGGCTGATCGCTGGACGGCGCAACCGTGTTCCACAGTCACCGGATTTGAGCGGCGACAGGGGAGTGCATCGGCCAGGGATGCCCGCGCCAGGCTGTGCGCTGCTCACCTGCACCTGCAGACCGGCCGCTCCAGTGCAGTGGACGCCTATGTTCGGCAGGGCCTCACCGTCGCCGAGGGCACCACACCTACCTCAGCGGCGCGAGCGCTCAAACGGCCTGCAGCAACGGGGCCGCGCTGACAGAGACTCGCCTTTTTCCGAACCGATCAACACCCGGTCGCGGTCGAGCAGGGAGGCGGGGGGGTCATTCACGCCGGGCTCACCAGCTCCAGGCCTCGCCTCGAGCACCCCCCTGCCGGGATGCACGCCAGTCGCTGGGCATTGGCCGGTGATCAGGGCGGGCGGCGATCCCGCCCCCGGCGCTGCCACGCCCAGAGCCAGGTTCGGGCGCAGCCGCAGGGCTCACAGACCGATCGAATAGGGCCCACCCCGGCGCCAGGTCCCAGAGCACCGCGGTCAGGATGGCAACTCCAGATCGGCAACAGCTGAACTCGCACCTCCCGTCTTTGGTCATCAGGCCAGCCGGCGATCGGTCGTGCTGCAGGGCCAGAGCCGTCGTCTGATCCGAAACAGGCGGCAGCTCGCCCGACTCGCGTGGTGACGGGAGGTCTCGGCTCGCATCAAGACCACCAGACTTGCAGCGGAGTCGAGATCGGCTGGAGGGCTCGCCTCCGCCCCCAGGGGCGCCAGACCCTCTCGTCGGGGATGCGAGCCGTTCCCAAAGCCAGAGTAGGGCGCTTCAAGCCGGAAGCCGCAAGAATTCGGCGCACTCCTCGTGCACGCTCCCCGGGCCCTGATCCGTGTGAGCACCCAGTGGCGGTGGCCGGTCTGCTGCCAAGCTCGGGGCCAGGGTTCGGGCTTACGCGGCCGTGCGAGGTGATGCCAGACTCTGGTCCTGCTAGGGGCTGGCCGATTCGGCGCGGAAACGCCAGCTGCAGGCTGGAAGGTGGCGGATGAAAGCGAAGCTGCTCTTGATAGGATCTTGCTCTGCAACAGCAGCGGACCGGGATGCCGAACCAGAGCGGATCGCCGCCTGGCCAAGCTGGCAACAGCTGGTCCGACAGCAGCCAGGAATGCTCGCAGACACCGCGATCAGCTCTCGGCGCCTGGTCAGCTGACTCTCTTGCAGCTCCCGCCTTTGCGGCAAGACTCCCAGTTTACGTCAGTAGGCGGAGAGGTGCTGCACAGTGGGGCCCTTGTGCACCGCCCCAGGGCTGGGCAGAGAGGGGACTAAGGCCGCGGGCATCGGTGCCGATCACATTCAAGCCTTTGGGCGTTGTTGTTATGGATTCCAGGTCCCCTCGCCATTGATGCCCGGGCAGATTGCTGCCGGCTGCCCTGCCGATCCTGTCCTCCCCTGGCATTCCGACCGCCGCCCAGCGCTCCATTCGACACTGGGTGCTGGCCCTGGTGGGCCGTCTCCAGGGGGAGCTGGAGCCTCACCTGGCCGAGGCGACGGTGGTTGCGGGTGATGCCGTGGCGTCGCGCGAGGTGACCGGAGCCTCCTGGCATCGATGAGCGCAACACGCCGCGTCGGTGCTTGCGCTACTCACGCCTGGTGCGTTCGGCCAGTACCTTGATGCCGCCCTGATCGTCAGCCGTGAGCCGCAACCAGTACGACGCACACAATGAGCCGTTGGGCCAACCTTGTTTCTGCATCAGTTCTGGACAGAGCTGACTCCCTTTCCCTGGCTCGATGCTGCCTCTTTTCGGTCTTTACCGCCTTCTCGAAACTGTTGCCGCGGTCGCGCGGCTTCCAAGCCAGCCCCTATCAGGCAACCGGCCGGCCAGTTGCGCGCGGGCGTTCGCGGCTCTGGGGCTGGGAGGGCGCTTTACACGTCCGTTACGCCCAGCAACCTGGATTCGCACAGCGGCCCCCAACCACGGCGCATTGGCCCCTGGAGTGTGTTCGGCGCGGTTGACTCTCGGCTGTGCCCCGCATGCGCCGGCTTCAACTCTGGGCACTCTCGATGGCGGTGCAACACCTGGTTCGGAAGTTCCTGCCGGATTTGGCAGTTCGCGCCTTGTTTCGAAAACGCACGCACCCACCAAGCCGCGCCCACGCCTCTGGCCACCGCCCCGCAGCGTGACGATTTTCCCGTCGGCATTTGATTCACAGCCAGGGAAGCCAGGCGAGCCACCCCTGGGCGCTGGCCGTGTACCCGGCCAGCAACCCCTGAGCAGAAGCAGCCTGGCACCTATGCCGCCCGCCTAACCCTGAGCTGAGGTTCGAGCCAGCCCGGGTGTGTTTCAAAGCGTCTGGTGGGCTGTGAGGGCGTTCAGTCCGATCCTGCCGGTGTTTACCAAGCCACAGCTACCCGGGTGGCGGCTGTTCCGTTGGCGGTTGGCCAATCCCACCGAGCCGGCCCTGGACCTGTTCGCTGCTTTGACCTGAGCTGGCGACACGCTGGCCTGGTTCACAACACCGATCCCTCGCTCCTCTGTCCACTTCCGCGATGACGGAGCCCGGGACATCCTACCTTGCCGCGATCAGGCCGCGGGCGAGGCAGCCGCGAACCGTTGAGTTGATACAGGGGCTCAGGGTGTGTCTGCTGGAGTGGTCGGCGCAGCCCCGTTGGCGGGAGGGCGCGAGCAGTGGGTTTGGCGGTGCCCGGCCGACACTGCTCGTGTGTGGTGGAGGTGCTGACGCTGCAGCCGCTGGGATACCCGATGAGCGATGGCTGCCGAACACTCTCGGGAGCTCTCGCCTCCCTCGCGGGGGGGGGGGGGCTGGCTCTGATTCCAGCCAGCGACCGACCTGCGCGCAAGAACCGCAGCGCGAGCAGTGCCAGCGCGGCGCTCGGCCCTGCGCTTCGGCTTGGAGCCGGCGTGCGCTCGAGACTCGATTTCCGCTGAGTTGATCAGCTGGACCTGCACGCTCACGGCCTTTCGCCACCTGGCTTCCAGGCTTGCGGGCCTCTGCGCCGTTACACGTGGACATGGGCGCTCTGGTGGCGACAAACGCTATTCGTGGCGAATTCGCCACGAGGCCTTTAAGCGACTGCCAGCTGGCGCCAGAGAGTGCACGCTGGCAGCAAACCGGTGCTGGAGGCGCAGCGACTGCCCGGAGGCCCTGGCCTGGCCCTTTCAACGAGACCTACTACTGCCAGCGGCAGGCCGCCTGTGGACCGCCGCCTGGTCCGGAGGATCCGGTTGGGTCGCTTCGGGGTGCTCGAGTGCCTTCGATTACTGTCCTGGTACGAAAGCCTCGACGTGCGGCTCTCTATGGCCTTCCTTTGCCCTGCTTGCAGCTCTGGCCTGAACTCGACAAGGCCCGGGTGGTGCGCAGCTTTCGTGCCCATCCCGGCCCGGCGATGCGCCGACCGAGTCGCGTGTGGTATTTTCAACCAGGGGCAAGGGGCGTCGAGGCGCCGCGGCATATGCTGGCTTGGTGCACCCCCACGAACTGCGGCTGTGCCGAATGAGGCGTTCCTTCCTATGCCCCCAAAACTACACCGCCTACCAGGACTGCAAAACCTCGTTGGAAAGGGACCTGGCCTCTCCGATTTCGTGCTGCAGCTCGTGGCGCAGCTTTCAAGGCTGGCGCCTTGGCTCGGCGAAGACCTGCGTTTTCCTTGCGATTGCTGGCGCTTGCCGTCGGGAAGCCCTGCGCTACCTCAAGACATTTTGATGGCCACAACGACGGCCTTCCTCGAGACGGGCGGCGCCCCGGACCAGACCTCGACGACTGGCACTGCAGAGGTGGGAGTGCCTACTGCGGCGCCTCTGGATTCCGCTGGCGCTGGTAGCGCCCTGGCGATGGCCCAAACGGCTGAGCGGGTAAGAGCTGGGCCTCGGACACCGGAGAGTTGCAATGCGGGGAGTTCGGTACTGGTTGGCAGTGCGAGGGCGCAATCGTGCGCGTGCAACTCGATTGCCCTCTTGGGAACGGGGAAGTAGTAACGGAGTGCGATGCCGAGAGCGGCACGCCGCGGTGGGTGATGGCCGACCAGCTCTGTTTGGTGAGTTGTCGCGGCCGTCTGTTGGGCCTTGCGCCGGTGGATGGCACGAGGAGCGCTCGTTTCCCGCTCTCGTCGCCATTCGCGGAGGCCTGCTTTGAGCGCTTCGAGGGCGGCACGGTTGGGGAAATGAGCCACGCGTCTGTGCCGCGACGGCCCCCGTGGATGCCGGGCGTGTCACCTCATCCACTTTGGACGGTTTCGTGTGACTCCGGCAATCAACTCGGCATTGCCGACTGATTAACCGCTGCATCGGCGAAAGCGGGGGCACATCGCCCTGGCGTGTGAGGCAGCGCGCGGTGGTCATGAACCCAGGTGTATGGCGGCTGGCCTGAGTTCCGTACTCGGGAGGCGTCAACGGCGCGACGTGGCACCTTCCGCGCCTGCCACTATTCTGCGAGGAGGGCGAAGTGCACGCCTCTGGGGCCTCTTGGGCACTGGCAGCGAGTCCAGGGGCGCCCGGCTAGGGACTCCCATGCGCAGAGAAGCCTGACCATCCAATCCAGAACATGTCTTTCCAGGCGTCGATTGGTGCCCGTGGCTCTGCCGTCCGCCTGATCGATATGATGCTCGCCTGCCTGTTGCTGTCGTGTGTGCTGGCCTGGCTGTCCGTTCCCCAACGCGGTGATGGCCGGCCTCTGGCCCCCTGGCCAGCTGCACGCCCCCCGATGCCAACGGCCTCGCGGGTGCTGCCAGCTTTGAAAGTGCCTGCGTGACCCGACGACCAGAGTGGCAGCTGGTGGCTTTACCCGAAGGCCCGCTGGGGGGCGTTGCGGTCTGCGCCTGGTGGGACTTCCCAGGCAAATTTGTCCGGCTTGAGCACCCCACCCAAGCTTGCAGGTGCGCTCGGCCCTTTCGAGTGGAGCTTTGAAGAACGGACACACTCACCCATGGAGAATTCCCAGCTGGCCGTTGAATAGGCGGCCGCCGGGCGGGAATTCGATTCTATGAGCCATTGCTGGCCACGTATCTTCCCAAGACCGGCGCTGCGCTTGAAGCTCCCCGGTGCCGTAGTTAACGAGCTGGGCGGTCCCCCTATGTGTCAAGGAATTGGCTGAGCAATTGGATAGCGGCGATTCAGCTGTAGTTACCGTGCTTGAAAAACGTCTGAGCGAGCGTCATGCACGCCTGGTGAGAACCACGTAGCCGTGACTTTCTGCACGGGTTTTCACTGAGAGCTGAGTGGTGTGCCACTACGGTGATATCGGAGCGCAGAGAGAGCAACGGGTGAGCGTCTGAGGCAAGCGTGGAATGAGATACCTCACACCGGCGCTCGGCGAAGCCGCACTCAGCCCCAATACCGCTACGGTGAGGGTGCGGTGACGTGCTAGGCACACCGATGGCGACACGCGTGGGGTAGGTGGGTATAGGCTTTCCACGCCACGAGCCCGGGGCGCCCCCGCGCCGAGGTGGTGCCTGGTCCGGCGGGGTGAAACGCGCCTGCGGGGGCACTTGGGGGTGTAGCCTGGGCCCTGCTGCCACCACGGCCGGTTCACCCCCCCCTGCAGTTTGAGGCTCGTTGATCGCTCTTGCCGGCATCTGCCGGCGTGGGGTTTGGTCGGCAATGGCCGACTCCTGCATCACCCGGCCTATGGCCGGCGTCAGGTCCTCGCCCAATTGCGGCGCTGGAATTGACGGGTGATTGATAGTGCGCGTCGCAGAAGCGATATAAAGCGCTGCGGTGACTGAACGCGGCCTTTCTGCACCGGGTTGCGCGCGGCCGTGCCCCCTGGGCTTCTTCGCTTCAAGTGGGCGGCGTCAATATTTCGGCGATGAGTGTGGATGACGCACCGCCCCCAACTGCGGCCACAGCATGGCATCAGTGGCCCCTGAGCGCGCGCCATTGGGGGTTCACGGCTCGCGCGGCCGACAGGACATGTTGATGCCGAGTGATATTCTGTCGGCGGGCGGCACGGTGCGCGGCCGATGACCCCCCTGCTCACCAGAGCCGTGGCCGGCGTTCGCCCGAGCCGCTGCGGGGTCTGCTCAGCCGCCAGCTGGATCTTCCCCCCGCGCCAAGTCTTTGACCAGACCGTGGCCCCACCTGGTGTGCCACGGGCCTGCTGCCGTAAACCCCAGCCAGCGCCGCGGCTTCTTCAGGCCGTGGCTGGAGTCCTCTGGAGCCTCGCTATAAAGCCTGAGTGGAACCGGCTTCGCTGATCGGGGCCCTTGGCCCTTGCGCTGGTTGCAACCCGGGTGTCCTCTGGGATGACGCAGCCGGCCTGGCGGTCCGCTCCGCCGATCTGCCCGGGATGCTTGCAGCGCCTTGGCGTGGTATGTCGCTGCCCCGCCTGGCTGCTCGAGGCGAGTCGGCGCGACCCCTGGGAAGACCTGTGCCGCCGTACGCCGAGTCGCAACGCCGCCGGGCCCTGCATGTGAAGCGAATGCGGCTCTCTCTCGTCCAGACGCTCTTGGACGCTAGGATGGCCTGCCATTCAGCACGCGAACGGGGCGCCGAAACAAAGATAAAAAAATTAGAACAAATACCTGTCCCCCGTGCGCTTCTGGGCCCCAACCCACTTCACCGACAATTCTGGAATACGCTTCTCCCGGCTTTCGACTACAGAATTCCGATCCTCGGACCTCGCTTGCTACGCCGGGCGGGTGCTGCTGGTGGAAGCTTACTCTGCTGGTAGCTGCTGGCCCGCCGTTTCTCAGCCGGGTTCACTGGCGCGCGGCCGTTGCTGTGCGGCAGCCGATACAGATTTTGTACTCACCGTAATGTCTGCTGCAGCTTCAGTTATGGCTGCTGCAGTGGCTAGCTGCCCGCAAGCAGCTGTCGACACGCTCATGAGGCGGCAGGCTGCGCGACACGATAGGTCAGCATGCAGATGATATCTGAGACAGGTTTTGTCTTGCGCGCAAATCGAGCTGCCTGCGCTATTGGCTGATCGCTTTTTCGCCCAGTCTGCCCACCCTGCCCAGCAGGACTCGCCGTGTTTCTCTTCGACGGCCGACAAGCTTGATCGGGAACCGTGTTCGTGCTGTCACCTGGCGATCCTCCTGTGGCTGGGGGCGTCCTTAACGGTGTCTGGGCCACCGCCTCGGTGGCTTCCGGAGCGGCCGCATCGGCGTGTGTCGGCGCCAGGGACGATCGTGGAGAACCTGATCAGCGGTTGCTCAGCCGTGCCATTACATCAATTCGACCGTTCGTGGTGTGGGGACATGATCCAGGACCGCCGCCGACTCACGATTCGATAGAAGTCGGGCAGACGGCTGTCGCTATTACCGCCTCTTCTGCGCGACCATTGACGGCCCAGCTCCTGTTCTTTTCGACCTCCGGCTCTCGTTTCGACATCCTTCCGACTGTGTTCACGACCAGCCGTGATCAAACACTCCGGCGGGCATTCGACGAGGGCGCCGTATTCTGGATCTGCGAATTCACGGTCATGCTGCTTTGAGGAGACTCACACGCGATTCCAAACAGTGATCGCCGTCTGAAGTCCGCTCGGTCTTACGAAGGAGTCAGGGAGTTGACATCTATGCGATGCGCATGTGGTCATTTCGGTGAGCTAGGACCCCGCTCGAGCCTGAGATCTGTCGCGCCTGCTCTGCTTCCATTCAGGCGGCGACATTCATGAATGCCTGGTGGTGCAACAATGCGGCTGTTGCTTGCTCGTATTCCGGGTTCTCATCTGCGGAGTTCGCAAGTGGCCACAATTGCGTCATCCCTTACCTCCCACGCCAAACTGTTGAAGGCCGCTTTTGTGAGCGTGCGCGCCTGAGGCCAACACATTCCGCTCCTCGATCTACTGTCTGGCCTTGTATTCCATTTGGTTCAGCCTCTGGTTATGCTCAGTCGCTGAGCAGTGGATCTGTGTGCTCCGTAGCCTTTGTGCACGAGTACCGTTAGAGCGTTGGCCAGGCCCCTTCTCCATGCTTGTGGCACCAGAGCTGTCTCCAAGCGATTCGCGTATCGTTCAAGACATTCAGCGTCTGGTGACGGGCTGATGCCTTCTCGACGGCGCAGGCATGATCCGGTTTTCTGGTGGTCTGGGAGCAGGGCGCATTGAGTCGCTGGCCTGGTTCGTCGAACGGCGGCAGGCTCCGCCCGATTCGTGGCGCAGCCTTTGTGGCCACGGCGCTCTCCTCAGTATTTCGGGTCGTGCTGCTCGGCTCAAAGCGCCAGGAGAGATCTGCGCTGGCGGCCCGCCGTTCTCCGGCAGTAGGTGTTTAGCCAGCCTTTCTGGCGGCTCCCGCTATCTTCCACTGGCGGCCTGGTCAGCAGTCCCTCAAACCTTGGCTCCTGGACAAGCACAAGCTACATGAGGCACTCATGGATGCTGGCGCGAAGCTGTGCGCTGTACTTCGCGACAACGGCTTTTGCAGGCTCTCACCTGCGGTTCAGTCATGCTGTCACGCGATGAGCGCCGAAGCCATGCTTGAGACTGCCGCCGACTGCCTTCGGCCTCTCGCGAGTCAGCGACGACCCCAGCCACGGGGATGGCTGCCGTGGTTGATGTTGTGGTGCCAGTACGGCCGAATCCGCTGGAGGTTTTGATCTGTGCGCTTGCTTTGTCGCGGTGTGGCTCTGCGCTCTCCTCGGACTCTCGCTTCTTTCGCGGTCTAGGTTGCTGCCCGGAATCCAGTGGCCTGGACACTGCTCTACAGTGTCATGCTTCTCAGTGTGCACGCCCGAGGGTGTCAAGGCCTGAATCCAACTATCTCCCCGTCGCCTTTTCACCCAGCGATCTGCCTCCCAGTCCTTCTCCCGGGCAAACCTCAACCCTGCCAGTCTTTGCCCTGCAGCTGCAGAGGCTCTCCGGATCCTATCGTACTAGGTGTTCGATGCGACGTGCGCGCCATCTGTCTGCTTCAGCAGGACAATTATTACTGCGCCAGGCGTACACGCCTGTATCAGCGGACCGGGTGGGCTTCGTCCAGGACCGCAACCTCACCATGTAACTCGATGACACACGCATCACGGTGTGCGAGTTACGAAAACCTGCGCTCTGTGTGCGAGCCGCTGGGCTGATGCGCGGATTGAGTAGTGCAACTGTCTGAGCCGTGGGTCGCAGCCCACCGCCAAGCGGTGGGGCGCCGTGGTCTGTGCGCGCGGGACCTCTTATCCTGGATTGAGCTCTGTCCGGGCTCGGCGTTGGCTGGCAGGTGGGGGGATTCGAAACGGCACCTCGGCGGAGATATCTGGCCACCGGCATCGTTTGGCCGGCCGCGGCTACCGCAATCTCTATTCAATGGAAAAGCCTGAAGCGACGGCCTCTCCCCATTTTCGCATTCGGTCGGCCATGGCCTGGCAGGCGCGTGTGCGTGTGGGCCGACGGGCTATCTCATGCATATCCCTGCGCACCAGGCTGCCAAGACCCCCTCAATACACGGGGGGCTTGGCCGTGTGGCGCGGATCGCCCTATCCGAGTGAGTTCGATTTGTCAATGGTCTCTCACATCGATGATTCCCCAACTGCTGCCTCGTTGCTGATGCGCTCAGGCCTCTGGGGTTCTGCTTGTCTCACACCGATTTGTGTGCTGGACCGTGTGCTAATGTTCGACGACGGCGTTGCCTCCTGCGTCTTTTTTCATCAAATACTTTGGCTGGTGGGTTTGTTCAGCCGCGGTCGCTGCGCTCGGCCCTTGCTTGCGCCCGAGCTCTACTCGCTGGATTTTTCCTGTTTCCCGATCCCTCATGGCGGTGCTCCTCCGACCCTGGTGGCTGTCCCCGAATCAGTTTCAGGGTGACTCCCAAGCGATCACCGCGTCCCTCCAACGCACCTGTGGCTGCCTCGGCGGC
>Ga0163217_1076254_pt1 | contig 11485 bp, 16 predicted proteins | sample SynspAceP_FD_185933 | JGI IMG/M metagenome (GOLD analysis project Ga0163217, IMG submission 185933) | Saline lake microbial communities from Ace Lake in Antarctica - Synechococcus sp. Ace-P (PacBio error correction) | ecosystem: Environmental > Aquatic > Non-marine Saline and Alkaline > Saline ... | reverse complement strand
ATCATGCCCGCCAGGTTCATCTGGCGTCGCAACGCTGCAGCAGACCCGAACAAGCCCTGAAGCCAAGGCATGCGAAAAAAGGCAACGAACAGACTTCTCCGGCCGCAATTGCTGACCTTACCACTCGAAGGAGCTGGATACCTGAGCCTGCAGGAAGGCGAGACTCGGAGGAATCTGGAAAACGACCAGCGCAGTTGAGCCAATGCCGGCGAGATCATTGCAGTCCTTCCAGCACGTGTCAATCTGTGCAGCGCAAAACGAGACAGCGGTTTAGCGTGCTGCAGCATCTGACCATCAGCCAGCAACGGCCTTGGCAGCGCTTTCCGCAAACAGCCATCATAGCTGGAAGAAGCCGACGGCATGCTGGCCAGTTGCACAGATTCAGATTGAGAAGCACGGGTGGGCGAGCTGCGCGACTATCTGGATCATTGGTCGAAGCCGGACCCCGAGCGCCCAGCCGCAAGTGGAGGAGGCGCCTGGGATGCGATTTCGATCTGGCGCGCCAAGCACAAGCAGTCCAATCCGGATCAGTTACCCGTCTATGCAAACAGCAAGACTGTATCGATTTGAGCTGGAAGCATTAGCAGCGCAGGGACGCGGATGCGGAGCGCCTGGCTTGAAGAGCGTGGGTGACCTACCGTGAACATTTATCACCAACTGGCGCACGACCTGAGTCGGACAAGCGCAGGAAGGCGGCGACACGCCTGGGAAAAGCCGTCACCGCGAAAATACAGCAACTAGGCATGCCCGGTGGGCGAGTTTTACAAGGTGGCAAACTCAGTGCATTTGATGCGCAAAAGCTGCTTGCGCACGGCCATGGGAGAATGTCGAGCTAACTGGGTCAGCGCCAACCCCGGGCCAGCCGCCAAAACCGCTGGCCAGGTGGCTTTACGGGTGTGAGCTGTCGCGTATCAGCTTGGTATTCAGGTATTCCAGCAGCGCCAAAACATCCGCGTACCCACGGCTGGATTGATGAACAGTGACGTGGGGATCGGCGGTCCTACGCAGAGATCGGTCCGGTAATCTTGACTGCGCAACTTCGGTGCCAACGGCCAGGTGCTTGACCTGTGACCAGCATTTGCCGCAGGTTGCCGCGCAGGTCACCAGCATCTGTTGTACGCCAAGGAGCAGGCCAAGAGTCCAGCAGCACCCCGCATCGACCAACCTGGAAAAGGATGGCGAGTGCACGAAGTGTAGCGCGGCATGTTGGCGCGGATCGACTCACCGACGGACGCTGGCGCACGCGCGCAAAGTGCTGTCGGCGGTCTGGATTACAACGTGGAGGAATGCGCCTCTAGGCGCCTTCTTCTTCAGTACTTAGCACCAGATTGTGATCAACCTCTCGAAACCATTGCTCTTTTTACGATTATCGCGTTGGCGACGTTTCGATTTCAGCGTCCGAAAAAATTCGAATCACTTCACGGGTATCGACACGGGGGACCATATGGTCGTGGTTGCTCAGCCATCAAGCCAGTCGGAACACGCGTGGCGCCATCGAAGTTTGTGGCGCAACCCAGGCGGCGGATTCAATTGCGGTTCAACACGCGGTAGACGTGGCCAGACCTACATTCTTCCAGCTTCCATCAGCGCTTATCATATACATCCTCCGCACTCATTTGTGACGCTCAGCGGGAATGATCCAGCATCTGCAGAATCTTGACGGCGTGGCACGGTGACCTTATACCGCTTTCGGAGTTCTTGATTTTCAACCATGTTTCAGTTCTCGTTCCAGCGCTTCGCAGGGCGGATCTGTTCGGGTATGAATTACAGTCGCATTCAGCATTTCCACGATAGTGGATGTTACCACCGCGATTGCCAAATAGCTTATTACGGATTCTCTGTATCCCTGTTGTGCTCTCCGCTCTGGGCCTTGTGGCTGCAAGCTTCCCGCGGCGTTTAAAAATTGGATGTCCAAACAGGGGCAACCGTGGTCAGCCCAGGACATTGGCTAGCAATTACCGCCCGGGTATGAACCCGCCAGTGCGCTTTATCATGGGCACGCCACTGGTTTGAGACACCTTTCACCCAAATCGTGGGATTATATTTGGACAGCATGCAGGCGGCATCAGGAACGTACGCAGGAACGTATCAGCCTGAATTTGAAAATGATCTGATGGTTCGGCCTCTCTGGCGAACTTTCGTCCCGCGCCAGCCGTGAATGGACAGGATCATTGGGTACGCGCAAAACAGGCCGAGGCCTGAAAGTGCTTGGAAAACCTACCCGGTAGGATCTGGGTGCTCCGTGGTTACTGGCGAGTAACTCAACAAAGGGCTGCCTGACGGGCAGCCCTATTTCGTCCTTGGCCGCCTTAGCCTTGGCTGCACGCTGTTTGCGCCACCTTCCTTGGGGTCTGCAATCCATGCGGGCGATAGACTCTACCACTCTCCACTGACAAAACAATTATCGCTCAGCCGGTCTTGGGCAGCGCCTTGCAAAAAATTCCCAGCGGAGACGCTAGTCAGATCCAGCTCGGGAAAAGATGCTCGCTCGATACCGGACTTGCTGTACCGTTCCAAGCTGTTGTTGCCCTACCGGACTGTCACACTGAGATCTTTCTTGCTGTGCGGCAAGCGCGCGATAGGCCACTTCAACCACCAAGGGTTATCCATTTGCGTTACAGCTTCCTTGGGCACGTCTGACAGAAGGCTTCAACCATGTTGTTGGCGGCCTCGGTTGGAACAGGCGGCCCCAGCGTCGCCTTATCTAATGGCCGGCCATTAATTGAAGTGACAGATCCAGGCTGATCTTCGCAGGCCATGCTTCACCCGCGGGCCTTGAACTCCCAAAACCACTCGTGCAGCTCGCTGGAATGGGCCATCCTCCAGGCGCAGCTCGATTCGCGCCCCGGCACCAACGCGTTCGGGTAGTGAAAGACTGCGAAGCCCGGCTTTATCGCGACTGTCAAGACCGTGCACGCATCTCGAGTTGCTTTCTCATGCGAATGTCGGCCTGGGAAGCACCAGGGCAGGAATTCAGCGGGTACCAGGTCCACCAGGTTGGACCAGGTCGTACAAGCGCTGAGCCGGATAGGGCGCAAAACGCCCGAGCGCGGAGTATGACGTCATAAGCCTGCATATCAAAGGCCTCTTGTATTTAAGCAGTATCGAGTCCACAAAATTACAATCAGAACCCCAACCGGGGCGACGTATAGCAGTAACAGCCAATATACCACTAGGAAACAGTCCGCGGAGGATGGCGCAGCGCCAGCTCGGCCCGAAAAACCTCACGACCCAGAATTCCAGCCGGCAAAAACCGCAACCAGCAATCCACGAGCGGCAAACACTGATACGGCTTGTCAGGATAGTCGAGCTTTTTCAAAAGGTTTTTACCGCCCTCGGTAGTCCATTGAAGAGCGACCAGCCAGGGACTCGTGCCGTCAAAAAGAAGCGGGCGTCGCCAGCACATTGACGACCAGTACCGTTACCCGAAAGCCCAGACTATCCAGCACCACCATGCCGCCGAATCGGCCGCAGTAATCTGCGTGCTGTGGTACGCCCGAGTTCGCTCGAACCCAATAAGCCACGGCGGCTCCAACATGGAAATGGCCGAACTGCCAGGGCTGCCATAGCAACAGCACGAAAAAACAACAAGGCCAAGACCCTTGGGCCCAGGGCAATGATTTGCCAAAGGCGTCGGCAGCGTTCACGAACATTCAGCACGGCCACAGTGGGCTCAAGCCATGCGGCAAAAAACGATGCGGAATACAACGCCATGCCCCGCCGTAAGGTGACCACCACGGTATCCAGCAACGCCACAGTCATGACCGTCGCCACCAATGGATGACTTTTTCAGGCTATAAAATGCCAAACACCATGATTGACCCTTACCCCGATGCTCAGGGTGAAAAGGCGTGGACCATCGCGCGAGAATGCCATCGGGAACTTCTCTTCGCGCTAAGGTCAAAATGAAACAGAGTCAGCCCTGTGCATGAATTAACGATGGTCAGGCTTGTAGCGAGCGGACAACAGCAGCACGAACAACAGCGGCCATCATTGATCCGCGACTCTTCTCCAAGCCCCGCCACACGCCGGACGGGCAATGATGATCGCCAGTGCACCAGCATGAACAGAACTGTTGCCCAGCGTCCAGCCGCCAGGGATCAACGCCGTCAGCCCCGAACGCGCACCCCGCGCTGTCTCCATCAAATACCGACAAACTCCGGCCCTACGACCCATTTACCCGATGATGTAGTCCAGCGACCAGCCCTGCGACCACACTGTAGAACGATTAGGATTCAAAACACGCGCCGCAACCATACACGTGATCGCAACCCACGACCAGCGTGCCGAGCCGCCGCCTGGCAACGCCAAGGACTTGCCGTAGCGTTGTTGACCGGCTTTGGACGGCCCGCGCCGCCCAGGGGACCGTTTCCGCCCAGCATGGATCGAGGACCGCCTATCAGACGCAATTACACAGCAGAATACACCAGGACGAAAAGCGCGCCGCCATCACCCAGCCATAATAGGGAAACTTCCAGATATTGCCCAGGCCGGACCGCCAGAACCGGTCGCCGCCAGATAAAACCCAGCGCGCTTAGGTCCAATTAATTTGCCGTAATGGAGATGCGCTCGCTTGGCATGGTATAAAACACCTTTTCGTTTGCTGAAAAAAGAGGAGGCATTGTTCCAGATTTGGATCAACGCTCCACCAAGGCCCGTGTAGCCGAACACGGTAGGAACGGCCCTATTTAAATGCGGGCTCGCCTATGAGCATCAAAAGAAACCCAGGCAATCAAGTCAAGCGCACATCCGCGCTCAACAGAACGCCAAACCGAATATTGTCGAAGATTCGCTTTCGAAGCCGGCATCGCCTTGACCGGCTGGGGAACGTGAAGAGCGTTGCGTGCCGGCAAGGATTCAGCCGGTGGACAGCTATATTCTTCTCAAGAACAACGAGAGCCTTCCTGCTCGGCGCCCACGTCACTCCCCTGCAAACCGCAGCGCCCACGTGGTTGGCCGACCGAACCGCACACGCCAAGCTGTGCTGACTTAATCTGCGCGTTAAGCTGGACAAGCGAATTACCGGTGTACAGCAAAAGGGATTTCAGCTTTGCGTCCCGCTGGGCCTGTACTGGAAAAGAACCACCTGGTTCAAAGCGAAAATCCGCCCTAGGTGGCGCGGCAAGAAGGTTTTGACAAGCGCACAGGTGAGAAAGAACGTGGATCTGGGCCAGGAAAAGCAGGCGTTGTGCGCGTGATAACAAGCGTAAGCCCGGCATATCACGCCAAAATGATCTTTTTTATGGCGTGCTGGCTGCTGAACTTTCTGTAATAGCCAGATAATTGATGCATCCGGATTGGTCAGTTCCACCAGTCCGGCGTGAGAGGCCAAGCAGCAAGAACTTTCTGCCCCGCTCTGCGGCGGGCATTTTTCTGCCTGCGCTTTGCCTTCACGGTGCAGCCGCACCCTATGGACCCAGGGAACCTTTGACCGTACAATGCGTCCTGTTAAACAAAGACCACGATGGTTTTGGGGCCGATTTGGATTCGACGACGGTTACAAAAAACTGGAGGGGCTGCGGCGAGTTGGTAAAACAGAACCGTAAATTAAACTAGTTGCAAAACCTATTATAATATGACCAATGGAATGAACAATTCGGTGCCAACTAAGCTTGCGTAAAGGGGCAGCCTAGATCCGCACTTCGGTAGTTCAGGCTTCCAAGCAATCATTTAGAGCCGATGTCTGTAAATCGAAATGATTGTACTTATAGACAGAATCGTCGCCATATGTATTGTTAGGACGAAGCGGCTAAAATTACGGTAACTCGCTCAAACACCCTGCCCTCGGGCGGTGAGGAGTTAACTTCAGTGAGATGGCTACAGCATTGTAGGAACCGATAGCGGGGACTGCGCGGACGGGGTTCAAATCCCCCCGGGCTCCACAAATACACATCTAAAGACGTTTCCGGGACGTCTTTTTTTGTGCCTGAAACCCAAGTAATACGGACTTTCAGTCTCATTGGTTTCCCATAGGAGGATTCATTCACCAGGCCACGCTTTTTATGTGCAACACGCTGTACACCACGGCGAATAATGCATATTTCTTTCGCGGCTGCACAGTCAAATGGCCCTGGAGATCCCTGTGGGCATGCCGCCCTCGGCGTAAACCCGACTCACTGAGACAAGATCAAGCAGGCTAGCGAGCAGTTTCATTGGACGTGGCTGCAACAGGGACGTCGCGCGCCGGCGAGCTTCATCATCAACGACGCCAAAGCGCTCGTGAGCATTACGGTGAGCGGACATCCGCCTACCTGAGTAGTCCCAGCGTGTTCCTGCGCTATGCGTAGGAACATTCCCCAGGTGGATTGCGCTCTGGTCAGGCAGGACAGCAACCGGAGATTGGCAGATGGGTGCAAAAGCCTTTTTGGAACTGCAAGCGTATACCGCAAGCACCAAATGGGTTGCTGAACATTTTGGGACCTGTGAAGTCACGGGGCCGAGGAAGTCCGCGTACTGCAATGGGCTACCTCCTTCGAAAATGGGTTCCTTGGTATTCGCCGAAATACCGCCAACAATCCCTATCTTGCTTGTACTCAGGAAAGGATGACGCGGGGACTCGGGCAGCGACCGTCACCACGTTTGGCGACGATCAATTGCCCGCGAAGCTAGCAAACATTGGCGAACTTTAGCACTCGGGCCCGCGCCAAACTCCGTGCAAGGAACGAGGGTTCGGCTGCAGACTTTCGGGCCACCTGCTGAGGGGAACCCGCCAGCACGATGCTGCCGTGGGCAGCGGCCCGCGCCTGGGCCCTACGTCGATTTCACCCAGTCCGGCTTGGGCCCAACCGGCAGGCATGTCGTGCTCCCGATCATCACTACGGTATTTCCGGCATCGACCAGGGCGGCTGAAACTGCACCAGCAGCCGGTACGGCATCCGGCGACGCCGTGCAGCCGAGTGGTCGGCTCGTCGAGCACGTTACAGGCTTCGCGCGCTGCGCTGCGTGAAAGCTCGGTCGCAAGCTTGATGCGCTGCCGCCTACGCACCGGAAAGCTCTGTGGCGGAGTTGCCCCAGGCGGCAGAAGCCCCGAGTCCCGATGTCGCGGCAGCAGTTGCAGAGGGCCTTTGCCACCGCGTCTTACCCGCGAAGAATTCGCGGGCCTTCGGTCCACCGGTCATCTGCAGACCCTCGGCGATGTTGCGACCCGTTCCACTGCAACTTCAGCGTTTGGGCCTCGGTTGTAGCGCCGCCATGGCAGGGTCGGGCCACGGCGCCGTACCACGCTAGGCAATAACAGCAGTTCCACGCTAACGAAACTCTTCGCCCTCGCAAGTTCGCAGCGCCCTTGGGCGACGTTGAACGTGAGAACCCGTCCGGCATTCATAGCGGCGCGATCGTCGGCATCGGGCGTGGCGGCGAACAGCTTTGATCGGCACATGGCGAACAGACCCGTGTAAGGTTAGCCAGAGTTCGACGCGGCGTGCGCGCGATCGGCTTCTGCTCCACCTGCACCAGGCGCTGTATGGGTCCACGGTCGCCCGCAGATGTGGGCCGCCGGTCGCTTCGACCACTAGCCGGCCCTTCAGCTGGGATTGGCGGCTTTCGGCGGCATCGCTTTCAGGCTCGTGGCCCAGGTTGCAAAGCAAGCCCACCGAATTCGGCAGGGCTCTGCGCGATTGAGCTGGATTTGCCCGGGAGCAGAGATGCCGCGTACGGCTGTGCAGCTACGCCCAGCGGAATTGCGCGCATCCACGCCATGCAGTTATGGCGGTGGATGCCCTGCACTCCAACAAGCCGGTCGGCTTCGCGTGCTCGGCTTCCGGTGCGGGAATTTCGTCAACAGTAAACGTGCATGTACGCGATTCGGCAATCCTTGCGCAGGCAATCCGGCTCGCCGCTGTAGAGCCCGCGGCCGCCACGCTCCCCAGGCCCTTCCGGGCCCGACATCACAGCACATTGCGCGTCGGACGCACTCAGAGGCCAGGTTTCGTGCTCCACCACAAACACCGAGTTGGCACCGCGTCCGCGCAGCCGGTCGAGGTGATGTACAGGCCTGGCTTGTCGGGAGGGACTGCAGGCCGCCGAGGTTCGTCAAAGCTACGTTTACCGGACGCCGAACAGCAGGGAAAACTCTAATTTGCGTGGCCAACCGCAAGCGTTGCAACTCGCCGACCCGAATAGCAATCGGCCGTGGCCCGGTGCCAGCGTCAGGTGCCCAGGCCTAGACTCGCGACAGTTTGGCCGCGTAAGGCGCGCCATCGAGCTACCAGCAGCGCTGTGCGGCGAGGCGGCTTTCTTCCGAACACGCGGACGGTCACGGACGCACGTCGGGGCGTACGATGGACCGCCATGGCCGGTGCGGCAGCGCGTTTCGGCACGCCGCGCCGGGCGCTTCCTGTGTCCGTAGCCGCACGCTGCCATGGGCAGCGGAAATCGCACCTTGTGCGATGGGTTCGAGCAATGCCGCCAAGTGGTCCAGCGAGCATCTGCATTAAACGCGCGGATTGTCCACCCAGCGAAGCGACCGACAGCGCTTCGGCTTGAGCCTCTATGCCGTGGCAGGGGGGCCCGGCTTGCCCTCCATGAACCGGGATTCGCGCTTTTCTCATCAGCGCGAACTCTGGTATGGCGAAGCGTGTGCAACACATGACCGCGGGCGCCGTAAAGTGCCCATGTAGCTCGGCTCCATCTTGGCGTTTGAGCGCCGGTACGGGTTTCGCAGGACGTGAAACCGGCGTACACCTGCACCGTTGGTGTTTCCTCGTGTGAACAGAATTTCTCCAGTCGCGATCCTTTTTTCGGCAGGTCCTTCCAACGGCCGAGTCAACGTCGTAGCCCGATGCTGACCAGGAGGTCGCGCAGGTTTCCTGGCCCTGCCAGGCGGGTGGCCAGGAAATTTCAACTCGCCCGTCAGGATGTCAGGGAGGTGGTTCGGCCACATGATCGCCTCGGACCACCTCGGTCACATGACAAAGCCGTGGCAGGTGGGCACCCCCCTGCGGACGTGTTCGGCGAAAAATCCCTTCGGCGAACGCATCGGCACTGATTGGCGGGATAGGGCGGCCGGCGCGCGATACATCATCCGCACCAGGCTGGACAGGGGTCAACAATGCCACGGAGGAACGCGCATTGCTGACCCCCGGCTGCTGCTGCAGGGCCACCGCTGGGTGGCCAGGCCGTCGTACTTCGCATCTTACGTCCGGCACGCCCGCCTGGTCGATCGGCGCCGATGCATAGGGGCCACGACTTCAAAGTAAGCAGCTAGCGGTTCGCTGGGCTCGGCATAGATGGTGCGAAGGCCAAGGCGAGGACTTCCGGAGCCGGAGACCCCGGAGAAACACATCCAGCGCTTTCGGCGGGATTGAGAGACGTCCACTCTTTGAGAGTTGTTCTCACGCGCGCACGCACCTGCCACGACGGCCGCGGCCGCCAGCGGTTACAAGAGGAATTTCACGACAGAATTGCTGGATTGTCTTATCCTGGTAGTTCGCCCCACTTCAGGGGACGGACTCCTGAGTGCGAGGGGCCGCGGCACTCGCTTCGAGCCACTGCGGTGAGGGTGCGGGCGTCGTTAACTGCCGAGCACGACGACCCTCGATGAAGAACGTAGGAGTTGACGGCGCACCGGCGGGTGGCGACCGCGCTGACGAGTTCACGCTCGACACACGCTCTATCAACTGCGGGGGCTGTCGAGATCCGCGGATGAACCGGATCGATGTTCAAGACCCGCTCGGCGGCGTGCCGATTCAGTCCTCTCGCTCCAGCGCCATGCCTGACGGGTGAACACGAAGTCCAGCCCACCTGACCAAAATCATCCCTGGTTCAGAGCCTGCCTCGGACGGCCCGCGCGGCGATCGCCGTGGGGGTGGTGCGGCAACCTTGGGCGCAACCACAACCGCAGGTCGCCCGAAGTGGCGCGCAGCATCGTCCCACGAAACCGGTGGTCGTGTGACCAGTACCGCGCACTCGAAGTCAAACGTATCCACCGGCGTGAGGTGGGCGTCCTTCCGGACCGCGGATGTGATCGACCTCCGGACTCGACTGGTGGCTAGTACCATCGGCAAAGTCGGCAGTCTCTCCCCTCACTTGGAGCGGCAGACCTGAATATGAAAGCCACCCAGCAACGTGGCGAGTAACATCGACACGAGCACCCCGACCGTCGCCTGCGGCCCAGGTCAGAGGGTGCGTATCCGAACGCGAAGCCCCGATGAATGAGCAGCGACACGGTGAAACCGATCCCGGTGACAGCGCCGCTACCACGAACACGCTCCCATCCCGAGCGCCCACGCAGGCGCCCCCAGTCCGAGGCGGGACTTGCGGCTAGATGATGAGCCCGATGCCTAGGAGCTTACCGAGCACGAGTCCGAAGATGACGCCCCAGGTCACGGGCGCGAGGCGAAGGCCTTCAGCGAGCAACCGGCACGCAGATCCACCCCGGCGTTCGCCAAGGCGACCCAACGCGCGTCGTGCCGGCAAAGCCGCAGGAAACTCGTCAGCCGCTCGATTCACAGAGAACCGCGGGGATAGTCCGCTGGTTTTCCACCGCGTGGGCCGATTGCGGCACTCGGGAGACTGCCAGAAGTCCACGGGAAAACAGTTGTCTTGCCGCGACGACTTGTGACGCTGCGTCCGCGTAGGCGGGGATCAGCGAGCCCGCAGCCATCCGGCCAGGAGAGGCATGGATGCGGAGTACACGCGGTCCTCGACACCACAGCACGACACTCACAGCAGCACCGCAGCCGCCAGGACTTCCGTGCGTAGTAGTGGGGCAACGGCGTCTGCGGCTGATATGCGCGAGGGATTCACACGGAAAGAAGAGGCTGGATGTTGCTTATCTGTAGTTTGTGAGAATCACGATGGGCCGGTTTCGGCATGGACGATTCAGGCGTTCCGCCTCTGAGGCGACGTCATCATATCGAGCGAAGCAGCAAGCGAGTTCGTTCTCCCAGCCTGCGCGCTCAACACTCTGTCCGTTGGGCTTGATACCAACCCGTGCCGCGCCACGCCCCTCGGGAAAATAGGTTTGCCAGCGGCTTAAAAGCTAGGAAATTGGTGTCCACTTGAAAATTTTTTTTTTTTTTTTCCAAAGGTGGACCAACCATCGCTTTGCGTCGGGCCAGGGAAGGGTGTGTTGGGACGGACGGATACACCAGAACGGCCAAAGCGGTCATAGGGCTGGCTTTGAATCGGCGGCCGAAGGGATTACGGCTCTCAGGCCCCCATTAATTGCTGTTTTCAGGGAACAAGTTAACCACGACTGGCCGATCTTTGCTGAATTGCCTTCAAGGAAAAAAAAACGATTCGGGCATCCTGGAGTCGCTTTAAGTTGCGGAATGGCTTTGCGATTTTGATTCGGGCCGCCAACGCCCAACGGACTTCAAACCCTTGCAGAACTAAAACAGCCTTTTCGGCTTCTCTCAGGCTTCAGGTCGGCCAACCCAATCTTGCGTCTAGAAAGGGGGAATATAAAAACCCATTTATCAAAAAAAGTTTCAAGGGGGGGGCCCTTTTTTTTTAAAATCCTTTCTCCCTCCCCTTACTTTTT
>Ga0163217_1072475_pt1 | contig 11485 bp, 15 predicted proteins | sample SynspAceP_FD_185933 | JGI IMG/M metagenome (GOLD analysis project Ga0163217, IMG submission 185933) | Saline lake microbial communities from Ace Lake in Antarctica - Synechococcus sp. Ace-P (PacBio error correction) | ecosystem: Environmental > Aquatic > Non-marine Saline and Alkaline > Saline ... | reverse complement strand
GCCACCGGGATCAACGGAAAAGACGGTTCTATATACGTTACCATTCACCCGGGATTCCGGTCGTTGGAAGGAGATTATTTCACGGAAGACCCGTCTGCAATTCTTTTCAAGAAACCGCAAAGAGCGCCAAGGCGTCCGGCGACCGAGCGCCATAGGAAAAGGGCCTTTAACATCCATGGCAAAACCAGGAGGAACCATTTCCGGGGCATTTGAAATGCTGGCCCGTCCCCCGGGGAAACCCCCGTCCCGGGCGGTTCGGTCGGCCAAAAAAGTCTTTGGCCCCAATTCTCCCGGTGAGAAACCGGGCCCGACCAAATCCCCGATTATTAAAAGGACCCCCCCGAAAAAGGATTGGGGCGCTCCCAGGCGTTATTATGGTCGAAAGGGGGGCAAAATCCCGCGGCCGGGGCCTTCGGTAATCACGGCGTATTTTCCTCCCCAACAAGAAGGGCCAGCGATGGAGGCTAGCCGTGGGCCCCATTAAAACGCCGCCGGGCCGGCTTCCCTTATGGTATTTTTCTGGCTTCCAGTAATTTAAACCAGAAAGTAAAGTAAGGGAGGGAGGCGGGAAACCCAATTGGAAGTTCCATTTCTTCTCGGGGAAACCGCGTTAATGAAAACTATCGGCGCCATTGGGCCGACTGGGTGTTTAAACCGTTCAAACCGGGCTATTTGCCCCCGTAAACTTTTCTTGACATCCCCCATTCAGGGACCAGAGGGGGCCATTGCCGCCGCAACAAAGGCCCCCAATTTAGGGGCCCCCCCGGTCTTGAAGCCGGGAGCCGGTTTTGAAATATCTATGACAGGGCGGTAATTGCCGGGGAAAAACCGTGAACCCGGCGCTGGGTGAAGAGGGGCCCCAAAGGGGCATTTGGAACCGGTACGGCAGGTCCACAAAGATCCACGCCCGCCGCCGGGGCGATCGGGCCCAGGGCTTTACCGGCTCCGGGTTTCCCCGGTCCCCGCGAAACGGTCTATCTGGAAGCGGGCTGGATTTGGGGCTCAAAGGCCATTTCGGTTAAACGGGAAACCCCCAGATCATCATTTCCGGAAAAAACACCCCAATCAAAACCCCCTGGGGTTTGGTTTCATTGACCCCTCCATGATCCCGTCTCATGGCCCCGGAAAGTCACTGGCCGGATTGTTCTCGGTCCCAATCGTGGGGCGGGGGCCTCGTTCTGAAGACCCCGGGACGCCGGGGGTACGTCCCAAGGGCCCAAAAGGGCGAAGACCCCCCGTGATCGCAACCACACCAAGCCGAAAGGAATCTGCTGATGCCCAACCGGAATCTGCCCCCAAGGAACGGAGCCTGCGGAAGTCCCCGCGGGCACAAAGAGCCAGAAAATTGTTACGCCGGAGAACAGCTCGAGAGAGAGAGACTTGCTTGGATGGGCCCGCATCGCTCATCCCTGGGCTGTTGAAAATGGAGCTACGATGACATCGATATATGAGGTCCTGTCATTACGTTTCTTCGCCCCCTAGCGACTCAGCAATCCGCGACGTTATGTGAACGTCGCGTGGTCCTTCATGGCGTTGATGTAATTTGAACATTGATCATGACGGTAGATAGCAGGGTGTTCTGGGCCCGGCTTCACTCCCTCTGGGGTGTGTCAGGTCTCATGCTGTGCAAAGGACCGGGAGGCTCCTTCTCCCCGTCGGGCGGTCGGCGTCTCCTACACTCGTAGGGTATTGTTTGATTGGCAGACCGGCCACCCTTTGGCGACGGGTTCGCTCCTGTATCAATGTAGCCTTACCCGAAACGGGGCTGACATGTTCAAACGCCGGCCCCGCCAGGCACCAGAAGGCCAAGTGGGGGGCCTAAGGGGGCCCCTGGATGGAGCGGGCTTGTCGTCTCTACGGGGAAGAGGAAGTATAACTTTCCCTCTTCCCAGTTATCCTAAATAGGAAAATTTATGCGTTGCGGCTCTGTCTCAGATGCTCTCTATATTTTACGCTTGTTGTTCCCATACTCGCACGCCAAGTATAATTATCCTTCGTATCTTAGCGAGGCTGTTGCAGATCTGCTCCTCGCCCGCTTTCTCTTATGTCATTGTCGGAGTAGTCTCGTCGGTTTCTTCATGCGGCCGTTCTTGGGCAAGATTTCGTTGGCATCAGCATCGATCTTCTGGCTTGTTGCTTGCGGATCACGTCTTTCAGACTTTGGTTGATAAGCCGTACGCTCGTACTTCAGAACGGAGCCCACAACCGTTGACCGAGATCCGAGCACAGTGACACGTTCGGCATGAAGACGGATCATGAGGTCCTGAACACCCAGGGTTTTTGATCTGGGTTTTGGTCGTGATGTATCTGGGTTCCGTCTCACCGACAAATTAGCTTTTTAGCTCCCGCCTCAGCCCGTCGCTTCATAGAGGCGTGCGTAGACGGAACGGAACCGCGCAGCCGTAAGCAGCTTTGGCACCGAAGGTCGCCCGGCGGCGGGGCGGGGGTCGATTGTGACCTGGCGTTTACGCGTCAGAGGCCTTTTGCCAGCTCTATCACCAGCGCTGCTTTCACGGTTCTCCCGCTATTAGCTGTGCAGGATATTTCACGCTTCGAGACTTCAAAACCGGGCCTATATTGGTTGTTGCGCCGCATATGCTCTTTTCCTTGAGGGTTCAGGAAAGTTACGGGCAAGCGCGGGTTTGGACGCGTTAAGAACGTCGGCCGACAGTGGCCGCGCGGGTTGTTTCAACGCGTTGAGGAAGATGATATCCTGGTCTCGCTTCCTCTACTTAAGCTTCGTATGGAAGCAGGACAAGGAGCAGCGGCGCGTTTAATGGCACGGGCTAGCTCCGCGCTTTCTTGTGGGAGCGGCCGTGATACGAGCGGCGCGATTTCGCCCTTTTCGGGCCACACCTATACGCCTGGAGCTTTTCGGGGTCTTTATAACGTTGATCTGGCCGTTCTCGCCTCGGAGGAATGGGCGACTTTGCGACGACGCCTGGACGGGGGTCACTCTGTGGACTCGGCTTCAGAGTTCGCAATGCGGAATGTATATGTGTTTGCCATCGATGTTGAGGCCCTTATCCTAGTTGCCAAGGTCGCGACGCTTGCGCTCTTCGCGTTTCTTTGGATTTGCAGACGGGCTCTTCGTTGAAACTCTTCAAACGGACGCTCGTGTATGTAATCGTAGAATCGTCTTCTGTTGATCTCCTCGCGTGAGCGGCGCCGATTTGCAAGTTGCAGAGTCCGGGCTCGCGTATCACTCTTCGAAGCTGTAGTGGAGCTTTGCGGTTTTTGTTCATACGGGTAGCGAGGTTACGTCAGGCCCCAATTTTCGGCTTCGAGGTCGGCGAGAGTTTCGATTTTTGGTAGCGAGGGTTTGCATAATTTCTTCGACTTGGGTCGAGGATATTCTGGGGCGCTAGTGAGAACACCTATAGCTCGATTAAAAGAGCCATAGGGTCTGTCTTAATGAGTCGTGGCGACTCTCTGGCCCGATCGCTAGCCGGCCCTGAGATGAAGGTGAGACCACTCGATGGTATTATGGGGGGTGTAGGGACGGGACTCATTCCGCCGAACCACCGTCAACGGATGAGCGCGCCGATTTTTAATAGAGGGGATTGAGCGATTGGTTTCAGTAGGAATTGCGGTATTCTCCGCAGACTTTCGGGTGTAAATCAAATTGGGGCCGCCGCGGAGAGCGCATTTCGGCTGAAGCTTCGCCACCTTTCCGCGCCAAACGATGGACGAGGCATTCATTGGCATTTGCATCACAGTTTTCCTGGACAGCGGGCAGCAATTTGGTAGGCAATGGGTAAGGCTGTGGCGGCGAGGGTGCATTTGGCTCCCCGCCCGCACTGTGTTCGACCCGCACTCCCGCTCCGATGCTCGCTCTCTCGGACGAAAAAATCTCAGAGCTGATGTGGGCCGGGCGGCTGGAAAGCTGCCGCTATGACCGCCATCTCCAGCACGCTTTGTGGCGTGTGGCAATTGCGCCATGCGCCGCGTTGGCGCAGGGAGCACGCCTGTTATTTCACTCGGTGGTGGGGATATCAGGGCGAAGTCGTCGCGGTCACTACGTCTACCGTGTTGCAATTACCGCGCTGGGGTGCGCGCGGGCGGCCTGGTCTCTGGAGACACGGCGCGCCGTGCTTCCGCGAGGAGTTCGGGGCGGGCAATTGGCGATGCCAGATCGGCATCCAAGGCTTCTGGCTTTTGGCCTTAAGGGGCGCGCGATGGGCGGGGCGTTGAGCTCGGCGCCTCTCTCCCGTTGAGCAGCGCGAGGTTGGGGCAGCCCCGGTGTTTAGGTCGAGGTGATGCGGATCGCGAATTGCTATGCGCCGACGGTCAGATTGTTAATTTCTGGTTGAAAAGGCGCGGCGAGGGGAAAATTGTATTTGAAAAGGCGCCGCGCGGGGGCGGTAGCGCGAAGGATATCTCTGGCGTCGCAGGGAGGCTATTCCTGCAGGTCTCTGCGCCTTTCATTGTTCTTGATGCAGGCCGGCGGCGGCTGCGATGGCGGACGCTTGGAGGATGTCGATATGAACATTCCAGCGTCGCCGTGTGTAATTATGTTAGCTGGCCGCACGTACGGATCGATCCAACCTACGCACCATTCGTCATCAGGTGACGGCCGCGTGGGGTTGGCGCGGGGGGATGCATATGCATTTATGTTCGTAGTGGCGTTGATCTGTTCGGTGAACGGACCGGTGTGCGTGAATTTCTCTCCTGTATGATGCGCGTGCCTTGCGCGCCGATTCGCAAAGGCTGCGTTTGACGGCCTGAGCTTGGCTGAATTTTTGCCGACTTGTTTGAGGGATAGAGAATGTTTTCACTCGAAGGAAAACGGCGCGCTTGTAACCGGCGCACCGGCGGTCTGGGCGGGGCTATCGCCGCGCAACTCCACCGCGGCGGGCGCGTGTGGCGTGTGGTGTGCGGGTACGTGCGGGGCCGAGACTCGATACTCGCTGCAGCGCCTCGGCAGATTCCGCGCAGCAGGTTATCCGGCCGAGAGAACTTGGTCTGTGGCGACGCTGTGGATAGCGTTGCCGGGGGCAACGCGGCCGGCGAACGCGCTCGGCGGATCATCGACACCTTACTGACTAATGCGGGTGGATTTACCCGTGACGGTCTTTTTTGGTGCGGGGATGAGCGCGTGGATGCTATAGTGTGGTTGACGCGGAAGGACTATGTCTTCAAGTTTCAATCTGTTATCTTTATGTTGTGCGATTCGCGCCGAACGGCGGTGGTTGTGCGAGGCATGAATGAAGGCGCCGGTAGGCGAGGACTACTCGGTGTATTTTACGTTCCAGTCGTGTCGCTTCCGAGCGATGGCCGGGTGGCGCCTTACCTGGGCGCCTTACGGTGGCCGGGCCGGGTGCGATGACTGTCGAGGCCCTCTGTCGTGACGCGCGTCCGGCGAGACCAATTATGCGGCACAAAGGCTGAAATGATTGGCTTTTTCCAGAAGGCCTGGGTCGGAAGTCGCCACGCGCGGGCATCCGCGCAGTCGGACTTGTCATCTGCCCCCCGGCCTTTATTAGCTCAGCCCCATGGGAGAGCTTGCCATCGAGTGGCGCGCGCGAGGGCGGGACTTTGGCGCCGGCACTTCCCTATTGCGCACCGTCGGAACCCCAGCGCGGAGTAGATATCGCACATGCGATCCACTTCATATCCGCTCTGATTGTAAGCCAATTATGATGCGGGGAACTCTGCACGGGTTAATGCGCGGAATGGCGGTGGGATTGAAATGCGCTCTCCGCAAGTTTACTGGGATTTAGCCCCCTGCGGCGTTTAACAAGGATATCTGCCGGGCCGACGCCGGGTGCCTCGGTAGCGAAGGCAGATAATGGTCCTGTTTTGCTTACTTTGCGGTGGGGCAAACCACGCCTGGCTTGGGGTTTGTATTTAGGGTCTAACCTCCTAGGCCAAGAGAATTGGGCCGGACATCGCTCGGCGCCGAACAAGGAATCTATGTCTGACGTACTGGCTCGCGTGAGGCGAGAGAATGTTGTGGGATTGGCTCGGCGTGGAAGAGAAGGAGAAAGTCACTGGAACGGAAGCGCTGTTCTATCGATCGATCTAGGTGCGTCTTGATAGCTCGCACCATGTCGACACTAGGGTCATGGCTTCGAGAGAATTCGACATGAATTTCGGATGGATTGCGTCGAGCCATCCAGCTGTTGCGATGCGTTTCATATTCATCTCCGGGAGTCGGCTATGGACGCATTCCTTATGCCGAGAGGGGGTTGTTCGTCAGGCTTGCGGCTTCGTCCGACCCAGTCGGCTGCGGGTGTTGAGAGCGCGCATGGCAAAACTATTTTGGCAGGCGGCGTTCGGCGCCGCAAGGATTCACTAACTTCGATGTCTCTGACTCGCCTGTAAATCGCTGCTCCGGTGGCCCGGAAAGCGAATTTCCGACCGCGCCGATGCTTTCGATCCGATAGTGTGATGAGCGCCCGCGATGCCAAGCGAAGTCGTCGATTTTCATTCTTTTTCTTATTGGCTGCGTGCGGACCAAGCGCTTGGTCGGGCATGGGCCCTCGAAGGAACTTGGTGAGAGGCTCTGATGGCTACCGCCCGGCGTATTGCCTGGATCCGGGGTTTGGCGGTCTTCAAACCACCTATGAGCCTTCGATCACTTTGCACGATAAAGGGGGCCGGGGCGGTTCTTTCGCCCGTTTGTGATCCGGCCATGTGATCAATTTTGAGTGGGGCAAACTCTATTCGACTGGCCTCAAAGGCCAAACATGCTGTTCAGTGACGCCTGTGCACGGGCGCGCACGCCATCGGCGATGCGGGTCGGCTGATCATCGGATGCGAGCTGCCTGATGTTGATGGTGGCTGGGGCTGGTGAGGCCTCTGCGTTATTAATCTCGATACTGGGTATTGCGCCTTCGTGGCCTTGTCGCGTCGTTGGACAACGGGTTCAACGATACGTCTGCAAAGCATTCCCGCGCCCTAGTGAACAGAGATCGCGGACACCTGGATTTTTGATGGGTGGGGCGCAGAGGCGCCTGTTGTTTCTTTGTCAGAAATATTGAACACTGTGCTAAAGCACGCGGCGCGGACCATCTATTGCGTACTCTCTCTCCCGGTTCCGGCCTGTCGGTGCAGCCTTTGCAATATCAGGCCCGGGGCCGGAAGGCGTGGAAGGGGCTAACCGCGCGATTGGACGCCCGCGCTCGGCAATCTGGTCTCAAGACCTTTCGACATTGGCTATGTCAACGGCACGGCGTCGACGGCGCAGTGAGGCGACGAGTTAGAAATCGAAGCGTTTCGCGAACTGCTTGGGCGATCACGCATCACGTTTTCTGATGAGCTCAAAAGCCGCCACGGGCCATTTGACTGGCGCGGCTGGGGCCTATCGAATCATCTTCTCTATTCTTGCGGCGGAAGACGGCATGGCCCACACCGACCCTCAATTTTGCGATAATCAGGTTTTGAGACAACCGCTCGATTGTGGGGTAGCCGCATTCAGAGGACCAAGACATTCGCGCGGTATTGGCGGTCTCATGAGCTAATAAGTTTATGGTTTTGGTGGAACGAGACGGCCGCGCCGTTGATTTTTGCTAAGTCGACGTAAGAGCGTCGATGGCTCGCGCTTTCCTCAACCGCAAAACAGGATAAGGCGCTTCGCCGGAAAGACGCGTCCTCTGGAGTGAAATTGTTCGCGTGCTGGCGGTCTGATTACGCTCTGCATCGGGGACTTGTTGTTCCTGCCGGCTATTTACTTACAACTTGGAATTACCGTATGTAGCGCGCGCGTGATCCCAGCGCTGAGGACGGGCGATTACCTTTGATGTTCCCGCGTGGGTTCGGCCTGTCATCCCCATTGCAATCGGCTAGGGATGTCGGCTTGATGATAATGCAGATGTTTTTAAGCTGGGTACGCAGATGCGCGGCATGAATGGAAACTTCAAGGCGGGTTGATTTGCTGTCATCTCCCGCGCGTCGATGGCGAACGTCTATGACGCTCGCAATGGCCGCGCCATTTTTATCCGTTCGGCCCCGGAGGCATGACGTCCGCGAGGTCGGTCCGCGCGCTCGATAGGTTGGTGACGCTGGTTTGATGTAATCCGGCCATACGCCCTACAGCCCCTTCTGCTGAACCTTCCTCCAGCGCGCCGCTGATACGCGTCAGCTTCTCTGGCCGAGAATGGCGGCGGCGCAGGATCGCTTTGTGGTATGATAGTTGGTGGGAGATCCGTGCCGCACGGACTTACCTTTGAGGAGAGCGAGCGCGGATTATTTTGGCTTCGGTCGTTGAGAAAGGAAACGCAAGGGTGTGCATGGAGGCGACAGGGTGGGACCGGGCTTATTCTCATCGGCTGCGCCTTGGTATGGCTCGGTTCTTTGCTCCAAAGTAGTCGACCATCATTTCGGGGGTGAGCTGCAGGGTGAGCCTGATGGGGTCGTCGTATCTATCATCGTGGAATTGACCGGGTATCGGGATGTATTACGTATCAAATACTCGGTGACACCTACCAAGACGCCGATTCTGGCATCCGGTGGGCGGACGCTATCCCGGCGCTTTCCTCAACGGCTGAGACGAGCCTGTTTTTTGTGGGCGGACCCGTGAAAGCGATTGCTTTTGCCGCGACGCTGCAAGAAAACATGAACGCAATGTCGCGGAGGTGGCGCAGAAGGAGTTACAGAGGGACAACGGGTGGTGCTCGATGAGCCAATAGAGGGCAGATCGCAGCGCAGGGGTATTATGATCGTTGCTAAGCTCGCCACCGGAGCGGGTATGGCCGCTGTATGGCGCCGTCTTGCTGGCTGAAACCGCTGATATTGCAATTGGTGTATCCGGCGACCACGCGTTCCACTCGGCCGGAGAAGTGGAGGGCTAGGACTATTATTGTTATTTTCTCATAGAGGACTCGCTTCGCTGAGATGATCGAGACGTGCGTTTCTGCGAACATTGCGCGGGTGTTGTTGGACATTTTATTACGGCACGCGTCCGAAGCCGTCCTTTGAGTTGCGCTGGAACAAGGGGCGCGACGTGCTGTCGATATTGTTATTTCGGCAAAGGCCGCTCAGCAATATATCTTTTGGCGGCGGGGACGACGTGGTTCAATTTTCATATCCCGCATTTTGCAGTGAATTTGGAACACCGGTTTGAAAGTCACGCGCGCAAGATCTCGGAGATGAGACCCTCGCCAATCTACTGAGTAAGGCGAATCGCGATGATCAGTCTATTGGGCGGGATTTCATGACATGTGTGGTCATGGCCTCAAATGAAGATGTGCGCGAGGCACTGCCCATATTAACTGCAACATGCATTGCGTGGCTTGAACGCCCACCGGGTTTTTTGGATAAAGTGATTAGCTGTTCAGCCATGGACGTCTTCTTCGCGGGAACAGCGCGGCTCCGTTTCGATGGCACATATATTTCTCATCCGGGCTTCTAAGCGGCTGAAAACTTAACAATCCGCTGGAATGATTTTCGTGCGTCCGACGACATAGCTCGGAATACTCGGAATTGATCGCAGGCACGCGGGCTTTAGTTATATGCGTGGCTTGGGGCGATTACGTGGCCGGGTCCGCCGGGTTCATCTGGGATTATTTTGGACCCAAATGGACCAAGTCTTTGGTGCTGGCTGGAACCGTTTTTGCGCTCGACATTCTTCCTTCTTCTTTGAAGTTGGTGGGATCTGCGTTTGCCTAAAACTCCCTTCCTATCGGGCATGGCTGTTATTTTCTTTCTCAATTTTCGGATACGATTTCTTGTGCGATGCAGTTTCGGGGTCTGTTGAGCGGACGGTTTTTGAGTGTGGTGGAGATACGCTTCCTGCACACCGATCAGCGATCGAGCTTTGCGATTGATCGGGGGTTGTCATTAATGTTGTTTTTTGTGGCGGTGACCGCTGCGTGCCGCCCGGTTCATTCTTGCAGGCCATGGCGTTTTGCCTTTGCCCGTTATCGCATCGGCGCGCCGGCTTAGTCGGGATTTTCGGAATTTCGATGGATCAGTGGTCGCGCATGGCAGGTATGCAAAAAGGTGCGGGACCTGCGTGGACACGATGGGAGGAGATCCTGATCGCTCCGGCCACTGCGATTGGCGGCTTATATCGGGCGGGGCGAGGTTTACTTGTATTGAAAACAGGGGCGGTGAAATAAGTTTCTCTCCAAGTACTTCGATTCCAGTTCCGCTGGACAGAAAAATGTCTCGAGACATTGTTCGGACAGCAGACGGCGTTCGGTGAGGGCAACTCACCGCCTGAAACTGCGCACGTGATCGTCTCTGGGCGCGCTTGCGGGTGGACGTTACTGCGGACCTGGGCGCAACAGATCGGCAGAGTATGCGGAGCCCTGTACGTTGTCGGCGATACGCGTTCTTTGGAGGGACGCGCCGAAGCATTTTCCGTCGCTCTTTGCTCGGGAGCGCAGCTGCGGGAGTTCACCGGAAGGTTTGGATCTTCAAATGGGGCGGTTGATCTACTGAGGTGTCTCGAAATCACAAGCAGATGACTCGGGCTCAAGCTGTCGACTTTGGGGGCGCGGGGTGGAACAACCGGCCGGCGCCCAGAGGCACTTCTAGTGCGATGCGAGCAAGTCACCACACTCTGGACACAGATGGCCAACCTCGGCATAGAAGAGCTCTCGCCAGGTCTGGGGCGCAGACACGTGTGCGGACTCCCGCGCCGCGAAATCGGACAGTTTGTTTCCAAGAAAGCGCGGACGGATACCTCTTTTCCCGAAGGCGGCCGGTAGCCTCGTATGATACCAACCTTGCCGCGCGCGAGACGATTTTTTCCTCTTTTTTTTCGGTGCCGGACATTATGGGGCAGAGGTTAGCCGGACATTCTTTTGCGCTAGGGGTCCGCGGGCAGAGTCTCCCGCAGATTTATTAAGTTTTTTAACGCATCGCACGTGTGAACACCGATGTAAGGCTTGCCCGGAAGCTGGCGCTTGCCGACATATGTCCAACAACGCGGGAAGAAAACACCCGTGTGTCAACCTTTCAGAATGAGCGCTAAGAGACGACTCTTGCGCCGTGCTAAGCTCAGGCGGGCGGGGTTTTCAAGGCGCCCGGGGACCAGGCCCCCCACAACTTTCGGCGACAAGGACGCACCGTCCAGATGGTGTATTGTTGGCGAGCCCGCGCCTCAATACTCCCGGGTTCAGGGATTGAAGATCGCAGCAGAAACTCGCTTGGCCACCCAAGAGATTTATCTGCGCGCCAGCCGTGGGAATTTCGAACGACGTCTCATGGGAGTGTTGCGGGGGGTTCCCATACGGTCAGTGGGGGGACCATGGGCGTGGGTTCGGCGCCGCACTTATCGGGGGGGCTTTCATACATAGCTCGCCATCAAGGACATAGTCAGGCTGGCATTACCCTGATCTCGGCATGTTCGCGACGTCTCCCCCTTTTCCTGGGTTTTGCCCTCGTTGAGTCCGGTGTGGACGTGTGTGGGCGTGGAAAAATTGGGCAAGTGTGGGGGGTGTGGGTGTGGCCGTGAAATATTTCCTTCTTCCTTTTTTTTGTGTGTGTGGGTGGGGTGTTTTTGTTTTTTTTTTTTTTCGTTTTTTTTTTTTGT
>Ga0163217_1058373_pt1 | contig 11485 bp, 11 predicted proteins | sample SynspAceP_FD_185933 | JGI IMG/M metagenome (GOLD analysis project Ga0163217, IMG submission 185933) | Saline lake microbial communities from Ace Lake in Antarctica - Synechococcus sp. Ace-P (PacBio error correction) | ecosystem: Environmental > Aquatic > Non-marine Saline and Alkaline > Saline ... | reverse complement strand
GAGGACCCTCGCGTTTCGTTAAAACCTGCGGCAAACGACCGCAGCAGTAAGACAAATAAACGTGCACCTGGTTCCTTGAATACGGGGCCACCCAAGGACGAAGATGTCACCAAAATGACCAAACACCCAAAGCCGCCGCAGTGGAAGCTGAAGCCGCCGGCAACAAAAGCCCGGGGCTGAGCAGAGCGACCCGACGAACTTTGTTCGCGTCTTTCGGATAACGGGCCGGCAGGTCTGCGACCGGCAGCGTTGTGTTTTTTTTCTGCTCTAAAACTGCGCTGGCATGGTCCGCTTTTTCCAACTGTGGATCGCAATCCCCTCTTCCTTTTATTTTCGGCTGGGGCGTCTTTAACGACACCGAGCACGGCTCGATCCATCTGGCTTTTGCTATTTTCCTGGGCATCGCGGCCCTTCCCTTGCAGCCGCCGCCGCACAAAGGTGCAGCTGGGGCTTGGCATTCTTGTGCCGGTTGATGCTGGCCTATCTGTTTATCGCACGGGTTGCGGCCAAAGGACGCACGGCCGGACGTGGTGGATTCCGCTGCGTCGCCATCGCCATTGTCCAAACCGTTGTGCTTGGGTGCGCCCAAGGTCGTATCCGCTGTGGGAATGGGCCTTGGCCGCTTGGTCGGCTGCGGCGTCGGCCCTATTATTTGTTTTGTTATTACCGCGGAAATCTCGGGGCCGCGTTTTGGGCGGCACCGGAACATGCAGGATACGGTCGTCTTTGTGTCGGCATTTATGATCCTGCTTGAAGCAAAAACGGCCGCGCACTCGGGCCTGCGTTGATGATCGTCGCTTCGGTTTTTCCTTGTGTACAATTGGTGGGGCTGGGGCAGATTTGATGGCCCGATATCATCGGCGCAAAGGGGGAACTCCCTGTCAGAGATTCGTGAACCACCAGTGGATTCACCACCGAAGGGTGTTCGGGATCGCCTTGGGGGTTTTCTACCTCGTTCGTCTTCCTCTTTGTTGCTTTGTTTCGGACCCTGCTGGATAAGGCCGGTGCCGGAACTATTTCATCCAGGGGTTGCGTGCAGCCTGATGGGCCACCATTGAAGGGGCGGGCCGGCAAAGGCTGCCGTGGTGGTCCTCTTTGCGATGACGGTCTGAATTTCGCGGGTCCTCCATCCAGCGAAAACGTGGTGACCACGGGGAACATTTACCCATCCGTTGATGGAAAAAAGGTTCTGGGGATTCAGCTCTTGGAAAAAGGCCGGCGCTGGTAGAGGTTTGGCATTCGTCGGTCAAACCGCGCAGATCATGCCCGCCCGTGGATTGCGGCGCTGCGGCCTTCCTTGATGGATTACTATGTTAGGGCATTCCCTATTTTCGACGTGGTCAAACACGCCTTTTTTGCCTGCCGTGATATCCTTACATTCGCGCTGGTCTATATCGTGCACCTCGAAGCCTTGAAGGCCGGTATGTCGGGGCTTGGAACGCCCCTATACGCCCAAGCCGATTGATGCAACGTCTGCTTAGTGTTTCTGCTTATCATCGCCTGTTATCTGCGCGCTTGAGCTTTTGGATGTCTATATGGCATTGGTGGCTGCGTCCCGGCCTTCCCCGACACTGCGGCTTATATTCTCTTTGCTGCTTTGCTAACGGCGCGTCTATGCCGGTCTGCCCTGTTATATCGGTTCGAAAGAAGAGCCGCTGGTGCTTGGATGATTCCGAATGAACCCGTCACGCGTCTGCCCTTACCGGGCGGGCCCACGGCTGCCGGTCGGGTTTGCACTTTATCCTGGCCCATCGCTCGTGCTGGTTTTGGGCGCTGGATGGTGGAATCGCCTGTCGGCCGGGACTGTCGCATTCTGTGGCCCGGACCTAATATGGTCTTTATTCCTCGTGCACAGCGTCCGCCTGATGGCCGTTGTTCCGTGGTGAAAGCCAAGTTCGCCATGATGTAGTCGCGGGTATCCGTTTGATTTTGATCGATGGGCTTGGTCGTGGGTGCGCGCAATTTATGATCTGGCATCGGTATCGCTACCGGCGACCGCCGGCGTTATCGTAGGTGTCGTGAAAGCCAGGGAAACCGGCGTTGCTTCTGCGCTGGGCAGATGTGGTCGAGTGGCTTCTCGGGCGGTAATATCCTTGCCGATTCCTGTTTCCTGACGCGATCCTGTCGCTGATCCTTGGATGGGGTGCCGACAACGGCGAAAACTATTATCCGTTGTATCGGCCCTGCTTGCGCCCAGTTATCGTGACGCTGGCCAGCAGAACGGCTTGAATCGCTGCCGCTGATCGCGGTGCATCTCTTTTTGTTTTCTACTTCGGCATCATGGCTGACGTGACCACCGCCCGTGGCGGTCTTGCCAGGCTTTGCCGCCGCCGCCGTGTTTCGGTTGGGGACCCGATTAAGGGCAACCGGTGTCGTTGCGTTTCTTTTACAGCTTTGCCGGACTTGCGGCGCTTTGCCATTCCTGTTCATCTTCAACACCGAACTTCTGTTGATCGATGGACGCGTGGTGCAGGCATCTTGTCTTCATTTGTCGCGCGGACCATTGCGATGCTGACTGTTCGCGGCAGCGACCAAGGGTGTTTTATTGGGCCCGCAAACGTTTCTACGAGACTGATTGCCCTGCTGCGTTGATTGCCTTCACCCTGTTTCCGGCCCGGTTTCTGGATGGATATGGTCTTTCCGCCCCTATACCGAAAAGAGGGCACCAGCCGCGAATCGTTTTCAGGCCGCGCCGATACCCCATTGGGCGAAGACCTGCTCTGCGGGTGGGCCGGTATCAATGATTTGGGCGCAATCCGATCGACTTGTCGCCCTTGTTGCCAATCAGCCGAAGGCACCACCGGGCGAGGAACCGGCTGGAAGGCAGCCGGGCGTGATCACCCGCTGTCGAGGACGATAAGATGTTCATCGACGATGTGCTCTTATGGTTCAGGCCGGGGGGGAGGGGGCCCGCCCCCAAAGCTTTTTTTTTTTTTTTTTGGGGGGCCGGTCTCGATTGGAAATCAAGAAGGTTTGGCTGCGGTCCTGAAACCCGGCTCCCAACCCCAAGTAAATATTGGATGTCATCCCCGCGCTGTTACTGCTGGCCCTCCGTGTCGTGCTGCAACGGGGGTCGGCACAGCGCGTGCGAGACTTCGCAAAGAAGCGGTGGTGTGTTTAGAAAATTAGTTGTGCAGGTTACGCATAGAGGGCCATTGCAAATTGCCGGGGGGTCACCATCACGTCACGTGTTTAATTTTCCCAACCAAATGGGGGTATGACTCGTCACCTTGGGGCGTATTGGGCGGAAGTATTTCGCGCCCCTCCGCCCCATTTGGACGGAGTGACAAGTTATGACCACTTTTTGCGATTGCAGGCCGTACAAGATGCTACGTTCAACGGCGCTTGGAGTCCAACGTTGATGGCATGAATTCCAGCGAGCTGAGACAATTTCCTGATGGGCGCGTTTTCCATGGGACCCAGATGGTCCTTGTTTTCCGAAGCTGGCGCTTTTTGAGCCCGCTGACCAGTTTGCATTGCCCCCCGAAATGAAAAAACGCTCGAGGTTGTTTCAGGCTGCTGCACGCAAGCACCGTCGTCTGGCTGATCCCCGGCTCCATGCTTCCTCAAAAATCCGTAGGGACGGGCGCGTGTTAACAACACCGCCGTGCGTTGATCAAAACCCCGAGGGCGAGATCATCCCGCCGTTACGCCAAAATGTTCCAGCCGTTCCGGCCTTATGAATCCCGCATCGCGGCGGGCACTGAATTCTGCGTCTTTGACGTGCCAGAGGTCGGGGCGTTTCCGGCGGTCGATTCTGCTTATGACATGTGGTTACCCCGAAACCATCGCGCCAGCTGACCAGCCAAGGCGTCGAAGTGTTGCTGACACCGCGTTCTGACCGGCACCACCGACCGCGATGCAGAGCTGGCATTGCCCGTGCGACCGCGGCGCCAGTTCCAGTGTTATGTCTTGCGTCAACGTTTGGGGCCGCGGGTTGGCGTCGCGTAAATCGCTGGTCGTTGATCCCCACGGTCGATGGTGCTGCCACCAGTCCGCCGGTCAAGAAAGACATGTTCCCGATCGAAGTCGACCTGTCGGATGGTGCGCCGTCAGAACGCGGGAAACCGCATGAAAGGTCTGGGGCAGGTGCTTAAATCCTTCCGCGACCGTCTACCGATTTCTCGGATCTATGACCGCTCCAGCCGGGACGGACCCTATCTGAACACAACCTTGGCCCGCTTGAGGTTTTGCGCATCAGGGGACCCGCCGCCGGTCTGCACGTTGATGTGCCCGCACAGGCGTGCCCGATGCGCCTTTGCGTGCACAGGGGCATGAAACAACAATACCTGCGGTTTCAAACCGGCTTTGCCCCCCGAACCGCTGCCAAAATTCTACGGCGGGGACTGCCACTATCGCGGCGCCCGTCGCCACCGCCTGTGGTCCGCTGCAGCGACACCAAAAAAACCCACCCGCAAAAGCCGTGGATCTTACCGGGCAGCGGGCCGAAACATCTGCGGCATAGGGGCTGCGGCACTCAGGTCCGGTGCCTTTTCCCAAAAGTGCCGGGACATCGGGATGCAGCAGTCGGGACCGCCCAAAGCGTGAGTACGATTGATGCATTTCTATGAACGGACTATTCGTCGGCAATTCAGTTTGCGGTCCGGACGATGGAGCGCGCTGCGTGAAGCGGCAAAGCGGGCTACACCCGCGCACCACAGCGAAAGAAACGACACCCTGCGCACGCCAAATGCGGCAACGCTGTTTGAATCACTGTCCGCTGATCGAACCCTAATTGGGCCTTTCCGGGGCATGGCAAGCGTTCGAACACCTGCAGCGGATGCTGAACAACAACAGCGTTGGCGATCATTGTCCTTTGCCGTGAACCGCATCACGCGGGCCGCTGACCAACGGGGGCCTATCGCCGTCGCACCATCCCGCTGGAACGCGACTAGCATTTCGAACCATGACGAACATTGCACGACGAGGCCATGCTGTCCCCCGGAAGCGCGGCGCTGACCAAGCCGTATTTCGAGGTGTTTGACGTCCGATTGACGTGAATGACCAAGCAGGAACGCTGGCTGAAAATCCAAACGTCAGCCGGATGCGCCGCCCCGAAGACCCGTTCCACTATGAGCGGTGGTGGTCAAAATCCATCGAGACGCGGCTGGATCGCGGTTGCTGTTCAAAACCACAATTATCCCAAGCCATCGTTGGTGCGCCCGCTGGCCTGACGCTCAAATCCAAAATGGACGAGGGGACAATTTCTGCGTCCGCTACCTCGCGCGCGCCGGCGGGGCAGTGAGGAGATCGACAAGCTCCAGCCCGAAAAACTTATGGCCGCCCAAACTATTTGCCGCGCATGATCGCTAAGGTACGCCCCCGAGCTTTGATGCCTATCTGGTCACGGAACGCGCAGTCGAAGGACAATCCGCGGGTCTGGATCTGGGGAACTGCCGTCGGGGGGTTTCCTTTTTTTTTTTTTTAAAAAAAAACCCAAAAACCCCAAGGAAAGACTTTATGGAGCTGCACCTGAACATTCTGCGGCGGGGGGCAGGCCCCGGAACAAATTCGCATTCTTTACGGCGCTTGTCGAATATTCCAAACCCAGGCCCCACGGGTGTCTTCCACGCCATGGCCGATCAAGCCGCGGCAAGGTCGGATCCACCGCGGTCGCACTGGCATCCAGGACGATGGGGGCTTTTTACGGGCCGAACATCTTTCTGCGGAAACCTCGGCCACGTCTGGAGGGGCTTGGACAAGCTGCTGGAACCCCATGGGCCCATCAAAGAGGCGCAGGGGAAACTGGCAAAAGCCCGCTTTCGGATCCAACAGCAGACCTTCTTCTGCCACCAACGGGACGTTCGACCTGTAACAAGATCGTCGTTGCAGGCGCTGTCCGGCCCAAGGTGACATCGTGGCTGGTGGACCCGACTGCCACAAATCCCACCACTTACGGGGATGCGTGGCTGGCAGGTGCGCAGGTGTGTTACCTCGATAGCTATCGCGAACGGGATATTCAAATGTATTGGTGCCGTGCCGCTGCGCGAGATTCAAGCACCGTTGCTGGCGCTCAGGCGGCGGGCAAGCTGAATTCAAGGTGCGCATTGTTGCTGCTGACCAACTGCACGTTCGGACGGGCTGGTCTATAACGTCGAGCGGGGTGATGGAGGACGTGTCTGGCGATCGAAAGCCCGACCTGATCTTCCTGTGGGACGAGGCGTGGGTTTGCCTTTTATGCCCGCTTTAACCCGACCTACCGCCACGTTACCGGCATGAAACGCCGCCAAATACGGCTGCCGTGTTTGCGGTTCAAGTCGGACGATCATCGCCGCCGCCTATGAAAAAGCCAGGCAGGCAAGAGCTGAAAGACGCAAGACGACGAAACCGTTGCTGAATACGGGCTGATCCCTGCGCCCCAACGCGCGGGTGCGTGGGTCTATACCACGCAATCGACCCATAAAAACGCTTTGACATCCCTGCAACAGGGGTCGGAGATTCACGTGAAACGATCAGGACTTTAAGGGCGAGGTGGAGCAGAGCTTCCACGAAGCCTATATGACCCATTACCTCGACCTCGGCCGAAACTACCAGATTCATCGCCTCGCTTGATGTTGGCGGCGTCAGTCGAGCTTGAAGGCTTTGAAATTCGTTGCAGCGCCAAGATCGAGGGCCGCTTTGTCGATGCGCGCGGCGATTGCCGACCACCCGGCTGCCCTGAAACAAATACTTTAAGGTGCTGACCGCGGGGGCCGACATGATCCCGCAAGAATATCGCTGGAAAGCGGGGTGACCAGCTATTACGATCAGGCAACAGGGGCTGGAACCCGATATGTGCGGACTGCTGGGAGAAGGACCAGTTTGTCTTGGGATGCCAGCCGTTGCTGACGCTGCTAGTCGCGGTACGGGCTGGGACGGTACACGTTCAAAGACCGATATCCTGATGGATTAATACGGGCATCCAGATCAACCAAAAGACCCTCGCGCCAATACGTTTTTGTTCATGACCAACATCGGCACCACGCGGTCCAGCCGTCGCCTAATCTGATCGAAGTTGCTTTGGTCGAGATCGCCAGATCGGTTGGATGACCGTCTGGATGACGCCCAGGCAAGATGGAACGCCGGTCCTTCGGACAACCGCGGTTGCCAACCCTGATGGAGAAAAAACTAATCCGCCGGCTGCCGGACTTTAGCCGTTTCCACGAGGCGTTTCCGAAACGAACAAACGTGACCTCAGAATGGTTGCATATTTCGCACCGGCGTTTTCTTCCTCGCTTTATTGACGAAAAAGAACACCGATTACCTTGTGAACTGAACGGCCTCGCTAAAGGTATGCGATGGGACGCCAACCAGACGGTCGTGGTCGCCAGCTTTTATTCATCCCCTATCCCCCCGGCTTTCCCATCCCTTGTACCTTGGACAGGTGGTGGAGCCAGGAAATCTTGTCGTTCAGCGGAATTTGGACGTTCAGCGAAATCCACGGTTTACCGCCCCGATCTGGGCGCTACGCGTCTTTTACGGATGCGGCGCTGAAAACGGGTGCGCAAGAAAAAAACCTGTCGTCTTTCACCTGACTTAAGGATTAAAGCAAAGGACCAAAATATCATTGACAACGACTGTTCTCAAGGAATATCTCGGAAAGTCGCCCGGTTCGTTCACCGTAACGAAGGACCCTGTTGTACTTTATCTCGGCCACGAACTTTAACCTTCTGGCGTCTCGGATTGGAGTGGGTGAAAAAACTTCAAATACATCTGCTATATTGACTGCTACGCGGCAAGCACCCGAACGTGTTTTAGCCCCTCGGAAACAGCCCCATTGCGGAATTCCAGAGCATCGAAGACATCAACCAATTATCTGGCTGCAGCACAAAGAGGGTATCGCGACTTCATCAAGCGGCGCTGGGCAAGCCCAAGTTCCGTTTTGTTCCTGAATGTTTGACGAGGAAAACTGAACGCCTGTCGAAAGAGCTGGGGGCGGATTGTTGCGTCCCCAAGGGCCAAGCTGGCGCACCAGATGGACAACAAAGATCGAAACCGTCCGTATCGGCAACAAGGCCGGTTGTTGTTGGCGTCGGCTGCCCGAAACGGCTTGGCCGAGCGTCAAGGATTACGAAAAGGACCTCAAAAGACCTGCGAGAAGGCCGGGATCGGGCACGATCTGGTGCTGCAATCCTCCTTTGGCGACAGTGGGCACACGGACGATTCTTTATCAAGTCCGAAGCAGACTTTTCCGCCCGTCATGAATCCGAGAATCGTCGGCGAGGGCGAGATCAAGATCATGAAGCCGCATCGACTGTCGCGCGCTCGGCCATCGAGGCATGTGCCACCAAGAAGGGGCACGATCGTGGGCCCGCTTGATGGACCGCTGGCTCGTTGGCTTAAGACCTGACGCCCTATCGCGTGCGGTTTGGTGTGGCTAATGAAATCCTGTCGACGGGCCTTTCCGCCCAAGCGTCCGCCAGAAAAAGCGGCGCGAAGCTGACTTATAAAATTCGGGGAACAAGCTGCGCAAGGAAGGGCTATTCGTGGCATTTCGAACTGGGATTTCCTAAATCGACAAAAAAAGACCGGAGACATCTTGCTGGGCGAGCTGAAACCCGCGCATCACAGTGCGCGTCGTCGAGACGAACCCACGCCGGCCTTTGCGCCACGCCGATGCGCCGCTGTTCCTGTTCCACCTGCTGGAGTTCAGCAAAAAAAGGAAGGTTCAAATTCTGATGTCGAAGAGCTGAAACAAACCCGCTGGGCCGACCGCAGAACATCGACGCGCTTGGAGCCAGATTGGTGATCAGAACACACCGACGAACGCTGTCGATATCTTGCACCGAAGCGCCAAGAGAAACTGGTATCTACAAAGATGAAGGAAGGACGGCAGTGTGGTGTTTGACCGCTTTGACTATCACCGTTCGTGCCGCTGGAATCCATGAGAAACGAGGCGTTTTTCCTGCGCATCTTGCGACCGGGTGATTACCGCTATGAAGGGCGCCCGACATGGGCATCCTTGTGACCCGTGGGCGCGCGATGACCAAGTCTTTCCAGTGAATGAGGCCGCGCGAAAAAGTGGATTCACGGCGATCAAGCAATCGGTGAATGGTCGTCCGTTGCCCGTCGCCGAGGCGGGGCCAGCGATGTCTTTGATCCGGCGTTCAAAGATCCTCTAAGCACGAAAGGTTCAGCACATGCTGTGGCGTGGCCATTTCAGAAGAAATTGCCCGGCCCGAAATGGGCCGGGCTTTTTCGCCGAATATTGGCCTTTTCTACCGTAAATGGTGCGCTGAAGGAAGGTGAGCCCGCGCGCCGACCTATGCGAATGACCGTTGTGCGGCCTTAAAAACTCATATGCCCGACCTAATCCCGCTTTACGAAGGACCTGTGCGACAGGCGGCGCGGCGGTTGATCTGGCTGCGCGGTTCCTGAGCTTCTATTGCCCGGGCCGCCCTTATCTATCGGGGTGCAGTCAGGCGGTTTGGGCGGCAAGGGAACCTTGTCACTGGTTGCGCAACTATGGACTATAATTACCAACGCGTTCGGACAGTCTGGTTTTGCGTACCGGCCTGGAACGCGTTCGTCGCGTGATGGGCACATCTGGCCGGGCTGTTCGGGTTTGGTCGACGGGCAAGTGGAATGACGCGGGTTTGTTCGATTTCGCTGACGTTTGGTGGGCCGTCGTGTAGTGGGGGCGTTGGTTTTGGCGTGCCGACTTGATTCCTGCGCTATGTGCTTGCAAACTTGCGAAACTACGGAACAGGCCGGTAATTTCTGGCGCGTGTGCCGAACCCCCACATGAGCTTATAACGATCACCGTGCTGGAACCGCCAAAACGCAAGTACTGACCAGCGCTGATGGCACCGGATCGTCCCGGCGATCATCACAAGGCGGCCGTGGCGACGAACCACAGGAAAACGTCGAATGCGATCATTCCACGCACGGTTCACCGCGACGGTCGGAGCGTGAAAGATACCTTGCCTGCAACGGCTGGCGGTTTCACCGGATCGGAAAAGAAAAGTTCATCAGCCATCGTTCCTTCAAGGCGCCCGCTTTATTCGCACAGTTCAACGCAGCGGCTTTGGCCCACGCTTTACACCGCCGTCTATTCGCCCGAAAAGCGCGAGATGGAACACCGCTGGGCCCGGAAACGTGTCTGGCATCAAAAACTGGATTGCGTTCGAAGGGAAAAGGGTCACGCAATGTGCTGATGCCCGTCACGGTAACGAGACGCGGGGCACGCATGAAAAAGGCGGGGAACATCTTGCCCCGCCTTCGTTTCTCCGCTAACACCGGGATTTATGCGGCTTTGCTGGTTGTGTTTTCACCTTCTTCCACTTTCCTCGACGACTTGGCGATAAACGCTCCCCAAATCCCTCGCGAGAGCGGCTGGTTGATGCATGCCTTGATCCACCAACCACTTCGCTGTCCTCGTAATGCGCACCGGCGTTTTTTCCACGTCTGTCGCAATAGAGGCATAGGAAGTAGCAGCGCGGCCCTTGAGGGATGCCTGCCTCGATCAAGCAAGCCAAGGGCGTGGCAGATCGCGGCCACGGTCTTTTCCGCGTCGGCAAAGCCTTTGATCAGGCGGCTAACGCGTCCTTGTTGGGCGCCGCAGCATGGTCGGGGTTGATCTGGACCGCGCGGCAGCACCAATCGCGTCATAGTCACCGATTGGTGACGTTCTGACAGTGCCTTTTGTCAGCGGCAATGGTGTTGCCCCAGCGGTCCTTGTCCCAACCTTTGATTGTCGTTTCCGTTCGGGGTCGCGACATGGACTGTGCGCCTTTTGGCTTTAAGGTCAGTTCAACGGGCGTTCCAGTAATCGGATTGTTCGAAAAACCATTGTGTGGATAGGATCAGAATTTCGGCGTCTGTGATCTGTTGTCATTTAGGAAAGCTCCTTTCGTGTTCGCTTATCTTCACCGGACACATACGTCGCGGGATAAGCGAATGTTTTCCCTGCGCGGAAAGGCAAGCACTGGGCGGGGCTCTTTTGGCCTGCGTTCAGGGATGACCATTTTCGTGTCTAGAAAAAACCGATACCCACACGGGTTCTTGATTCTCCCACTATTACCAGCGGGAATGGAAAGGGACACGGTCGATCCACCCCCAAACCTCCCCCCCTGATCTGGAAGCAGATTAATGTTTCGTCCTGCCCCCAAGTTTTGCGATGCTGTGTATCAAAGGCTGAAAAAAATCCCCAAAGATCGGCGAAAAAAGGCAGTGTGCGAAAAACGCTTTGCCACCCCACGGTGCTTGGATCGAAGCCCGCGCAAAACAGGCGGGGGCTGAAAAAAATTATCGGGCCATCGCCCCAATCGCCGACTTTTTTGTCCTTGATTTTTCCTTAGGTGCGGGACGTTTTTCTTTTCCGTTTTTTGTGGAATATCGATGGCGGCTTGGGAAAACAAGAATTTTCTGTCTCGGTTTGGATTGGGATTTGCGGGCTTTCTGGGGCGGTTTTCCCCAAACGGGGCCCCGCTGCTGTTTGGCTTGTGGCTTGGCGGGGGGACGGGCCTTGCCCCTTGGAAAAATTCCCTCCCTTCCTTTTTTTCTG
>Ga0163217_1102662_pt1 | contig 11486 bp, 11 predicted proteins | sample SynspAceP_FD_185933 | JGI IMG/M metagenome (GOLD analysis project Ga0163217, IMG submission 185933) | Saline lake microbial communities from Ace Lake in Antarctica - Synechococcus sp. Ace-P (PacBio error correction) | ecosystem: Environmental > Aquatic > Non-marine Saline and Alkaline > Saline ... | reverse complement strand
TTTTACGGAACAATTGTCATTTTCCCCACCAGACATGGCACCATTGAAAGTGGACAACATCAACATTATCCGTGATGCCGTTTCTTACCTTCCAAACGCAAAGGTGAACATCGTTTGTCAAAACAAAAATACCTGAAATAGACAACAATTAACTCTTCTGGAGCATTGCAATTAACAGATAGATCATTAATAACAGTCGATTCAATGAGAGACCGTGATTGGATTTCACATCTACTAACATGAAAAATTAGAAGATTTGATACAAACTTTTAAAAGTTCCATCACTACTGGAAAGGCAGGGAACTTTTACTATCAGAAGATATGGGATTAGCCTACACCGCTAAAGCGAGATCTTTCCCTTTGTCATGCACTAGAAACGGAGCTATTTTGAAGGAGATTTAATGGAGAAAAAAACTCCAAATTAAGTGTCTGCGGGGCCTATCAATGTAAAATCATGCACTTCAAAACTCAAGTCCACGTGGAGATGCACTTATCAGCAAAAAACTTACACTATATATTTTTAGATGAGTACTTAAATACCAAGGCTGGCCACTGCAAACGCCTTTATGCCAACGACGAGCAGAAGGAACATTCATTTTCTTATGATTTGATGATACCACGGCTCTACTTCAATTATGCTCTGACCGGTCGAGATATGATACTCAATTGAGCATATCTTCAAAAATGACTTGAATTAATCGACGATATTCATACAGCGACCAAAACTACTGAAATTAGAAAAATACGTGGAGAAGTCCAATCAATAACACTTTCGGAGTGATAAGTATTAAAAAAACATTCATTTCAAAATTACAAGCAGAAACACAACTGAAATGGTCAGATTTATTGCAAAAAGATCTACAAAACTGGTATGAAGAATCCAGGAGATTGGAATTAATCTTTCAATTCTAATCTCACCATCTCACTTCGCCCAACCTTACATTTCTAGTTCAAGAATGATTGGTGCCTTTATAGATTTTACCATTTCAATGTCTTCTTCTACAAAGTCCACTTCCTTGCGCGTAATTTCTTTAATTTGCTCTCTCAAAAAGTTGAAGTTTTCTCTTTTTGCATTTCTCAACTCGTACCCTTGTGCTGCGCAAACCATTCGATGGACAAACATTCTCTTAAATTCTTTAAAACTTTGTAGGCTTAGCGCTGCATTGCGCCATATCACATATTTCTTGTCCCGTTACTCGAATTCGATGGCTATCTACAGAAGCAGGTGTTACACAATTGTTTGTTCTGACTTACAGCAGAAGCTGCGCATATTGCGCAATCATAAATCCTGAATTCAATCCAGATTTTTGACAAAAAAGCCGGCCAAAACCACGTTGTCCTGAAAACCAATTTATAGACTCTACCTCAGATATACTTGCCATTCGACATGCAATGGCGCAAAAATCCATCACCAATGCCAAAGGTTTGACCGTGAAAGTTCCTGCAAAATAATCTTATCGGCAGATTCAAATATTACAGTTGTCAGTTACTGAATGATTTCAGTTTCCCAAACAACTCAAAAGTATCATTTAGAAGCACCAATAACCTGTGGACACAACGCAAAACAATACGGATCTTGCACGTGTCTTTTCTCTTCGAATCCAACTTCACTGCCTCCAGAATCGATCTATATTTATTAGCTTTATTTTCTGACCAATTGTTGGTCGTACTTCATGAAAACCAACGATTCAAAAAGCTTCAATTCGACCATCGAAAGCTTCAAATAACTCATGGCTGCCATTCACATCAAATCCAGACAATCGAACTTAACCTTCAAAAATATAGCTCGAATAAGCACTCCATAAACTGTGTCCGTTCAGCAATGCCAATCCTTCTTTGGACTGCCCAAACGGCTTCCAACCCATTTCGTTCATCTTTGCTGCGTTCGCTTGGCACCATAATGCATCACTTCGCTCTCTCACCAATAAAGCAATGACAAGTTGCGCCAATGGAGCCAAATCTCCTGAAGCACCTAATGAACCTTGCGTATAAATAAATGGAGAAATATCATTTATTAAAGAACTCAATCAATCCGCTCTACAGTTGCCAGCTGAAACACTGAAGTCCATAGATAAACTCTGCACTTTCAGCAACAAGCATGAATTTTACGCATCTCTTCGCAACTTTCTCCGCCATTCCACAGCATGAGAAATCACCAAATTCCGTTGCAGTTTCTGTAATCTTGTTTGTCCAATTTCGGTATCACACAACGAACCAAACCGTATTAATACCATAAATAGGTCTACACTGCGTTCTACTTTTTGGTCTAAAAATTACGACAAGCGATGATTGCATTTCTCGCTCTCACTCAATTCCAAACCACAAACTCCCTTCTAAAATAGTCGCAATGCTTCAACTGTCAATCGTTCTCTTACGGAGTGATTACTTTTCGTCCCATATTCTAAAAATCTGCAATGGATTGCACTATAGTTTCTCTTGTTCTCCGATTCATATCCTTCACGAAAGGGGTGTATTTGGCCAATTCCTCCACTCTACAATTATGTAGTTGGTATATTTCCTGTTATCGGCATATTTCATTTGCTTCTTAACTTCGCAGGCACTGATACACATCTACGTTTACTCCTTTGTTGCGCCAACTGTAGAGGCTATTTTAAACACAAAACTGCTCTCCTTTCTCCAAATTCAAAAACAAGAATTGTTGTGTTGATTTTCTATTTCTGGGAATAAAAGTCAATTCTTCCAAACACAATCGTAAATTCGATCGCTCCAAATGAAATCCCTACTCCCGACACCATCTTTCAATCCAAGATACCAGTTAAATCGTCGTAACGAACCACCACCCAAATACTGCCAATACACACCATGTTCGCCTTCACTTCAAAAATGAAGCTCCGGTCTAATAATCAATCCACGGGCTAAAGTCACATCCAATTCCAATCACAGATTCTAATCAACTAGATTGATGTAATTCAATACGTATTCCAGCTCTCCGTTCCTTTCATTCCTACCTCCGGAATCAGCTAGAAATTTTCAAAATCGCTAGTTTTCGTCGTAAATTCCAGACAAATCAAACAATGGCGACAATTCTCAATGGCTCAGGCCTCACCCTCTTTCGGTCAACTCTCCAAACCTCTTTGCCGATTTATCCAACTTAAATCTATCCTACCGTGATATTAATCAAACTGTTCAGGCTGTCCAATCACTCTGCCAATTCCACTTCAACACCTTCATTGTTCAAACTTAATAGTGAACGATGGGATATCAATTGAGTCCAACACTTGTCAAAAAATTTGAATCAATCCCTTCATGAACAGCGCATCAGAACCTACTACAATCGGCATCGCATGTAAAATCCTCTGATCTCCCTCTTTGTGGACGATCAGCGCGCCAAACTGTTGAATTTTGAAGCGCTTAAAAGGAAAAGTAATGCGTTTTGAGCAGAACAAGTAGGCGTGCAAAAGGAACTGTTAGTCATAACGCAATCCTTTCTGAAATACCTTCGTCACTTTCTGACTTCTTTATCCTTAAGGCATTTGATCGGCTTTCGCTAAAAAGTTCACCACTGTCATACCTTAAAAATCAATCGAATCGCCTTCATCTCCGTACTTCCGTTCAAGGTTTCCATATTTTCCATCGAAGTTCTCAATCGCATATAGCCATAGGTTGAAACACACGCTAATGTATCAAAAAATAGTTTCGACGCACCATCTCTTTCGGTGAAAAATCTCTCGTTCCTTTAGGATCCTAGTCCTTTGCTCAGTTGTCTGTAATGGCTGCTAAATTAACAAAACTGTGCCGTGATTGCTCAAATAAAAAGGGATTGTCCGAGTAGAAAACCTATAAATTGGCCAAAAAAAAACAACTGTGGGACCCACTATTGGAAACGAAAATTGTTTGAAAGTTAGATGCTGCTTTTGGAAATAGAATAAGGAGGGGCAGAAAGGAAGCCAGCATGCTCACACGGAAGATGGAAAGACAAAGTAGAACAAAACGCAATTGGATGATCGCCAACACTTTTTGACATGTAGGTGCCACCAACTTTGATTCCAGGTCCCAACTCCACAGAAATGCCATGCATTGCGGCTATCATCGAGGCGTGTTCCGATATTCGTTGCAGACTCTCTTTTATTATTCCTGCTACCCCATCCTTACGGTGATTTTAGCCGTTATTCGACACCGAAATAGAAAAGTTCCGGCCATCGAGCCTTTCTTTTATGGAATCCAAGCCCAGTATTGTTGTATTTTAATGCTAACTGAAACTTGTGTAACAAAGCCATCCAAAAAAACCACCAAATGGTATTGGCGTTTTTCGTTCATTTATTCAGTGTATTCGGCTTGATGAAGTCTCGCCATATGTGCTGTGCATTGGTTTATTGTTTTCCTTTATGAGCAACGAAATTCCTCTAAAGTGGACGAAAGTTATTCCACTTTAATTCCTGCAGCTGCAGGTTCAGGATTCTGCTATTACCTCGTAGGATTATTTGGACTTTCTTAAAAATCGGAGCATTCTATTTGGAAGCGGCTATGTATGATGCCCTATTAGATGCAAATGGTTGAACTTGAGGGTGACCAAACCAGAATTGTAGATGCTGTGCGATGACAATTACACCAGGCCCAGTTTTCAACAGCTAGTTTATCGGATACTTTTTGCACGTTACAAAGTGCAATGGCGACAGCAGTATTCTGCCTTCTTTCTGTTTGTTTGGTTGTTGAATCCATTGCATTCAAAATAAGGAAACCAAAAATGGCGAGCTTCCTTTTGCGATGCTGTAAATGTGGGTCGTAGGAGTATGATTGCTCTTATTGCTGCAGTCGGACGCGATATTTTCACCGATGGAGAACGGCTGTAAACGGCTGCCTACAGAATTCTGGTACTTGCTAACCTTCAAAATCCGATCCTAATTGTATTAATGGTGCTAGGATGGGCTTGCATTTACTAACTACTTAATATTCTCTGCTACACCTCAGAACAAACGCATAAAATACCTGATAAAACATGAAAGACAATCCCGCCTCGCAACTGTTTGCTTTGTAGTGGGTGATTGGCATGTGACCATATGTTTTTAGATTAGAATTATTCCGATTATTTAACGCTTTATTTTTCAACACACTGCTCATTGATTAGATGGAATGAGTAGCTTGTTGGTGGATTAGATTAAAAAATAAGGGCCGACAAATACCAAAATAAATATAGAATTGCATCAAGCTCGCACCCCAATGGATTACCGTTGAATGCGGCCGGTATTGCATTACGGTGCACAAAGAATAGGCGCATGATTGTGTGGTGGAAGAAAAAGAGGGGAAAGGCAACGTCCCGGAGCAGGCGTGGAGAGCAACCGACGGGCATGGAGATAAAAATCAGGCTTAAAAAGAGAGAAGGGCGAAGGATGTCGGATTGGCCCAACACAAGCAGGAGAGAAGTTGAAGGAAAGAAAAGGGGAGGATGAAGCGCAAAGGCATGGAAGCGAGGGCGGACAGGCAATGCCCGCCGGACGCGGCCATCGAGAACAGGCCCGAATTCCAACAAAACCAGCCGCCAAAAAACGAGGCCAAAAGCAGGGGAAAAAAGGCCAGCGCATCCAGAATTGGGAGATTACAAAAGCGGCAGGACCCAAACAGGCCAAGAGAAGGGGATGTACCTGGCGGGGGCAAAAGCGCAGGTACGACAGGAGCAGGCACAACGACAAGAGTCAGAGCAAAACAGAAGAATGACAGGCAGTTAATGAAGCCCAAGAAAGGAGCCGATAAAGTGAGAAAAACGAATATGCGAGGGGTACCGATGACCGCCATGCAAGAACGATGGAGAGGGTACAAAGGAGACTAGCGAAAATACGAGGACAACACTTAACGCATTAGGAACGAGGGAATCGGAAAAGGCGTGCAGGCAGGAGGGTAGGTGGACGAAAAACACCAAAGAGGGTGGCAGAAGCGTGAGAAACACCAAGCGAGGGGAGGAGGCGGAAATGGCAAACCACAAAAAGACGAGAGGCAGGGGTGGCGTTGGGGAGCAGCCAAGCGGGCGAAAGGAGCAAAAGAACGCAGGGTAACGGATACTGTTAAGCAAAAACAAGTGCGGGCGCGAACCGAAGCCCACAAAGAAAAAAACGGGAGTAAAGGTACGGGAAGGGGAGACGAGACCAAAAACCACAGGCCCGGAGCGTTGCGGGATAAGGGGGGCATGCGAAGCAGTCGGGCTGCGCCGACAAATGGTTATGAGTAGGAGCTGTACGAGGAGAAAAAAGGGGGCCGATAAGGTGAAGGAGGGCCGAACAGAGGCCAACAACAGGACGCGAAGGCGCGGGAGGAAAAAAGGGGGAGACGGGGGCAGGCAGCAAAACCGTGACCGGTGAGGGGGGAGAGAAAAAGGTGACCAAAGAAGGAGGGGGGCGGGAAAAAGCAGTGAGGAGACCACGGAAAAAAGACAAAAGAGCGAAACGAGGTAGGATGCGGCAAGACGGCCCAGCCCGGCGGACTGGACAAGGGACGGAAGGCAAACGTGACTCGCGTTGCAGAAAAGCAGTACAAAAGGGGAGGCCATACAAGCGGAAAGGGAAACCGGGGAAAGGAACAAATAAACAGAAAGGAGTAGGTAGAGGAAGAGAAAAAACACAGAGGAATTAAGCCAAAAGAAAGGGAATGCGGAGCAAAGGGAGGGAAATGAGATAAGAAAAAACGAGAGCTGACAAAAAGAGGAAGGAGGCGATAGGCGAATGAAGTGAGGAGGGCCGAATCGGATGCAACAAGCAGGAGAGAAGGACACCGTGAAGAAGGAGAGAAAACCAAAGGCGGAGCGGAAGCCGGAAAGGAAAGAAGGAGCGGGGAAGGACACAGCAGGCACCCGACGCAAGGGAAAGGAAAAGACGTGGGCGAAAAAGAAGTGGAAGAAAAGTCAAGTAAAAAACAGACGAGCGAAGCCAAAAGAGGGAAAAGAAAAGGCCGCAGGGGAACCTCCGATAAGGAGAGAAAAAACCACGAGAGGAAAAGAGAGACGACCCAGGAAGGGGCAGAGGCAAAAAAGGAAATACGCAGGAAGCAAACAGAAGAAAAGAGACGGCAGAAAGAAGAGTGGAAAACAAGAAGAGCGCACGCCGAAAGAAAAGGAGGGCAAGGAGCCCCGTAGCATAAGAAATGAGCGGAAAGGAGGAGGAGCCGAAGCGGCACCCAAGCTACCGGCGCAAAGGGCGAAGAGAGGTGGAGAACACAGCAGCAAGAAAGAAGCAAATGGCAAAGAAGAGCAATGGGAGCGAGCAATGAGGGTGAGGCAAAGGTAACCACCGCGAAAAGAATGGGGTGAGAAAACAGCAAGGCGAAAATACAAGGGAAAGAAAATAGCGTGAAACAAGCGTACGAGCAAGAGCAGTGAAGCAGGCAAGGCAGAACCAAGAGCGCGCTAAAACAGAGGAGGGGCAGGGGAGGAGAGGAAGAGCAACGAGAGCGGGTGATGAAGGAAGGAATGAAAGGAAAAAGGGAAAGGAAAAACGAAACGGGGAAGGGACTATGAGGCGAAGGTGGAAAAACGAGCGAAGCAAAGAGCGAGCAAAGAACGAAACGAGGCAGGGGAAAGGCAAACGGCGCCCACAATAAAAGGGGGAGCAGACAGCAATGGGGAAATAAGGCCGAGACCAAAACCTAGGGAGGAAAGAAAAGGTCCGGAGCAAACAGGGGACCCACAAGGTAGGACTAAAAAAAAGGAGGCGGGAAAAAACCAAAGGAAACCCGAACGAAGCAGCAGGGGCAAAGGGGCGGAGTAAGCAGAGCCGAGGGAATGTCAGAGTGGGATGGGCAGGCGGAGGGGTGCTGGTGGGCGAGAACAGCGGACCAGTCCAGCAAGTGGGCGAAGAGCGAACAGGTCGCCACCAGGGGAAGAAAGAGAAAGGGCATTGAAGGGAGACCAAGAGGGAAAAGGAGCCGAGGCAGCAGGGCGAGCATGGCAGCAAAGGGAGGAGCAAGCCGACCGACGAAGCCAAAATTATAAAAAAGCCGCGCAGTCAACCTGCACGGGGCGAAAAGGATGGGGAGATGAAACGCCAGCGAAAGAGCAGGCAGTGAGAAGGAAGAAGGACTAGGCCCCCGGGGCCACCCAAACGTAGCCACCAAACGCCAGTCCATAACAAGCCAAGCGGGGAGGCGCGCAGGGGCGAGGCGTCCTGAGAAGCAGAGAGGTTGCTGCCGGCAGAGGCGAAAGGGAAGTAAGGAGGCGCGAAAAAGAAAAGCAACGCGCGGCGAAAAGAACGGGGGAGCCCGGCGGATCGCTCCCGGCAACAAAAAGCGGGGAGAAAGGCGGCAGACCGCGATGTCGGGCGGCGAAGGGCCGGGCCATGCCGCAAGCCGAGCGGGAAAAAGCGCGGGCCAAGGCGAAAGGGGTGAAGGGACCGGGAGAAGCAAATAGGGCAAGTGAGGGGAACCGCGCTGGGGCAAGGAAAAGGCGCCCAAAAACCACAGCCAGCAACGGGGGAAGCAGGGCCGTGAGGCACGCCGGGAAAAAGGGGAAGCAGGGGACAAGCGCGCAAAAAAGGGAAGCTTGATCTTTCGAATGTTACAATGCACTTATTAGGACTGATTACTCAACGGAAGATACAAACAGGTATCCAATGGGCAAATGTTAAACGGGCCATAGCCACTGCCGTTTGGAGCGGCAAAGGTAAGAGGCAGGGGGCGGGGACCGAATTCGGAGACTCGAGGGGGATTCGCAGAGAAACATCCCCGGGGCAAAAAACAAACGACTCGAGAAGGGACCTCGAAGACCCACGAGAACATCGAGAAAGGGGCTTAATGAAGAGATTTCTAGCCAAAAACCGATTTTTCGTATGAAATGCAAGACCTATGCAACCGCAAGGAAGAAACGTATACAACGAGGAGGGGAATCAAACAAACCCGTTCTTGTAGCCCGATAGGAAGTTTGATTTCTCTTTTTCGAAACCATCCCTTTTACCATTTAGTTTAGATAAGTCTGGACCGTGCCAGAAGGACGAAAATATCCTCACAGAAATCTACATAAGGAACAACGGACCATAGACCAGGCACGGTCATTGAGAGCCGAGACAGTAAAAACCAATAGGTGGAGCTTAGTTATGGAAAATCCAAGGACTGGGTATTGCGAAGCGAAGTAAGGTATGGCAGATGGAAAAGACGGGAGGAAGCCCGTACACGGAACACGGGCCACGCGGCGGGTAGAGCAGAAAAGAGGGAACTAGACGAATTCCTTAACATATATCGACAATGGCAAATAGCCGCTTCATGTGCTAGAAATGCGTTTGCATCGACCTAAAGGACCAATACTTTCCGAAAAGAGATAGCGCGTTAAGAATTGCAGAAGCATAGTTCTACTTTTATAGGATATGCGTCCGGCGAGCCGGTGTAGGCAGTGAAATGGCTCCTACTCTTGCATATGACAATGACTCAGACCCCATTGAAACTAGGCTTCCATTTTCTAATGTGGTCTCCGAATTTCACACAATGCCAACTTTCGTATATTCTAAATAAAAATCGAGAAAATATGTTACGCCTCTTGCGCCAAAAGACGAACAGTATGGAGTGAACTGGAAAGCCAAGGAAATAAGGCACAGACTTGCGTAGGGTACAGTAGCTAACACAAAAACGCAAACGAACAAGAATACAGAATGAAAACTCCTCCTGAAGTATGAACCTCGATAAGGCAGATAAATGTCATTAATACGCACACTTTGAAACTGCTGGAGGTTAAGGTTAAGACCATCAAACAAAGCGATATATCAACAAATATGGTTTCATTAAACACAGCAATCCCAATATTTTTAAGTCCCATAAGGCATTGATGGGTCCCCATTGTTGCTCCGGGAAATTTATTTTCAGTTCCAATAGGTTTTGGTCTAGAAAACCAGAGCAATATCATTCCACACAACCGAAATTGTAGCGAACCCTACGCTCAACATGAATCCCCACGTCTATTTGTGGGCGAAAAGTTGATCTTAACTAGATAGGTTAGTTCTTTGAATAGCTCGATTTGCTTCGCGGTCTAAAAAATTTAGGCCATAATAGTCAAACTTTCACAGTTTAGTTCTTAATTTCATTTTTCCATTTATTACATTACTGTCAATCCCAAAACAGACTTAGTTGGCTCTCACTAGTCATCACATGAAATAACATATGGTTTAGAGGCAGGCATATTGGTTATGATATTGAGCTGATTAACTGCATATTGCTAGTAGCTTGTTTAACAGATATTTTCTCTTACCTTGCTATCTTAGCCTTGCTGTTTCTAAAACCAATTCTTTTATGAGGCATGTTCAAACTTTGAATCAAAGCTAAACTTGATAAGCCTCAAAGGTTGAACTATTATTTGAAATTTGATTCTTTTATTGATTGATGGTGTCCTACAAATACTTCCACAATTGCGAACGGTAGAATTGGCTGAAACGCTTAAGGACCATCCATCAATCAATTTCAAGCACTCATTTCTATTATGATAGGGAACTTGCAATCAATCGTTTAATTAGGAAGTTCGCGCTCTATTGTTTGTCAAATCATTCATTTCTGAAAAGTATATTTCATCTATGTTTAGATTAATGAACGTATTTCATTTTGAATATGAAAACTTAATTGGGTAGTATATATTTTATCTCTCTGTGGTTTTCCTATCCTCTTATACGGAGGTTCCCCATGCAGGCATTTCTTTACCACTTTCCTTATTGCTTCAGCTTCGTAATGTTTTATTGATTTTCTTTCACATTCTTCGCGAAAAAGTCCCTTTCTTAATTTTTCAACTTGCGTAGGGTAAGCCTGATGTGTCAATTAGAAACGCTACCAAATATCTTTTACATTTAGGTATCCCGATAAGCTTTGGTTTTTCTATACTTCCTCCCCGGTTTCCGTTTTCAACGGCGCGGTGTCATTAACGTCTAAAACTGATTGTTGCGATTAAGAATTAGAAATAATCATTATTAGGAAGCATTATCCAGAATTCATTATATTTTTGCTTTACTATAGTTTTTCATTATTCTATTTCCCATAAATTGATCGCATTCCCATTTCTTTTGGATTATTAATAATGGTTGTTTTTTTATCTTAAATCTAAACTATCCTTTCACAGCTATAATTACATTGTATTGCCAAAGGTTTCCCTTTTAACGCCTTGTATTAGGAATAACCAGCATTTGTACATGATTGCCTTGCAAAAGCGAGTCACGGTTCGAATTCAGAGTAAATTTGTAGCAGCTCAGAAGGGGATGGCGCCCAAAGTACTTGCCGAAATAATACAATCGTTCGCACTCTTTTGTATTTCAGTGGTATAATCAATGCTTTTTACAGAAACAAATTCCTTCTTTGGTTCAAATGTTTCTTATAAAAAAAATCACAGGGTAACGAAATTTTGAAAATTGGCCCCACGTCTCCCCCCATTTTTTAATCCAAGATTAGAGTCCTGTGTTTTGGCATCTGTTAGGAAAAAATTTCACTTAAAATTCAATCGGCCAGCCGCTTTTTATTAATAATACGGTAAGCCCTCCAGGTACAAACTCAAAGTACAAACACCTCTGTTCAGGCGATGG
>Ga0163217_1108609_pt1 | contig 11487 bp, 17 predicted proteins | sample SynspAceP_FD_185933 | JGI IMG/M metagenome (GOLD analysis project Ga0163217, IMG submission 185933) | Saline lake microbial communities from Ace Lake in Antarctica - Synechococcus sp. Ace-P (PacBio error correction) | ecosystem: Environmental > Aquatic > Non-marine Saline and Alkaline > Saline ... | reverse complement strand
CGCCATCAGCCTTGCCAGGCGGCTTTCGCGACATTGAAAAGCGCCGGTGGAAATATTCGATCCGGGCCAGGTTCGTACTGCGCTTCGCCTGCACCCTTGACCCGCCGCCAAGAGCCATGAGAAAATGTCGATTTGCGATTGGATCGAGCCAGTTTTTCCTCGTCAGCGTCCGCGGGTTTTAACCCAGCCGGGTCACGTCGCGCCGCCACACCGATTTGGCACCGCGTTTCTTGGCTTCGGCGGGCTCTCGGTTGCTCGCATACGCACCGGAAACCCCCAGCTGAGATCAAGCTTCTGCAGGTAAATCATCCCGTCCGCATGCACCGGGACGCCGCACATCGGGATGTTCCTGCCAGAGCTAGGCCGCGCTTTGTTCAGCGTGCGATTGCGAGCGCCGGGACGCGTCAGCGGGTCCTCGAGAACAGCTCGTAGAAATCCCCCATCGGTAGAACAGCAGCGAATCAGGATTGTTCCGCCTTGATCTCGGATGAACTGCTCCATTCATCGGCGTCGCCGTGGACGGCTTTTCCGCCCGGTGCGCGAAGCTGGGCCGTCCGTCAATATTAGCTTGGCGTGAGCGGCAAGTTTCGGCGTTCAAGAGAAATGCCTTGTCTTTGGGTTTCAACGTTTGCGATGTAAGGCTTCACCTGATGCGCGGCATTTCAGGTGCGCCCAAACCACCCTAACGGTGGATGAGCGACAAACGACAACAGTACGAGCGCCCATACAAAGGTTCGCACAACGGGATGGAAATATGCCAGGGACGACAAGTCAGATCGCTCGCATTTCATCTTTGTTAAACGATCAGGAGGCGCTGGATTTCCATTCCCCGGCGGCCCGGCAAGCTTGAAATCATCGACCAAACGATGGCGACGCAGCGCGATTTGGTCGCTGCCTATTCGCCCGGCCCCGTCGACGGCTCCCGTTAAGGCATCGCGAGGATCCATCCCGGGCCTTCGATTACACGGCCAAGGGCAATCTGAGGTCGCGGTGTGATTTCCAACGGCCACCGCCATTTTAGGGATGGGCAATCTCGGCGCGCTCGGCCTCCAAGCCGGTGATGCGAAGGGCAAGGCGGTGCTGTTCAAGGCTTCGCTTGATGTTGATTCCATCGACCTCGAAGTCGACACAGAGATGTCGACGAATTCATCAACTCTGTCGCTAACTCGGGCCCCAGCTTCGGCCGGCATTCCAAACCTCGAGGACATCAGCGCTCGCGATTGCTTCATATCGAGCAGCGGCTGCGTGAACTCATGGACATTCGGTTTCCATTGACGACCAGCACGGCACCGCGATTATCGCCGTCGCAGGCCTGATCAACGCTCTGCATCTGACGGGTCGCGATCTCAAAAACCACAAGCTGGTCTGTCCAATGGCGCAGTGCCGCGGCCATTGCCTGCGTCGGAACTTGTCAAGGCGATGGGGTCATCACCTCAGAACATCACGGCTCTGCGACACAGGGCGTGATTTGCTACAAGCGGTCGCACGGAAGCTATGAAGTCAGTGTGGAAATCGGGTTTTCATGCGTCAGAGGACCAGGCGCGCTCATTGGCTGGGACGCATGGAGGCGCCGACGTGTCTTCGGTCTCTCGGCCAAAGGCGCAATTGACGCCGGAGATGGTCGCCTCGATGGCGAAAAATCCGATCATCTTCGCCAAGGCCAATCGGTCGGAAATCACCCCTGAGGAAGTCTCGAGCGATCCGCAAACGACGCGATATGGCTACGGCCGGTCGGTTATCGCAACCAGGTTTCCAAAAAAACCAAAATGTTTTTTTATCTGGGGCTTTCCTACACATCTTTCCGCGGCGCGCTGGATGTGCGGGCGTCGACCATCAACGACGTGAGTGAAAATTGCCGCCGCCAAAACGCTCTGGCAGAGCTTGCGCGCGAGGATGCCGACGATGTCGCCGCCGGCCTATCAGGGCGTTGCCGCCTCGCTTCGGCCCGCAATAACATATTCCGGTGCCGTTCGATCCGCGTCTGATACATCGGCCATTCGGTAGCCGTTCGCCAAGCGGCTGATGGAGTCGGAGACGTTCGCGCAAAAATGCCCGATCCTTCAACATTGGAAAGCCTTACGCTCAGGAGCTCTCCCGGCGCGACTCCGAGTCGCTCGACCCTGGCAGCCGCTCTATGAGCGTTATGTCGCCGCCATCCCAAACGGGTGGTTTTTGCGAGGGGCGAAGGAAGGCAGGTCAATGCGCGCCCGCACGTCTCCTATTGAACAGGAGCTTGGCACCGCCTGCCTTTTGGGGCGCGACAAGACACAGATGCGTGAAAACGCAAAGCTGGGCAGGGGCATTGATCTCGACCCCACGCATCGAACTGCGTCCAATGCGCGTGTGTCGCGGCCGGGTCGAGGCCTATACTGATTATCTTTATTTGCCGGCTGCAGCGGAAAGGATATCGGTACGCGATTGCCAGCGGACTGGATAAACACCGACGCGTAACATTTCCGGCGTTGCATGGTTGGCGCTCGGCGATTTTGCCGATGCCATGGTGACTGGTATGCACCCAATTATTCCACAGCCTTGAAAGACCATTCGCCGCTGCGTCGACGTTCAAGCCCGGGCAACCGGATGTCGGCGTTTCCCTGGCGTCTATGCGTGGGCCGCACGTGTTTGTCGGTCGACACAGCAGTCATCGACATGCCAACTCGGAAGAGCTGGCCGACATCGCCGAGGAGGCACCGGCATGGCGCGGGCCGGCATTGGCTATGAACCGCGTGTGGCGATGTGCGCTATTCCACTTCGGCCAACCCGACCGGAAGGAACGCTCGGGCGGGTTCCGCGATCCGTCAAGGATCCTGAAACAAGCGCCGGCTCGGGTTGATTGATATGATGAGCGGATGGCCCGCCGACGGGGCGCTCACGCCAGGTGCTCGAGCAATATCCGTTCTTGCAAGCTGTCAGGCACTGACCCAATGTTGCTGGTCATGCCGGCGTTTCATCGGCCTCGATCTCGGCAAGATGTTCAGGAAACTCGCGGCTCCACAAACGTACGGCCCGTTTGCTGTCGGGTTCTCGACAAGTCGATCAGTTGTCTCGATGGGGGCAAGGATTCGACATCGTCAACATGGCGCGATTGCGGCGTATATGCGTCGAGGGATTGGGTGGGTAAAATCAATCAAGCGTTTTAATGGATAAGTCAGGAAAAATGAAGTGAATATGAGAATCAAAAATAGATTTGATTTCTTTAGGTAATTTTCTTGATGTTTTTTGGCATGCAAGGCTTGTCCTTGCAGCGGTTATTTCAATCGGCGGATATGCCTTTGTAATAGGGCTTTTTTTGCTTATTGAGGCGTTTCTGGGCGCATGCGCACTGCTGCAAACCAACTCTGTCTGGCAATTTGCCGTTAAATTTTCATGGCTTTGCGGTCGTAGGCGCTTCAATCAACCTTGGCACGCCACAGTCGACGGCCAATATGAAATGTATATACCATTCTTGTGGGCACCACTGATCTCTTAGCCGTATGGCGGTCAAATCGATCGACGTTTGTATTGAGCTAGGGGTTTGCTGGGCAGCCATTTTTGCATGCGCCCTCGCACGTTTATCATCCATTATCTTGGCTCAGGAACGGCTAGTGGTTCCTTGCAGCCCGATATTTTTCGCAAACAACGCACTTTCTGTTGGGTTCGGTTGCTCTTGCGGGAGACACGATCCCATTCAAATTTGGCCGGCAAGTCAGTTTGGCTCGGCATTGACACTATGCTAGGGTTTTTCTCCTTTTGGATTACAGCCAAGTTCACTCCCAATCCCAAAGGTGGGTGGCGCTTGTACCGGTCGGTTCTTTTTTGGGTTCTCGTTGAGGATTTCTGGCATCGCCTCGAAAAGAAAGGCTTTCATGCTTGTTGTTTCTGTTTGCACTTTGTTTGCCTTCTACCGGGCTTATTGCCGCTCAACAGGAGCGTAGAAACGAATTTAATAATGCTGCGATCGGTACTATTGAATGGTTCCCGGACGGTAAATTGTCGAAGGCTCTGCAGCACCGCGATTGGAACTTCTGGAGTTCGGTTTGAACGTATGGTCGGAAAAAGCCGTTGGTCTGGGTCACAGTCAAGAGGGAGTGTCTGGAAATTCAGGATAAGATTGCACTGAAACGAAGTTAATCCCGGCAGTCGGGCCACATAGGTGCCTACACAATGAACCGATACAGGCTCTTGGCAGAAAAGGGTAGTCGGCTTGTTGAGTTGGTTATCGGATGTATGCAGCATCGATTCTCCGTGTTTTTGCGGGCATATTGAGCCAATCAATTCAAAATGCTTGGACAGGCAGGCCTTGTGACCGTACTGATTCGTTCTATTTGGCCTTATTCGGATACGTTACCTAAGATGGAACCGTCAACAATCGGCAGATTTTGTTTTTTCGTAATGGACGATTGCTGCGCTTGTCGTTTGCGGAAAGGAAAGAAGTCGGAATAAAAAACTTTGGTATGACGCCCCTTGCTGGCGACAGAGTCGGGCTAGCGCAGCGTCGAGCGAAACAAGTTGGCTTGCTGTCGAATGCCGCAGGCAGGGCAGGCACTGCCTCGCCCTTGAGGGATAAGGCCGTGAAAGGCAGAAAAAAAAATGCAAAGAATGTTGTAGCCATCATGCTCTTGCGAGGTTTTTCCCAGTTGGCTGGGGGTTGGGTATTGACACCCTTCAACCGCACTGCCTAAGCCTTTTTACAGGAGGCTCAAGAGCAATCAAAAAAATTTGCGGGGGAAAACTATGGCGTGCAGGGTCAATCCGGGATCAATTTCAGGCCGCCCCGCCGAAATCCGCTGGTCCGCTCAGGCGGCAAAACGCGAGAGGCGTCGGCGCCGTAGTGATTTGATGTAACGGCCATTGATTCTCTTGACGGCCAGGATAACCAGCAAATCGGTTCGTCCAAAAGCTGTATCAACCACAGCTTTCTTCCGAAACAGCGCTTTCCAACCCGCAGGTAAGCCTTTGCACCGCGGTGGCATCGCGGCAAGCGCTGCCCGCGGATTGATCGCCTCGACCGCATCATGTCATTGACAGGCCCGGCTGCAACCGCCGCACTTTCCAGTCTGCATTCGGCTGCGGCCGTCTGGTGAGGAGGAACGACAGCGCCAGCGCATGCGGCATAGGGTTGTCACCGGGAAATTGAATGCGCAGCCGAAACATCACATCGATGCGTGGTTGAGCGCATAAGCCCAATTGCCCTGCCACAGCGCTTTCCAGTGCGTGCGCGTCCGGTATTCGCGCAGCCCACGCAGCGCGGACGAGTTCCAGAAACCGCTTGTCGGAATTGCGCCCGGTCAGGTCAGGACATCGAATTCGCTTTGTGAATGAACCCGTCATGACGCGCCGGCAACCTCTGCCGGATTTAGCAGCCGGTGGTTCCGACAATCTGCTCCTTCGGCTTCACCGGTTCAGCGCGTATCGAGCCAGCAGAGTGATCGCAATACCGGGTCGATGCTGTCGAAATCGCGTTTCTGCGCATCGCTTCTTCAGGAAGCCGTGCGCCCATTTCCTCGACAAAGGACACGTAGCGGAGCGCTGCGCAGCCTCGATTTCACTTCGCCTGGCGGCAGCCGTACTTCCAGTGATCGATGCGGCCAAAGAACTGGCTTGCGGTTTGTACGGCGAGGGGAGCGAGGAATGGCTTGGGACAAAGACCTGTGCACGGTGCGTTTCCATGGGGTAATCTCCCGCTTGGTGATGTCGGGGTTCAACCATGAATTCTGCGAACATCCCGATGACATTGCCCCATCCCGGCATGTGGGTTTTCGAACGGTTGATTTCATTGTTTCGAAGGCTGAAAATGGCTCGGTGGGGAAACCTCTGTTCAGAGGTAATGCTGGCTCTGTATCCAGCTCCGGATGGGTCAGTTTACATTGCTATTCAAGCAGGGATGTTTTGAGACAATGGAGGTGCCGTCGAAGCCAAGCAGTTTGCTGTTTTCGTGCGCCGCGGATTTTACGCGCAGCGGTCATCGTGATTTTTTGCCGCGTGGACTGTGACCAGTTGCAGCAGCCATTTCCGATCGACGGTTTTTCGCATTTCGCCGTCGGCCGGCGGCCAGCAGGTCGTCACGGGTCGAGCCTGCCATCGGCAAGTCAGCACAATGATTGGCAGCGGCGAGATTGACCGGCGGCTTCCTCGGCTCGGATCTGCTGATTGCACTTGCGTCCTCTTCAAGTTTCCGGCTCGAAAGGTCGGTGATGACAGCATCGTAGCTCGAACGCCGCCGCGCGTTCCATGCCTGGGTGACAAGCTCGCGGGGCCGTTTCAAAACGAAACCGTTAACCCGTCGCCCCTGACGGGCCAGATTTGGTGCGCACCACAAGAGCGTTGACCGGATTCGTCCTCGGCGAAGAAGAATGTCCAGCGTCGGATTGTCGGAAGGACCGCTCCAGCATCCACCGACGTGGTTGGCCGCACAAACCGGTTCACGATCCTCGCGATCATCGCGCGATCAGGACATCTTGATCAGCGAGACACGGCGCCACCAGGCGGACCAGCCAGGCATTGGGCGCCGTGGCCGGAATGGCTTTCAAGATCCTCGGCTGTTCTTCTGGTGCGATCACAGTGTGCGTTCAATTCCCGTGCAATTCCGAGTCGGCGCTGCGGCCAGAAGGCTGTCGGCACGGTCGGCAAGTCTTCGGTCGACCACATATCGCTGAGCTGCGCGCCGGATGCGATAGAGCCGGGGGGGTCACGCGGGGCAATCATGCTTCAGCGTCATCCGCACTCTCGCGATGCCGCCAAGATCACGGATGGTCCCAGCAGGCGCTGTCGAAAACCGGGCCGCGGGGAGCAATGACCAGCACCGCACGATCGGCAAGCGGACCACGGGACAGGTGCACCGGACTTCCGGACGGCCAGTTCCTTGACACGGAGCAGGTGAACCGGAAAGGTTGCTGCCTTGACCAGATGTTGACGTCACGCCGATTTTCACCGCCAGGCCTCGACATATGCGGGCTGAAATGGACAGACCAGGCCAGCCCCGCCGTGTTTGGCGGGTTGGACCGTTGTTGGCGCGTTCGAATTCCTCGAAGACACGGGCCTGATCCGGCCTCTTGAGCCCCGGACCGGTGTCCGAGACAAATGAAGCAATTGCTTGTCTTCGCCATGACTCGATGAGCACGCCGCCGGTCTCGGTGAACTTATGGCGATTGCCGACCAGATTGAATCAGCACGCCGCAACGGCCGATGTCAGAGGTACTCCGTCGACGGCGCTCGGGCGTAGAGTGGACCGCATCTCGATTTACTTTTTCGTGGTGCGCGCGGGCCATTTTCAGCTCGGAGACTGCCGTGACCAGGTTTCCAGATTCACTTCTTCAGACGCAGATGCAGCCGCCCCGCTTCAATCGATGTACATTTCAGAGATCCGTCGATCAGCGCAGCGCGCCATTGGCCGGATTCACCAGCGGTTTTTAGGTACTTGCGCGTTTCTGGAAGTGGTCTGGGTCTGCTCGAGCAGATGGTCATTTCGAGATGCCGTGAGCGGCGTTGCGGATTTCATGGGCGACGGTCGCCAGAACCGTGGACTTGCAATGGTTGGCGGCCTCCGCCTTTTCCGGCGCATCAACCAGTTCCGCTTCGTGCGCGCGCTGCGGTGATGTTGCGGCCAATGCATTGCAGGTCAGGTCGCCGGAGACGGAGTGTCGCGGAGCGGTGGTTCTCGTGCCAGGTTCCAGATTTAGTCTGGGTTTCGCCAGTCGCCAAGCACGTTCTGTGTCGCCGTTCGGTGGGTTTCCAACGGTCGGACCACCTGCCATGCTGAGCGTCAGCCCTACCGATTGTCAAGCCTGTCGCGGATTTGAATGTTTCATTGGCATAGTGATCTGGCCGTTCGAGGCCGCAGGACCGTGGACCATGTCGCGAGCGCGTTCGAAGACAGCGGCAAGCTGGCCTGTTAAGTTCGCCCAGTTCCCAACGTGCGGTCGATCTCGCGTTCCGAGAGCCGGTTGTTTCTCGATTTAGACGCGCTTGGGGGCCGCCGTGCGGCGTTGTGAGCGAACGCTGCAGCAGGGATGCCGCATAGATTGCTATGCTGCGACCGAGGCGGAGTAACAGCGCGGGCGCTGAAAGCAACAGAAACGGCGTTCGCCGCCAGGCGGCAGAAACGACAAACAGTGGCGGCGAAGCGGGTCCATTGTGCGATGTCTTGCGTTCGATTCCCTGTCGACGAAAACATCAGGATTGGATGCCGTCCCACCGGGGTGAACCTGCGGACACGCCGAATGCAACGGCCACCTGTTCGCTTCAGGGCTCGATTGAAGAGTTTTTCTTGCAGTCGGCAAAGGTTCTGTCATCATGGACCCGTGGTAGCACGGCCAATGAGCAAAGACTTCAGCAAAATCGGTCAATCTTTAGCGATTAGGCATTTGGCTTTTTCATGTCGAACAACACCGTTCCGCGGATCCTTGCCGCAGAGAATTGATGCGCCGCATCGATGATCCCGTCAAAAGCCGATTTCGTCGACAGCGCCTCGAGCTTGGTCCATACTCCAGATCGTGGACCAGACGCGACAGGCTTTCTGTCTCAGCGCCGCGGCGCCATTTCACGAATCGATGGGCCAAGCAGAGACACGCGCTCGCAGATTGAACGGGCCCACGATGTCGGCAGATCCATGCCCTGTGCCAGGCCGCAGGGGCGGTTAACAGCGGCCGCCATAGGGAGGTCATCGGACCAAACATTGGCAGCGTAATGGACTGCCATCGGCGTCAACCGCACGGCCAGCGTTCCTTGGCAGTGGTTTGGCCGGGCCAGGAGTCATCGCGTTGAATGACTTCGGAAGCACCGAGGCTCTTGAGAAAAGTCGGCTTCCTCGGTGCGTTCCGGTCGAGGCGATGACCCTTCATAGCCGAGCTGCCAGCACACCGAATCGCAACGACGGGTGCGACGCCGCCATTGGCGCCGGTCACCACCACCGGCCGCGCCCTGGCGTATGCCGTGGGTTCCGCGCCATCACTGACAGCATTGCGTGTAACTGCAGGTTGCCGATCCGCATTCGAACGCCATCCATGCCCTGGGGCATTTGGAATCAGCCAGTCGGCCTTCAGCGCGCCATAGGCCGCATAGGTGCCTGTATGCACCCTCGCCGACGCCAACCGTGAGGGATCACTTTGTCTCGGGCTTGAAGCGCTCGTTCTCGGAGCTCACCACGTACCGGCACAGTCAATGCCGGCACCATCGGCCAGCGCCGTTACCACCGGACCTGCGGTGTGGCGAGGCATCACTTGTATTGATTGTGGTCATTCACCCGCGACAGTCGCCTTCATCAAGACTCATCAGGCGAGCTCGGATCACGTTGACGACATCACCTTTTCTTCGTTCGCGGGTAGGTGAGCAGGAATGCCTTGAAACGGTCTTCCATGGAGCTCCTCTTAGGTGTTGGCCTAGACTGGCCGCCCCGGCTTGAGATCAAGAGCGTGGTTGTCGGTTGAATTTCAGGTCGGTTTTTTGGCGTTATGCAGTGTGGCGATAGCTCATCAGCCAATTAGGCCCTGCGGCGATGCTGATGAAATGTCGGCAGATTACACGGCGGAAGACCAGCTCTCCGTTGAAAAGAATGTAATCGAACGTGGCCATGGACTGCCGATCGATTCAGATTACGAGCGCTCCGCGATGATAAGCGCATAAGCCAAATGCGCAACGCGCGTCCGAGGGGCGTGCGGCCACACAGATAAAGCACGAATATGATCACCAGGCCCGTGTCAGCGCAGAAGGCGGCATCGGAGCATCCTTGAGCAGCGAAAACGCGATCCCCTCGTTCAGGTGCGGGCTAGGAGCGCGAAAATCGGGACCCGGCACAGCTCGGTGAACGGCAGCCGTTGTTTCGACCAGCACTTGATTACCTGGTCAGCGCCCAGGCTGCCGACAGCATCGCATGGGAACTCCGGTCGCGCGGACAGTTATGCGGCCATGAAGGGTTCATGCGCGGGCTCATCAAGCTCAAGCGATGCGCCGCGCTTCGAACAAGCATCACCCCGGTGGCGATTGCCAGATTGAGCGAGTCTGCCCGGCGGTCTGCGGGATGCGGGGGCAGCTTGCTGCAGGGCCCTGGCCAGCGTTGTCGGGCACGGCCTTGCGTTGCCATCAGCACACCACCAGGATGCCCTTGTAGCCATTCGTCGGTAGTCGACGTTGCCATTTGAGCGTGGGCTGCGCGACCAGCGCGTGATGATTTCTTCGACCAGCTCAGGAATTCGGCTTCCGGGCCCTTGACAGAGACGGCAAAACACCGGAACCATGGTGGCGCGCCGGTCTCAATCGAGAACGGATCGCGGGTCGCCGATCAGGGTGACGCCCGTATGCGCTGCTGATCAGCGTGTGCGGATGATGGTGCCCAGATTGCCCGGTCGCGGACCCGGATCGAGGCGCGACCAGGTGTCGTTATTCGCCGGTTTGATACGCCATGAAGCGGCGCAGTTTCCTCGTCAAAACGGCAATCACGCCTGCGGATTGTTCGCGCCTTGTGATGGCGGTTTTCGTGACTGTCCAAAGCACAGCCGCGCGCGCCACGTCAGTTGCCGCGATCTTTTGGACTTGGCTCTTGCCCCGCGCTGGTTTCTTTGGCGTAGATCAGCGGTTACGGATGGCCCAGCCGAGATCAATCCGCATCGATTCACCAGCTTCCAAGCCTTCGGGGCAAGAGGTGCCGGTCTCGTCGCGAGTGCTTCCTCATCGAACAGCCGCGCGGAATATCCTTGATCACCGGAAATTAGGAGAGAGACTGGTTGATTCTTTCACCTGTCCACCCTTTGCCGACCGCGCCTGAATTTTCGTGGATGCACTCATGCGGGCAGCCACTTGAATTAAGCGAAGTCGACCAAGCGGCCGGCACTCGTTCCCGGTGACGGTTGCGCCTCGCGGGAGATCAGTTCACCCTTATTCACCCGGCCACCCGGCGCCGCGCATGGTTTCGCGCAGGGCAAACTCGTGGTTGCATAGAATGAGGCCCGGATTCGAATAAGGCGGTCGCACCAGGCCGACCGGCTTGGTGCTCATCAGCTCTCGGCAGATATCCAAGATTTCAGCGGCAGATGCTCGAAGATGCCAGACTTGCATTCGGTCCGCGGCGGAATTTGGGGGATCTGTGAGAATGATGGTCGTAGCCGGCTAGCCGCGCGTTCCTCCGCGTGCGCAGTGAACTTCATTGCATCTTCGCAAATCCAGCGAGTGGCTTGCTCATTCAGCCCGGCCAAGCGGCCTGGTTTTTCCTTGGCCCAGCCGATGGCCTTCTTCGAGGCCGTCGACATGGGTAACTTGCGGCTCTCGGCCTTTGCGCCACGCGACCAGCGAAGGCGACCCCGGTTATAGCCAAAAAGATGAGCACTTTCAGCGGCGTTTGCCTCAGTAATCCGCTCGGCCATCCAGCCAATGGGCCGATCTGCTCGGAAACACCCGAATGGCGGAATTTAGGTCATACCGCCGTGAAAAGCCGAACTCAGCAGCTTTCATCGGCAGGTTCTCGCCAGCGGTACATTTGGAAAAGGCCCAACGGCCCCGATCCTTTTCTCCTCGTCG
>Ga0163217_1081142_pt1 | contig 11489 bp, 12 predicted proteins | sample SynspAceP_FD_185933 | JGI IMG/M metagenome (GOLD analysis project Ga0163217, IMG submission 185933) | Saline lake microbial communities from Ace Lake in Antarctica - Synechococcus sp. Ace-P (PacBio error correction) | ecosystem: Environmental > Aquatic > Non-marine Saline and Alkaline > Saline ... | reverse complement strand
ACTTTGAGAATGGTATGGTTACCAGCGTTTAGCGTATGGCTGACGACCCCGCAAGAGCGACTGACGGACGCGCACGAGGCGTTAATTTTCACCAACAATATTTCGCTGCTGGACTTTTTCCTGTGCAACAGCCGGCCAAATGCTTTGGGCACGTCTGGGCTCTGACCTAACTACCTGTCTCTCGAAAGTCCCTTACTCGGATCGGACGCGACAGACTTCCAGGAATATATAACGCTCCACCTGTCACTGAGACAGGCGATTTGTATACCCATCCGCCAGAGGGTAACTATCCTGATCGAATGTGAGATTCTTGATTCCTCACTCGTCGATACCCATGACTGCGTCATACCGCCTGATTCAACCGCTTTATATTGGCTGTCTGTAGTCGTTTCTGCTAGTAATTCTGCTGCGTTTGAGGAATGCGTGCGCATCTGGCGGTATGAGCCCGACTAAAGGTTCGCGGCAAGTACAGCGCGGTGCGCGAAACGACGTCGTCAACGCTTGGGTTCTTGGCTCACGCAAAATGATCTGCTGCAGGGCCCCGATCACGATACTGCAAACAAAAAAGTAGCCCGACATTCCAATAACAGAAGTGAGTGATAAAAGGCGCTCTAGGCCCTGTTTTTTAGCGCCCAAAGCACCTGGGCCCAGCGGCCAGGCCGGATCTGTCCCTATCCGACTTTCTAATTTAAGTGAGACCGCAGCCATCGCGGCTTGCGAGAACCTGGCATTAATGAATATGCCAGTATCGGGAACCCTACCTGATCGACTAGTTTTCTCTGGTCCCGCGCCTGAGCAGAAAAGACCCGGGCTACACCCGCCGCGATAGCCCTTTTTGATGGCACCAGTGCCAGGCTTGCGCCTCGCTCCCTTACATTTTCATTTTAGTCGCCGTCGCAAGACTGACAGAACCGCAACCCGGTACGCATCAGTCTCAGCGTTTTCGGGCATGTCCTTAGCCTGCGTGTGAAGTGCACGCGCCGCAAGCCTCGCGTGGCGGTTGACACGTGTGCGAGCCAGCTCGTCATACCGACTCCATCCATTCAACTAGAAGTCTGCGCATCGAACCTGGGCCAGTGACTCTGTGACGAAGGCGGCTGGAGCATGCGGCATTGCTCCCGCCAGGAGCCTGTCATCGCCAGGGCCGCCGGCTCTCCAATCGTTACACAAAAGCCGGAGTGGACGATGGATGGCACAAATCTCGGCCAAGCTGCCGTGCTACCGCGACATCTATTGATACCTTATGCGAATATTTGGCACCAGAGAGTCAACCCCGCCAATTGCCATGCTGTTCGCTGCCCTCTATTGGCATACCGGGAACGCAGACCGTGCTGTCACCTGTGAGAAGACGAAAGACAATTTCACACTTACGGACGGCGACGATTTGTGTGTTAGCTTAAGCGAAGCCGACCCGTAAGATTGCATCTATGACGTTTCAGCCGGCAACCGAAAGTGCCGTTGTCTCTCTGTGGGCAAGGATTAGAGTAAGGGCGGCGTTGTGGGACTCATTGCGCCGCTTGTCTTGCACGCCGCTATGGTAAGGGCCGTCCGTCGTGCCAGAGCCAACTATATTGGTGCCGGTGATGCTTCATGCTTGGTGGCGACATGCTTGTGTTCAGCCAGTGTGCGAGCGGAGAAGCGCCTGCGGGCAGTGCCAGATTAACAGAGATTCAGGGCCAACAGCTGAAAGTTAAACAACTAGAGGTCGAGCTGAGAATGGTAATGTGCTTCAGGCGCTCCAGAGATGGGCTTCAAAACAGATGCTTAACACCGGGCTCCTCTGTGAAACGAGGTCGCGGCCGTTCAAACCTGCCAACCTATCCTACATACTCCGCTACCAACTTTTAGCTCTGTCACAGGAGTGTTTAGCATCTGTGATACAATTTTGAGGCCTCTTGATGGCTACATTACGCTTGAGCTGCAGCTTTTCGCGCCACTCTGGAGTCTCAAGCATCTTTCGGCGTACGCGGGCAGAGGCCCGGCGGAGGGTCATTCGGTGAGAGCATTCTATCTGGTGCGCCATTGCGTACCCGCACCACTTGGCAGCGCGAGCACGCCCCTCAAAGGCACCGGAATCTGCCCTCGCGAAGCGAACGCATTTATGAACTAGTGCACTGCCATGGTCAATGTCGGCTGGGCGACGCACTAGTTGCACACAGGCGCGCGCCTACAGGGTCATTTTGTCAGCGCCGCAAACACAACCATCATGCCGCGGCTGACGTTCAACGACTCCCACAACAAGCGCTGCTGATCGCTCATCAAGCTGTAGATCTCGCCAATGCCGCGCCCGCCATTGCACCAGATATCACCCATGGCCAGTGCTTCGTTCATTAAAACGCCAGACTCACACAAGACTGGACTACGCCCTAAGTCTTAACGTGTCAGGGCCGCCAGGCTTTGGTTGGGTTCTTTCCCATGGTCTTTCCGCGTGAAGGAGTGATACTATACAAGCCTGTCTAGCCTGCTCCATGATTGCTCCTGTGGTTATTTCGACTCTGGGCGAGACTGCGGCTTTTGCCCGGCGGCCGATGGCGTTAATACAACAGCCGATGGCGTTCCAACGACTATCTCTGCTATCGTACTTGCAGCGTTATTCCTCCTCCTCCTCTGGTCTAAAGTTACACGGGATGTTGATTTTGATTTTTTCCTGGCATGGTAGACGACCGGGTTTGTACCTGCCAATCAGTGCCGGTGCAACCCTTTTAACAAATCTGCGCGAGCCGTGAGGAATTCTTTTCACATCGTTCATGACACCAGCTCCCTTAAAATCGTTGGCCCAGAGTCATCGGTTTGCCGGGTCACGGTGACGACAGGGTGCCTTGCGAGCTGACCCCGCAATAAAAGACGAGTAACGCTTGCTCGGCTGCAACTCGCAGCTCAAACAGATAGATGCATGTGCGGCAAGGCCTTGGCATTTGAAGGCGAAATAGATTCACCCCGACGTGTTGGAGTGACTGGATTCAGCCACCCTGTTCGGCGAGAAATACAATCACCGATCAAGCGAACGCGTTGCTCCTAAACTTCCAGTTAAACGCGAGCCTCTGGCACAGGCCTCGTGTGAGGTACGTGAACTCCAGGTAGCAGCCAGACCCTCGTCGCGGGTCAGCCGAAATTAGTAGCAGAATATGGGAGTCCGGGAGACCGCATTCATCGAATTGATCGGATTAAGGCGTGATGCCTCTGCAGGCTCATTCTGGGCCGGCATTTATGCAAAAGAGGCAAAGTAGAGTTGATAACGACCGTAGCCTGCGTGTATGACGGGCCAGCGTTCGTGCGGCGGTTTGCTCTCGCAGCAACAGCCGTGTCGAGGCTCGAAGAAAAAGCCAGAAACATGCCCGCACAGCCAATTGTCAGCGGATGGCCAGATCTCAACATGTCAGGTTCGGCACGCCGCCAGAGGAGCGTCATGGTTGTGTCAGACGACCGGAGTAGACAGGGGAAAAACTCCAATATTACAAATTATTGGCAACTCCAGCCGTATTACCGGCGCAGAATGATATCAAACCGCATTTTACCCTGCTTACTACTTTTAGTCTAATTTACTCTATTTGTCAGCTTGCTCCGGCGCTGATTTCAATACACCCTGGTTTATCACTCTGCAACCTGTCCGGAGCAAACCATTCAACTTGCTGTGCAGAGCTTGCACCACTTCACCACGACTCAATAGCGTTGGCGGCTTGATTTTCAGTGCTGTCGACCAATCCCTGGCAAAACTTACTCAGAGTACCATCAGGACCTCTTCTGATTGGCGTTTTGCTTACCTTGCTGGGGATCAACGCCATGGGTGGTATCCGGGATGGCGCCCATTGGCCTGATCAGTTGGCGCGCAAAATCGCGGGCAAGCCCACCAGGCCCATGTAAAAAAAACCCAGAGTCTGGACTCGGCGCCACCCAAGAATCAGCCCAGGCAGATTAGTGTTGCCATCCTTCAGCGGGCCGCTAACAAAACTTACCCGATCTGCGGCATCAGTCGCGATTGGCGTTAAGGGTATTCCGCATAGGTCCCGAAGCCAACGTTGGCGGCGTTATGCGGGCACGACCTGGAAAAGGTATGCCAGGCTGCCACTCTTCCGTACTATGTCCTTCCCCCCCATCGGCAAAAATACGGAATCGCCCGTCCCCTTCAGGCGTTAACACGCGCTTGCCTTCCACGGCCAGCCGCACTATTAGCTGAGGATCTGCTCCTGCGCGACGGATATGCGTGCTCGGGCGCGCAGCCTGCCAACAGCTGAGCATGCGCTCGGCATCCGTCACACAGGGGCGATGACCCACGCTGTGGTCACCAGGACGTTCAGTAGAGCACTCAACATCTGCCCTCGCTGCATCAGGGGCGCAGCGCACGGGGACACGCAAGGCAGGATCCCGGACGACGGCCCGCACACGACGAACGACCAGAGGCTTAGACATTTCACACGCAAGGTGCCGAGTACTGCTGCCCCGGTCTGCTTCGACAGAGCCGTAGGTGCCCCAAGAGAATCTTCTGCCAGCCTGATCCTGGGCAAAGATTCGCTCGCGGCAATGTGCGCCTGAACACATTCTTCCTCCAGAACACACGGCGTTGGTTGATCTGCAGGAAGGCCGGCCTGTGACCTGGCCGCCCGAAAAGCGTCTGCCAGTTGTGCCAACACTTGCCGTAGGTATGCCCGGAACAGGTCTCCGAGTCCGACTCGGGTCAAGCGCGCCAACACCGGCGCCCTGACTGCCCGCTGCGATACCGCGATTAATTCGGGCGAGCGATCCAACGATGGCGGGAAAAAATCACCGTACAGAGAGTCAGCGCGCATCCACCCGCGTTAACCGGCAGAAAGCGTGCCTGCGCATCAGCGGACACCACGCGCATTCAAACGGCTCATCGTCGACTAGTTGACAGCGAATACAGGTGCCACGCCATGCAGATCGTCCGGCTGTAAGCCGCGCCAAAATGCATTCACCCGCCACCCTTGCTCCACCATCTCGCCTAGTTTGAGTCTCGATTTCGGGCGCCACGACCACGCCAGCACCGCGCCAACTCGGGACAAACAAGGCGCGGACTTGCGCAGCTATCTACGCCGCCCGCCGATGACCAGCACCCAGCGCCCTTGAAGGTTTGTGAAACAGCGGCAAGTATTCCATATCAGCTAAGGTTCTCGGGAGACCAGCCATAAAGGGCGCAGCACTTCCCGCGCTCGGTAATACTTGCCGTCGGCCTGCCTGATAGTTTTTCCAGAATCGCCACCAGGCTACCGGCCGATTCGCGGAGCCCTGATCCGTTCGGGTATGCACCCAGCTCCGCGCTTGCCGGTTTCCGGGGTTCCGCCAGCGCGCCTGCATACGGCGCGGCCTGGAAGTCGCCACAGCGGAGCACGAGGAAATTTTCACCTATGGTACTTGCCCTGGGTCGAATCCAGACTTCCAATCGTAGGTGCAGGTCGCTCGAAACCATATCGCCGGTACACAAGTGCCAGCACCGTAAGCGCAGGCTTGACGCAACTGAGGATTATTTTCCGCTCTAGTGGGCCCTGTCCAAATTCTCTCAGCGCTTCGTGGCGGGATCCTGCGACGCACCATCTTGCACCCATTTCGACCTTGTCGAAAAACTTGTGCTTGGCGGATCGATGCCTCGCGGGAATCCGGCCGCGAGAGGCCTGCTTCGCTGCGAAAACAGGCCGGTGTGCCGGTCGATTTTCAAAGGCAAGCTGATCGGGCCGCGAAATGCTCTGGCTTGACGGTGATTGGTCAACGTCACCTTCAGCAGTCGGAATGCAGATAAGATCGCGCTGCCCTTCGCCGCGGCGGAGACCTTGAAAACAGTCCGCCTCGAACTTCGGCAACTGACCGGTTTACCCTGCAGCGCCTCTAGCATCTTGCACCAGGTAAGGGGTAATATAAACAGACCTCATAGCACGGTTCAATTGATGTGCAATGATCAGCATGAACTGCCCAGCGCCCGTGCAAGCCTGGCTAGATAGGAACCGACAGCCATCAACGAGCAAAGCGCGCACCGACACCAACACTTCCCGCCACCCAGGCCCCAGTTTCAAAAATCCAGATAGCCATGTGCTATCACCCAGGGCGACGTAGATCCTGAACAGAAATCGAACTCGCGCGGACAAGTCACCCCAGCGAGGCGAATTCTCGACGTTGTCATCCTCATCCTAGCCGATCCGGTACCCGCCCTCAGTCAGGCAGGTTGGACATATGCTCAGCAATCAGCGCATCCAGTTCAGCCTGAGAATGGCTTCCAGCTCCTGCTTGGCGTCATTTCAGCCGACTTCCCATGACCGGCAGTCCACATCGCAAGCAAGCGAATGTTCTTCACCCTATGGCACTTGCAAATGGCCGATGGAGTTGGCAAGAGGCTGTTCGCGCTCAGCCTGCAAAAGACGATTCTGACGCGTCTGCCACACTCTTACGCCGGGATTCAAGCTCTTCGAGCTGCAGCACAATCCAGAATAAAAAAGCCGCTTGCTGGCGAGCGATCAGCGACCCTGGCGGCTTTCGGCTACGGACCAGTCTCCTCCATCAAGCACTGATTCATCATTTTATGGTTTTGCGAGATACAGCCCGGCCGGACGTTCACACTGTAGGTCAGCGCGCCAGGCCACAAGGATATGCGCGAGCCAGGCAGACGCACACGCTGTAGTCAGAATATACTACCAATGGCCCAACAAGGCCTCTACCGATTTTCCATCAGCGCAGTGCGCGATCGAGGGAAAAGGTGGAAAACGTAAAGTTAAAAAGCGCCAAGAAAACCGATAAAACAGCCCTTGAGCGTAACACGGCGAAACTCCGGACGCTGCAACCCACAGGCCGTAGAAAGTATACCTATAGTCAGGCCACCTATTTTCAGGTGACGGCCGAGGGTCGCGAAGCTAGGAATGTCCTTTGCCATGTATTTCATGCGACCAATGCGCTACGCCAAACCGAGCCAGCGCCCCGGCGACCGCGACGGCAATGGCATGAGCCCGTTTGGGTACTAAACATCCGGCGACTGCCTCCTTTGCATCGAGATCGGCCTGTCGTCGAGGCTACGCAACCCGGGTAGTGACCGAGCTTCCTATAGGACCGTAATTTTCAACCCTCGAGACCTCGTTGCGCCGGCTCATAATACGCCTGGCTGCAGCGCTTCAGGAAAAATAAATTCCTCTCCAGTACCGCATAACCCGCTCCGGAGGCTCATGTGAACGCGTAGCGATAACCGCTGACTTAACCCAGCTTTCCCTTCATCAGTGGGTCGGCGCGTGCCGCAAATGCTAGGGAGTGGTTCGTGGGAAGTCTGGCGGTGTGGCGACGTCCTTCATCGCCGCATTGAAGGCGTTAATATACTTCGTGTGCGTTGTCTTTTCGGTGCGCAGGCCAGATACACTATATCGCGGCTGAGGACAACCCCCCCAACTCCCACTTCATGGCTGCCCAGCCGCTCTTGTACATCCCAGGCATTCAGAACACAGGGTCAATGCCGCGGCGGCATTGCCGATATCCTCGCTGGCCATACGCACGACCCGCCCGCGATAAATATACAAAGATCAACAGGCCGTCCATCCAGCATCCGGGACAAAACCAGTAGAGCGAGGCATTCGGGATTTCGAGGCCGCGTACTAATTTGTGCAGCGCAGAAATTCTGATCGTAAAAGCGCTTCACCGCCCTTGTCGAAACGCCGCCGCGTGTCGTTCAGCAAGATCACTGACCAAGCTCGGTCTTCGATGGTGCCGCCGTCGTCCTCCACCAGGTCGCGCAATCTCTCAAGCAATTGATGTACCCGCCGAGCGTCCACCGTTCAGCCGCCTCCAGCAACAATCTGCGCTTGGCCTCGTTTCTGATGCTTTTCAAAGTGTGCCGGCCCAACCCTCTATCCACATCAGCCAGGGCGCGATCCCAGCAGCTGGCCCAACGCATCGGCTTTCCAGCGACTTTGAGCACATAGGACGCTGCGCTTCGCGATAGCAGAGGTTGTTCAATTCGAAGGAGGGATTTTCAGTCTGGTGGCGCAATAAAACAGGCAACCCGTACGTCATTCAACATAGGGCAAAAAGGCATCCTGCTGCGCCTTGTTGAAGCGATGCACTTCATCAACGAAGAGGATTGTCTGGCGGCCATTCTGCGAGGCCTGCTTGGCGTGCCAGATCAACCGCCTGACGAATGTCCTTGACCCCCTGCTCACCGCAGACAGGGTACACGAAATGCGCATCGGCAAGGGTGCAATCAGGCCGAGCCAGAGTGGGTTTTACCCACGCCCTGGCGGCCCCCAGAAGATCATCGAGTGCAGCGCACCTTGCTTCCAGCCGCTACCGCAGGGGCGGCCAGGCAAGCAATTGCGTCTGGCCGGCCATATTCTCCAGTATTGGCCGGGCGCCATTGCGCGCGGCCAATGGCTGATGCGGTTTCTGCTCAGGAAATAGACCGTCGCTATCACGGCCGGCTGCTGTTTTTTCACTGGCAAGGTTACTCACTGATGACATTCAATCCCGTCGGTATCTCGAAAAGGTTGTGAAACTGCATCTCGTTCATGCTTGGTTCAATTTCACGTTCCTGAACAGGAAATGTTGGTACGCTGACCGACCGCCACTCGCTCATTTTGCATGTCATTGATAGCCCCTCACGGAACACAGGCGCAGGCGTCAGAACAGCGTTGTCATTGACCTTGGGGGTCAGGGCTGAAGTCGATAACGCTGCCAGAGGTCTTCCCAGGTAATGCTGAAGTTCTCCTGCAAGGTACTGACGTGCCAGATACGCAACAGCGCGGCGTACTGGGTCTAAGCGCTGATTCCTGGCACTGAATGGCCCGCTGACCCCTGCTCCAGATCCGGTACTACAGCCAGATCTGCTGCCATCGGGATACCAGCTCCTCCTCGGCCGGCGCATCGTATGCCAGCGTCGGAACATCCCCGGGCGCTTGAGCGCCAGCGTTGCCGGTGGTTTCCGGCATGCTTGCCACCGTTGGGCGCTGAGCGTCATTCTGCGAGAAATCCGCCAGTCATGGTGCTGGCGTCTGGACAGCAAAGCATTCAGCTCTTGCGCGGCGGCCTCCTCATCAGCCATGACCATCGCGGCAGGCCTTGAACAGACCAAAAAACGCGAAGGCTTGTTGACGAAAAAAAGGTTTTAATCATGGCCAGGATGGGGTCCGGTATCCTGTATAAAGTCAGGAAGCCCGGCTCAATCCCACGCACCGGTCGCGGCAATGACTTCACGCGAGCCATTAGTGTTCATCGCGGGTCACTACCCCGGCCATCTCCATGGCTTCCAATCATCCGCGCGGCCGCGGTTTTTTGTAACCTACTTCAGCTTACGCTGTACCGCAGAGATCGGACGCTCGGCGGCTTTCGCAAACCCAAAGCGACGGCTTCGTCATTGACAGCGCATCCTCCTTCGCTTCACCTCCACCATCCACAGATGTGTCGAATACCGCCGCCAAAGCGCCATCATCCGCGCCGTCGAGAGTGTCCTGAATATAGTTCGGCTCACGCCGCTTTTTCCCACCTCATACAATCCAGCCGGACTGAACATCAGTGGCGGTGCGAGGCGAGACCCAATCTCCTCTTATATATAATATCTGCACAGAGCGTAACAAAACACCAGGCCTGTGGCAGTAGCTCACACTAACCCTCCCACTGCCTAAGTGCGAGAGCTCTCCCTGGCCGCGCGCGGATCAAAGGCTATACCGTCCTGTCTCGTACTCCTATGCCTCAACGCCCCTGCGACGTCGGAGAAGCTCTCATAAAAGTCGTTATGCGGTACGTGATATCCATATATAATTGATCAGTGAATACACATCCACCGAGCGGCCGCTGGGTCGGCCAGCGAATCAAATGTCAGTACCTGCCGAGTCCCGCGGCCTTCTGCCGCAATCCGCAGCGATCAGACTCTTCAACCGTCCTTGCCGACCCTATTAGCATCCAAATTCATGATCGCGAGTGTCAATACACACTCGGTCAGACAATCTACTGTCGTGACCGTGACAGGTTTCCAGTTTCCGGCGAGTATGTCTTTCCATCGAATTCACGTCGCGAGAGAGCAGTCATAAGCCGCGGACATCCTCTACGTACGGCGTGCGGGCCTTCTCTCCGTGGTCTGATATGTCCTTCAAACCATACTATTCATGACAACACCGTTATAATGTCTCTCCAATAGAGTGGTGAGTGCTCCCCTTCGTAATCTACCACATCTATATATATCTATTCTCGCGCAGCGCGAGAGCGGTTAGCGCCTCCTTCATTTGTCGTCACCACGGGGCCAAACAGGTGCGGATACCCTCGTAGATCGACAACTCAAGCATTTATCGGGTACGAGTGCATGTGATCTGCATCTCCACGTCTGTGCCTCCCGACGTGTGAGAGCAGCGATACTGAGCAGCATCGCGGTCACCGGCCCACCGTAACGTGCCCGAACCTTGGTTGCCCGGCTCACCAGCAGAATGTGGCATGGTCTGTGCCAAGATCGGCCATGATCGGATGCCCCATCCGATATTCGTACCCAGGGCCAACGGTTGTGATGCGAGTGGCTTCATCGAATCTCGCGGCGTTTGCCACAACCTCGGACAAAGCCTGACGATCTCGCGTCCTCGTTGGGGATTCATCGATACCCACGGTGGTTTTACCGGGATCACTTCCACCACCAACGGGCACGCTGAGTGCACGGCCAGCGAACGCGCCCAGATCCTTCGCAGGTTGGAATCGTTGCTGACCTTGACGCCGCCGCCGGCTGAATCTCAAAGCGCGAGGTAATCACCCGGGCCGGCTGGACTTTCTCAAACCTCGGCCTCGACGCCCAAAGTCCTTGAGCTTTTCTGAGCATCCACAGCCGCGACATGCCTCCAGCGGACTCGGCCCAGAACCAAAACCTTTCTGCCTTCGTATGGCCTCGCCGGATCCAGCAGGCGAATCGGTGCGAAGCCTTGCGTGCTCTACCGAATCAATAAAACAGCACGGGATGCCTTTTTCCCTTGCGTTCAAGCGCACGCTGGGTTCAGCGGACTTGATGCGGGCGGCACCAATCTTCTGGCCGAGCTTGACGATAGCTCCTGGGAACGGCAACATCTTGGCCAGCGACTCATGACCGCTGGGCACGGGACGCTCGGCCTTTGCGCTGGTCTGCGGGCTGAATACCCGGCTCAGCCTGCCGGCGCCGGCGTTTTCGGGCGACCCGCTAAATCGCGTTCCACTTGCTCTGAAGCACGGCGCTGCGCGCCAGCTGTTCCCAGGCACGGCTTGCCCAGATCGAAGCCAAATCCAGCGTTAAAACCCGGCCGTGGTAAAATTCCATAACCTTGAACCACGACAGGTTGCTGTGAACTAGCGTCAGGACCAAACAGGAACAGAGTCAGAAACAAACAGAACGGGCTGCCCTGGCGAGTGTCTAGTACTGGCGAGACCAGTCAGACACGGCTAATTCGCCCAGGCACCCCCACCCGCTCGGCACCCTCGGGGAAGGTATCCGGGGCCCTGTAGTGATCCGTATTAACTGGGCATCGGCCGCGTTCGCGCTGCCAAATGACCAGTACCGCGCACAC
>Ga0163217_1032040_pt1 | contig 11489 bp, 11 predicted proteins | sample SynspAceP_FD_185933 | JGI IMG/M metagenome (GOLD analysis project Ga0163217, IMG submission 185933) | Saline lake microbial communities from Ace Lake in Antarctica - Synechococcus sp. Ace-P (PacBio error correction) | ecosystem: Environmental > Aquatic > Non-marine Saline and Alkaline > Saline ... | reverse complement strand
TTCGTGGGTTACCCTTGCGCAATCGGTACGCCAGCCATGTTATAAACGGAATGCGAAGAAACAGGTTTCTGACCGGAATATTACGCATGGTTGCCGGGATAATACGACGCGCTTCCACGATGACCCTCAGATCGCCACGCAACAGAGTAATCGGCCCGCCACGTTCTACTGGCCACGTCGGTTCTGTCCCCATGGCAACCTACATTCTTGCGGTTAGCTTTAAGGGCTGGCGCATCATGTTACCACCATCTGCCTGCCATTAACAACAACACGTCCCTCATTCTTACAAGTTGTTGGAATAAACTTTTGGCCTTTATCTTCCGGCAACCACTTCTTGCTTCACTTCATTCAATGTGAAGTTTGCGGCGCTACAGCTTCAGCGGAGGACGGTTTATCTTCGGTCAGCATCACCACTCGAAATCCTTCCTGTTTGCAGAGGCAATGATTGCCGCTTAGGTAGGTAGCTTGACCGGGTCTTGCAATCGCCAGCAAATCCACAACACTTTCCGTCTGACTTGCGGCAAAAATTAACTGTGGCACCGTCCTCTCGAACAGTTGGTTGGCTTCTTCCTGTCCAAGGCTGAGGTGTCCAACCACATTTTCTGACTGCCTGATAACAAGTCGATTTCCAAAGCGAACCCCTTTTTTCCATCGAAACGTCCGGTAAACGCCTTTGCCATTTCGGAGAGTTCAAATCTATGGAGCGTGGCAAAACGTATAGTTCATGCTTTTAGCTTTATCCAAAATGGCATGACGCCAAAGGATGCTCGCCTCCTTTTTCCAGACTCCGGAAACGCATCAAGTCCTCATCGTGAACCGTTTTTGCTAAGGACCAACTTTGTCACCTGAGGCTTGCCCTCGGTCAAGTCCCCGTTTACACGACCACTGTGTCTTACTTTCTCCATCGCTTCCAACACGCCTCAGCATCTCGGGATCAAGACGCCTATCCTGAGCACTACGACGACACGACCTGATCGACATTAGGAGTCGCCAGACCCAAGCACAGGGGCAGCAATAATCAGCACATCACGCGGCAATCGGACAAAAGCCATGGGTGGCGTTGGAACCAACGACAACCAAACTCGAATGCGATGACAGAGATCAATAGAAAACAATGGAACGAAACAAACCCGCCACTTTGTCAGCCATCCCTGGATAGGCCACGGCTGACGCTGCGCACTGGCAACCATCTGGACGGATCTGGGACGGCATTTGTGTTCACGGCCCAACTTTGTCAGCTCGTAAATAAAACTGCCGTGCTGATTAATGCGACCACCAATACCTTATCTCCAGCCTTCACTAAGTAGCCAAGCTTCACCAGTAAACCGATTGATTCATCGGACGTATTAGAACGACTTCAAGTACTTCGCAATCTAGAGCACCTGTATCGCCTGGGTCGACACTCGCAAGCGATCGCAACATTAAACTTTGATCGAGCGACCCACATCAGACTCCACTTGCCGTCATCGTCAGTTTTCTTGCCAGTGCGGTGCTAGATCCCATAACGGCTGATAGCGCCAGAGGTTTTTTCTCGAGTCGGAGTTCAAGTACCTAGGACCAACAACACCAGCACTAACAATGACAGCGGCCGGCCTCGAATTACACTGCGACTGAGCATCGATTCAGCATGAAAAGCCGTCAGGAAATTATCTGCGGAGCCAAGGTTGCGACCAAAACTGTTACACAGAGGAAACAACCCGTACCAATAGCCAATAAGGTGTGAACATATTAGGTTGCGACGAGTACGATTTTCACACGAATAAAGAAGGGTGCGCCCACACAAACAACCATGAGTGGGCTAAAACCAAACTGAATCCATTAGATATTTTGTGCGACAACAATGTGATCAATGTTAAAGAGATGGCCCTCCCATATTTTCGATAAAAAAAGCCGGAGCGCCAGAGCCAGGACCAATCAGAATCGACGAGTCATGTCGCAGTTCGTTCGGAAGGACCGTCGTCGAGCGTTACTTCCTCAGGTTCCCAGCCGACAATGCCACAATTATCGGGCAATCGCCGGGGCCTTGTTGACGGACCTCTGGGATGCATAGGACAGGTAAAACATGGTTCGGCCGCACCGGCTCTGGCTGCTCATTTTCTTGTTGAAAGATACTTCTGGATCATTACGAACTGATCGGACTGACAACCGGGAAAAAGAAATTACCAAGTCTTGCTTGACATGCTGACTACTATACCTTGCCGGTTTGAGGGCTCTACCGAACATTTTTGCACCACAGGTTCATGCACCCCTGGCTTTTTATGTTCAGATGATTCGCGATTCTTCACTCATCTTGCGCTCCTTTTTTCTCGCAGGCCAGTCAGAAAAGCAATAAAATACAAACAAAATCAGATTGAACATCGGGACCAGTTATCAGCAGTCCCAGCCAGCCAGAAATTCCGCTCGCTTGGCATATTTAAGACAGGTACAACGACTAATAGTCGCATCACTAACTCCCAAACCAGCTGTCGCGCCCACATTATGTTACCAAACATACTTTCGTTCATTCATGGCATTCCTTCTTAATTATAGGTAGAAATTAATGATGATGCGAGTGACGACTTTTATCTTTCGTCTCACCGCTCATCCCTTTTATTTTTTGTTCAAAGTCTAAAACCAAATGGCACACCAATGACAAACTGTGTATTGCTAACAACTCTCACCATTCATGGTACGGGCAATATCCGCGGTAGCACCGAGCTTTTTTACTCCAATCACATTCCATTGAAGGTGCAAACTACGTGTTATTCATACTTTAGTTGAAGCCACTGCATTGATATCGTAGGACCAGGAACCCATGTTTAACTCGTCATCACTCTTACCTAGGCGTTCACTTCAATTTCAGTGTTTAATATCAGCTTTGATGATTAACCATTTCTGTTCAATGCCTAAACGTATGGCGGTTCGCCCTTTATCTCCCACAAGAAAGCACGTCAATGTCAAAAAATACGCGTGCTAAACCTTGGCGAACCAGAAGTACCCAACCAATCACGAGCTGCGAGACGGTTTAATGGTCTCGCCTTTAAGCCCATCTGCATATCCCAATACGGCGCTTATGGTAGGGACTGTATAAAGCTTGTACTTCTAGGTCTTGTCCATCACTATTCTGATATTCACCTGACTTTTAAGCCAGATTTTTGTCCATATTCATAACAACCATGTTGGACCACTAAAGTTGGTGGATCATCTGTTCAAGCCTTTTTTCTAATTGATCGGATGCGAACATAAACTTAATAAAAGGGTCATCTTCCCGCATCGCATAAGACAAAGAAACTACATAACAAAAGCCGTTGTCAGCATTAATGTAAACCTAGTGAATTTAAAAATTTTGCATGTATTACTCTCCTTATTTGATGACCACTTTTCTAAACATAACCAAGGCATGTGTAAACAAAGGGCAGTGTATATGCCCACTGCCTTAAAGCGTCTGCGGGTGACCAAAATAGCTAATTTTTGAACCAGGTCTGGAACCATCACGGCTATAGTTTACTGGAAATGTAATCAGATCTTCCATGTTCTCTAAACTCGCTTCCTAGCCATGCAAGGCATGGGATGACACCATTCATGGTAGACGTCACCAAGGTATTCGCACTCTTTCGTTATACGCCACTCAGTGGAAGCGGTCAGCAAATGATTCCATTTAATGACCACCACTATAACGATTCAAATTACCCTTAGATGCAGCTGAATTTTCTCGAGTGGGTTGACGTTTATCATGAGTAGGATGCAAGCCCTTTTAGGCTGCGTAGAGTCAAGTACTTTACAGGGTTATAGTTCGCATTTGGTGATCCCTTAAGCCAATTACCGGGTCGTTAGGCGCTTTGAGGCAATACCTGATTGGCATGTCTACTTGGGCCATTTTCTGAATCTAGATGCTGAATTCTCATTGTCACTGCCGTAACCTGCTAACCTTAAAAGTTAGGCAAACCATACCTTGGCTGACCTGTATCCATGCCTATCTCCATTCCGACATAGAGCGAACCATTGCCATTTTACTGTGGTTCCATGCCTTCCATGCCCGACATTGAATCTGAACCGCAAATTTGCCATTGACTGTGGTCCATGCAGCCATGCCAGCCATGAGCCTGAACCCATTGCCATTTTGCTTGTGTCCTGCCTTCCATGCCCGACATAGGAGCCTGGACCCATCGCCATTTCTGTGAGTCCATGCTCAATTGCACGACATAGAGTCTGAACCCATTTGCCCATTTTTGCTTGTGGCCATGCCTTCCATGCCGACATTAGAGTCTGAACAATTGCCATTTTGCTGTGGTCCATGCCTTCCCATGCCCGAATTGAATCTGAGCCCATCCCATTTTGCGTGCTGGTCCTGCTTCCATATTCATGCCCATATCACATTCTAAAGTCGGCATAGGGTCCCATTATCAGGTTTTGGCTGGTGGAACATTTCATTTCTGCGTGACAAGTACCAACGGTTAGTAACCAGAACGGTCAATGCTTGAACGAAAAATACATAAGCACTCATCTCGGCTCGACATCACATCGTAAAGTTGCCGCAAAACAACCAATGCGAATTCATCGATCAATAAACAGGCTGAACATTTTGCCCATCACTCCGCTACCACAGTCATTTTCAAACCTGGAATTGCACATCAAAATCGTCATCGCAGAGCTATTAATAAAGCGGAGACGAACTTTTTCTCCTTGTTTAAAGAGTGCTTGCCAAGCGTTGGTTGGCCGGTGGGTTTCCATTCATAAATACGTATAGGTTGGCGCCCGTGACATTTCAGAAATATCTCGGTTCACTCTTCGCTCCATGATCACAATGGAGCGCGCTCTCCAAGGTTCACAACTTGTTTTTTGATTATAAGAAAGAATCGGAACATCGTTCTTTCACTGTAATTGTAATAGTCTGATTGCTTCTTTAAATTCGCACTATTTGTTTCAGGCGGCTCATCCGACCAGTCGGACAGCATGATGACATTTGCTCCCGATCAAACACGGACAGGGTCTGCTTCTTTAGGGGTTCTATAACATCGCGCCATACACTCGTTTGCTCTTGAAAACCTGATGACGTGATACAATAGGTTACCACCTTTGGCTTAACAGAAATTTATATTTCGAGTTTCTCCCGGTTTGACGCAGAAACTAAAGGCCAGAACGCCAGCCATTGCTGTCGGTAAAATCATTCCATGCCAGTGCAAAAGACTGTCATGATCAAGATTATTTTTTCTTAGTTGGACCGTTTTCACCTTCTTTCCAGCGATAAACAAGGGTCCGGGGACAGGCTGTTTCAGGATCCGTTTCTTAGGCAGGTGTTTCCGTAACATAAAACGGTATTTAGTAATCAATGCTTAAATCAAAACTTTCCCAGATACTGATGGTTAAAGATTGACAATGGCACTCGCAAGTGCATTTTTTGAAAACGGAATAGTGGTTAAAGCCAAACATGCAGAAAGCACCAAATACAAACTGACGAACGGCTTAGCACGTACGTTCGATGATTTGTTAAGCTTTCGTGTGAAGGTTGGAACTTGTCATAACCTAACTCCTTATAAATCGCATCTAAACAACAACAACCCACTTCGCAGATGAACCAATGCGCATGATAAAGGACTAATTGTCTCCAGTGAATTCTTTTAGAGCATCCAGAACAGGCATTATCCGTAGTGGGATAAAAGGTTAATTAATAGAATAACGTTTAGTGACTTGGAGGTCCGACCAAATGACGGACTCATCCAAAAATTAGGAAGTATCGGAGGGCGATATGAGAAGAAGCACTGCGCCACGCAGTGCTTGTTGTACTTAGGTTGATAGTATTCTGGTTTTACTTGAGGCCGTAATAAAAATCCACTGGTGATCAATGATAGCGGCATCGACATGCAAACGCTCATCGGGAGCACGAGTTTTGTCTTTGCAACACTAAACGCATTCGTGACCGGATTTGAAAATACTGATGGTGTGGTTTCAACAGACGCGTTGTGCAACGAAGTTCTTATGATCGACATCGAGCCATCAGCAGTAGCAGAGAAGTTGCATTGAATGATATGCCATTTGGACAGCCACAGAGTCATTGTCTGGCTAACATAAACCGATGAGGCAAAACAAATATATGATAACGATTTTATTTTGTCTTATTTTCCTCCCCAATCAACTTTCACCTAAGCGGCCACTTTAAAGACGACGTCCAATTATGGCATTGGGGCCAACAAAACGTCGTAAATATCGCTACCTTGTGACCACCAAAATCGAAGACGCGATCATTTTTTCCATCAAAATAGATTTTGAATAAGAAATGTAATACCGCGTCTTTGGAGTATTACGGCACCAGATGTAATTATGGTATGCGCGATCACCAGAATAACAACGACCAAGCAAGTTTCACCAACAACCAAAAATCCATAGTCGACGAAATAAGCCTTGCCAACCTGTCAATATGAAAAACTATCCATAGCACCACATTAATTAAAACAAACACCGCGGTAGGCAGCAAGCTTACGAAATGCTCAACACCTTGTTTGACTCTTCCGCTGTGCACTTCGGATACTAACCACAAAGGGAAACAAAGCCCTTAACCACCAAGCCGCGATTAAAATATGAGCAAAGAAAATTAATCTATGAATTACCAAGCTTGCGGCCGTCGCGTGCCCGTGAGTGAAAACGAAAAATCAACTGGCTATGCCCAAAGAAGGACCAATAATGGAAAACGAGAAAAAACGGCCACATATTTAAGGCCGCGACCGACCAAGGTTAAATGACGCAAGAAACACAAGGCAATAGCCAATCACATTAGCGATCAAGGGGGGGGGTACTGGCGCAGGCGAGTCCCAATAGATAGAGACCATCATAGGGTCAACATGACCATAGACCTCTTCCTCGCCCACGACAAGGATAAAGGAAAACGCTATCGTCGGCGGCGCCACACAACAGCGCAACTCCTCAGTACATACCCTTTATACGATAAATAAGCAGACTGATGACGCACAAAAAAAATGCAAATAGCCCACCCAGCTTGAATATACCAAAATACACAATAACCATCGTGGTCAGTAATTGCGCGATTTCCCCAGTTCGTTAATGTCATGCAGTCTCCTTTTCAAAATGAAAAGTTTGAAAATTAAAAAGCTAAAAATAAATTAATTAGACCGTTTAACTAGACCATTTAATAGTTTATTTAAGTGCTGCATAAATCCATAAAGATCCTTTCATCATAATGCCCATCTTCGCCCATTGCTTTCCAATGAACGGTATAACTGTCCGGAGGCCAACATAGGTAACAGTGTTGAAAGAGCGCTTCGTTGTTGCGCCATCACGGATCGAAACGAACCGACACCGGCCTTAACCTTGAGCTCCTACCACTTTGAGCCTTACCACTTTCATCGGGTTCTGGAGTTAAGCCTTACTCGTTCTGCCTAGCCATTAGCATGCACCGTCTTCGGCGGTTGTCATAAAGCCATCATACCGTGTGCAAATTACGTTAACGGAGGCCACAAACCAATGCTAGAAAATGCTAATTTCATATTTTTTCTGTTGTTCCCTTTTACGATTATTGATAAAAAATTTAAAAGATACAAGGAGACTCTCTATTGTTATCACGATCTCTAAAAAGTTTCGAAAGAACACTCTTTGAATTACTGATAAATAAAGACGTCTGTTCAATGACGGATTTATTTCCATAGAAAAAATACACCGCGGGCAGCACTAATAACGTCAGCAACGACCGCGCTCACTCCGCCAACATTGGCGCACGCAATACCGGACTCATCACCTTCGGAACCCGTGCCGTGCCATATAAAATCGCAACCAAGCCAATAGATAATGCGCCCGAGGTGTCGATCATACAGGTCGAAGCGCATACCGCGCATTGAAGCACCGCGTGAATAAAGGTGTCCCACACGCGGCGAAACGCCTTTTTCAAGCGCATTTACGCGGTCTCTGCCCACGCTTGTTTCAAATACACCAGCATAATGACGCCGATTTCCCACCGCCCCCAAGCTAGCGCAATAAAGCAACGCCACCGCAACGGAGAAGTTGAAGCCAGGACAAAATACATCAGCCAGATACTGCCCACCATGGCCAAAACGTCAATGTGCCCATATGATGGCAACCTCAGAAAAAATTACGGAAATTGATTGTATAAGACGAACAATAAATAATGAACCAATGTCAGCGGCACTACATACGTCAGCTTTCTTTCGCCCGCTGCAATGTAATTCCGTATTGCCAGACATTTAACGGTACCCAGCAGGTTTAATTCTTTGATCCGCCACGATTTTTGCGCGTTTTCAACATAACGACAATATCTACACCTTCAATGTCTCAAAGGTCCAGCCATTCAAACGGGCGTTTTCAACTTTGTTAGCACCGGCGCCGTCTTTCCACTACACATCCGCCATATCTCCAGAGCGATCGAACCATTCGGCGTCACAATCGGCAAAAGGGCTAATTGTCGGGGAATCTCGATATTCCTGGCGGATAGCGGCACGTTAATCGGATTAGCGCTCAGCCTTCAATGGTATTGGTGAGCATTCATTGCCACCACCGCCGAAGAGATCAGCTCTCTAGTATCTGAATGTTCACCATAACGGAGGCTTTTTGCTCGACGATATCAATGTTGACACTCATAACGACCGCCCGCACGCGTCGAATAAACGATTGCCGTTCCTTCGACTGGTTTCAAGATTCTCGTCTAACTGCAAACCGATGTCTATGAATGAACTTTAGATCAGGCCCAGGGCAACCTTTAATACCCCATGGCGTCTTTAATGACGGGTTGCCAACATATCGATTACGCGTTTTTATTCGGCATAACCCAGGGCATTTGTAATTGCCCGGAATCTTGATTAACTCGATCTAATTCTTGTTTTAGCTTGTCGCTGTGTCAATGCCATCTTCGGCCACTCAGGACTTAGGCTTTAAATTGTATGAAGCTTTCTATCATGGGTCAGCGGGCAGAATCGATTGCGTTTCGCGACGACCACTTTAACAAAGACCGTTTCTACCTCAGGGACGATCGCTATCAACTAATTGGTTTGCTGCAATAGCTTGACGTGCTTGCCCAATGGATATCCCTGGATAAGCCGTTGGCATAATTACATTAGTCGCCTTCGTTAAAGCTGGGATAAAATCACTGCCCAGTTGTTAAGAGGCCACATCCCAATAGCAAAAATAGCATCGCACCACAATCGTTTTGGTTTTTCGGAAAAACTCAACACCGTTTTTTAACGCCCGGCATATAAATCGGCAAACTAAGGTCGATTGATCGGCATTTATGAGCTCAGACAACACCTTACCGCGTACAAAATAGCCCATTAAAACCGGAACAAGTGTAAATCGCCCGCGCTGTAGACGCCGCCACTACGTAGGTTTTGTACTACGCAAAGGGCCAAAATACGACCTTCTTGAGACTCCAGGTGAACACAGACAAACCTGACGGTGGAATGATCAAAACAAGCTAAAAAAATAAAGCTGGTCCCAACTTCAGTCGCCGCAGTGGTGACAATTTCGCCAGCGGTTTTTCTTGGTCATTCAGACTTTTTCCATGTGCTTATTGAAGTTTTCAATCATCAGATGGCGCCGTCGATATAGGCGCAATGGACCAATCGCAATCACCAAGCGACATAATCGTTGGCATTGTACCTTGCCAATGCTGACAATGAAAAGCGTCAAAATACCACCGGCAACACCACTGATAATCGCCACTAGAGAGAACGCACATGAAATAGAAATACGTGCAGACAAGCGCACAACAAGGAATTCTTCCGCAGCTTCCATCCATTAAATTTCTTCACCGCGCGATCAATCAATCCAGATCGATCATAGACGGTAAACGACTTCAACTCCTTTGGGGCAGAACTGGATTTAGTCTTTCAGCTTTGCTTGCACGCTTCAATGGTTTTTTGGGCATTTCACCCAAAAGGCATGACAACCCGCCACACCACTTCGCCTTCTCCGTTTAGCTCAGCCAAACCACGCCGCTTTGTGGGCCAATACCACCTCAGCCAAATCTTTGATCGTAGTGGTTGTAACCGGCTGTTCACTGACGCCAAGCGGAATCTTTCAATGTCTTTCGACACTTAATATAGCCAGACGCTCGGAATATGTATTCGGTTCTGCCATTTCAAGTGACCGACGCGCCAACCTTCTTGGTTACCGCGTTTAAGTCGCATTTTGAATTTATGGCTCAGTGGCAATCAGCGCGCGGGGTTTTTTAATTTTTATTCGGGGTTAAAACACTCACTTATACGTTTAACCATACCGCCAATCGGCGCCACTTCAGACACCAGGCACCGTCTGCAATTATTACTTCAAGCAACCATCTTGCAGTGAACGCAATATGCTCAATTCGTTGACCGTTTTATCCACAAGGCGTACAAATACGACCAAGCCAACGCCGGTTGCATCTAGGCCCAATTGCGCCTCGCGTTTGCTCGGTAAGGGACGGCGCAACCTGGCTTAAATACTCCAACACTGGCTTTCGCGGCCCAATAAATGTCGGTGTCTTCATCAAAAATCCACATAGGACATAAAAAAGGAAAAAATCCCCGAAAGGAAACGAATAACCACGTACGTTGGAGCACCCGGTACAGGACAACTCGCCGTCGTCATTGGATACGTCCACTTGGTCTTCACCAACTTGCGGCCGCTTTGTCCTGGATAGCTGTTTAATGATTGACTTGAACATCTGACAAGTCAGGGAATCGATCAACGGCGTCCGTATTCTCTTAAGGAAATACAAACGGCACGCCCAACGAGAATAATAGATCTGGCCAATAGACCATAAGCCGATTATGAATAGACCAGCGGATAAATCCGCTTTTCAAAATTCATGATATTTCCCGTTCAATGGTTTTAGTCGAGTCGGCTAAGCATGACGCTACGACAAGCTCCTGTCACCCTCGCGGCGACACCATTGGTTCGCTGACGGGACGCGACAATGGGCGCGGCGCGTGAGGGTACGCTCCTGGGGCTCGCGGAGATGGATCGATCCAGGTCATCGCCGGGAACCACGGCCCTGTTCCAGAATCGGTCGTCTTTCGCAATCTCGGTTTGTTTCATTGTCGACGAGCAAGCATCGGTTCGGGGGTGCAGGACGCATGCGCCTGGTCCGGCGAAGGCTGTGTCGGCCGGCACATGCTGGTGAGTGAGTGCGACGCCGATTCCGAAGGGGACGCTGGCCAGGGGCCGTCCACGGGGATCCGACGTGACGATTTCCTCGCGACGGAAAAAACCTGAAGGCGAAAAAGCGGTGGAAAACCCGTGCCCATTCCGGACACGCGGATCGATGAAGTGGTGGATGCTGGTTGGACGGCCATCAAGGGGCGAGCGCGGGCATTCTGGGTGGCCCGGAAGGTCGATGCTGGATGACGATGATTTCTACGGCAGTAGGCCGGCATGCCGCGCTGAAGGATCAATTGGATTGCCGGTCGGCCTCGTGCACGGGCGGATGAAGCCAACGGGAAAAGGACTCGGCACTGGAGGACCTTCCCGATGTCAGGCCGGACGATAGTATGCACTGTTGGTCGCCCATC
>Ga0163217_1099644_pt1 | contig 11490 bp, 10 predicted proteins | sample SynspAceP_FD_185933 | JGI IMG/M metagenome (GOLD analysis project Ga0163217, IMG submission 185933) | Saline lake microbial communities from Ace Lake in Antarctica - Synechococcus sp. Ace-P (PacBio error correction) | ecosystem: Environmental > Aquatic > Non-marine Saline and Alkaline > Saline ... | reverse complement strand
CAGCCTGATATAGCGATGCAATATTAGCCTAGCAATTCCTCTGTAGTGGATGACCAAAAGGAATTGAAAAAAACCCAAATAGTGGGGATCAGCTCTTCCCTCTACAAAATTACCTTGGTCCTTCGAAACTGTGTAATTGCTTGAAGGTTATTGTTTCTGCGAAACTACATGCTGAGATTCCAGCTTGTCCATGAGGTCCCCATATGAGAAACTCATCGTAAGTTTTCATAAAAATCCATTGATTCCTAATAAGGCATCTTTTTCATTTTTGCCAAGAAGTTCCTTCGCTATTGTTGTCAATGAGCCACGCTCTTAAATTAAATCTTCAGAACAGGAAAATCAGACCAAAAGGCACTAAGTATATAGAATTAACCTTTTTTCATGATTGGATTTAAAATTTAATGTTTCGATTACCTGCAGAAATTAACCTGTATACAAGCGGAGCGGATTGATTCCGTAATTTCCTCCTCTTTGACGCTCAGGATCAAAATTTTCCACTTTCGTAAACGTGAGCAGGTTTTGTCCACTGACGAAAATCCTACTTTTTTGAAAGTAAGACCCTTGAGAAATATGCTATAGGAAGCGTGTAGCCCATTCTATATTTCTCAAACTCAGGTAAGGACATATCTTGGATAAGAAAGTCGACGTTACCGTATTATTCACCCCTCCTAATCTTGGAAGTGTCTTCAGATGGTTTTCAGGAGTTCCAGCGATCATCAATAACTGAGGGCATTGTTTTCTCTCCATCAGCCATTTGGTAGCTGGACCGTTGCCATTTCATAGGCGGGTCTATCTTACCCTACTCCTTGGAATACTACATTAGATCTAAGCCACTGAATTGCATATGCATTCAATCCGTAGATCCATCTTGGAAATGGGATTTACCGATTACCGTTCGTCCATCGCATTCAACTACTCCGTCGGAACTCCCCTCTGGACCAGGAAATGTCTTCGTAATTGAATATTCTCCAGGAAAAGCAGTCAACAATTACTTCCAATTGCTGTGGAGCATTATCCACTTCTTCCTGAGTTTGGAATATTCCTGCCACCTGATATCCAAAGTAGGAATTGAATGGCACACCAATCCGAATGATTGATTGCCACGATGGGTTTTCTTCTCACCGGACCTAAGGTCAGTCACCTTGTTGTCTGCCATGCGGGGTCACGTTTGCAGAAACATTTAAACTTAAACTTACGATATTTTTCACGATATCAAGAGATTAATTTTCTAATCCCTTATTTCCCATTCTGCCAAGCATTCTGAGCTGCTAGGTTGTTACACCAATAGTATTCGGGAATAAGGAAAATTGCGTGTAAGAATGTCAAACTTGTTCGATTAAAGTAATCTTGCCGTCACACCAATTTATTGGAAAGACGAAAGCGATCAATTCCTATATCGTATTGCTCTATGGTTTCCCAATTGATGAAAGATTCGACAGTTGAGTTAATTGCTACCGCAGGAACGATGGACATCTTGCCCCAACTGGTAATCAAAGTCCTGTATGTTAGGTTTGCTCGTAGATTAATACCGATTCTACTCCGACGTGAGTGCTCCGCGAACGTTGTTGCGTCGGTACCGAGTCAAGGCCCGATGTATTCAATTATCCCTCTCTGCCGATATCCATTCCATGCACAAAAGGAAGAAATGTCCATAGCGAGCGAGGGCCAAATTGGATGAGCCGTCTCTTCCACATTGGCCTTCAAAAAGTATTTCTCTTGGAAGTTATATTCACTCTGGCAAAAAATTGATTGCCAAGCTTCTTCCGAAGCCCCACCACTAACCGAAGGATTCAAAAAACACCTCCACCATTTGAATTCCTGAATGGCGGTCCGACGGAAGCCCCCTGAAGAGATCCAGCAAAAAACCATCTGATTTTGTCATTAGATCACTGGAATAACCAGGGCATAACCCCAAGATTATGCGACTCATTTGATAGAGAAATTGGTATCTAAGTAATATTCTCATTCATTTCAACCTGATAGTTGAAATTCAATGAGTTATTCAGGTCATTCAATTCATTCTGATTCACTACGTTCCCTTCCCAATCCCGAAGTAATAAGTGTTGGTCTGAAGTGGAAAAATTCGCAAAAATGATAATTGCACTTCCACTGGTTTCTAGGAAAAGTCCTTTGGCCCAATCTTTGGCACTTATGCCTACTCTTCGCTGATATTGATTGTTGTCATTTGCTTATTAATCCCAAAGGAATTTCCAAGTCTGCAGGACGTTGTTTAATAGGAAAAGAAAAATTTCACATTTTGATACGCGCCATCACTATACCAAGCTCCATTAGAATTAATTAAAACCGGTGTTACCGGAGATGACCTTTGGAACTGATTGATAATACCTGATTCACCAGTAAATCGCTCCTGGCGCCGCCACTTGGCCAACAAATTCTGACCAATAAGCATTTGCGTAACATTGTAACAGACAACCTTTCGATTGGGCTTGATGCTAGGTTTTGAGTCCGAGGTTTGTGACCTATCTGATTTTTAAAACTTGCCTTTTACTATGCCTCTTTGATTCAAATAACCCAGAGAAAGTCGAAGGTTAGTTTTATCAGTTCCTCGGAAAAGAGAAGATTAGTGGCATTCTGGATAGGAGCATTTTCTTAAATGCAACCTTTGAACCAATTAGTATTTGGCATATGTTGGTCTGGATTACGTACCGTTTTCTGATTTGGCATTTGATATTCTTCTCAGTAAAAGCGGTTGCGCTGCATTGGGCCCAGACATTTAGATCTCTTTCATTTCTAAGCGTTGCATAATTATACAGCATCAAGTATTAGGATGGACCGTCACTTGTTTGTGAACCAAAAATAGGTTGTTGTAATCAACAGGAAGCTACCACTTTTCCCTTTTTGGTAGTGGACCACTTAGAACTCATTTTGTCCCCTTTGCACCGTAAATAGCGCTTGCCGAGCATCTTTCAAAACAGAAATACTTTCAATATCGAAGGCGCTAGGTTTATTAACTCAGCCAGCCCATCAACTGTAGTTATCTATAACTACTAGTGGATTTGTTCCTTCCAAAAGTACCGTGATACCACGAAATGAATAATAGAAAGTTCCAATCAGATCCAGGTAAGGCCCGCGTTAGGACTAGTCAGTTGAACCCCCGAAAACTTACATACCATCAGCTTGTGCAGGGAGTTGGGTAAACAGGTTGATTGACCGCATTCGTCAAATTTTATGTTTCTTACCGCCCCGGTTAAGGCTTTGAGCTTCTTTTTGCTCTCATAGCCCCCCATTACTACTAAACCTCATCGAGCAGTGATTCTGCTTCAGTAGGCTTCACCATCAATTCGGCTTTGATTTGGCCAAACTACTATTTCCTTGCGAATCAAATCCAATGAGACTAAAAAACCAACACTGGTCTCTGGTCCATTTGCTTGAATAGAATAATTACCCATCCAGATCAGTGACTACGCCTTGCAGATGTTCCTTTGGCAAAAGAACCACCACGCGGGAATTGGTAAGCCATCCCAGCGGCTGATGTAACCACGCCGGACACTTGTTGGAAGTTTGAAATGCCACTTACTAAAGGGACACATTTGAAATGTCAGGAGTTAAGAGCATCCCATAGGAAGCTTTTCCCTCGGAGCAAGAGCGGCCTTTCCCCACTTTTAATGATACATACTTGGTAAAAGATATTTCATTAAGATTAATTTTGGGTTTTTCATTTCTTGGTACTGAGCAAATATTTGCTTTTCACTAGGTTTACTCATGGGGGTAATTGGCAGTTCAAACAAAGAGGTGAAATGGTTCAAAAAGCAAAAAAAGACACCACCTGGATGGCCTTCTTGATTGTATTTAAAGGGCTTTATTACGCCTTTTTCGAGAATTTTATTTCCTGTACTCTGACGGCAAACAATCAAACTATGATGTGAAAGCATTTGGCTGAAATATTTATACTCGTTTAAAGGCCTACTTCGAATGCGGGACCTGACTCAGTTTAATTGTCTGGATTTGGAGAAAATCCAATTTGGCTTGCATGTTTCAGCTTCACAGGATCGGATAAACCAGTGAGTGAAAGTCCTGTTCAAAAGCCTTTATCTTTCGGACAAGGTAGATTGGACTCATATTGACTTTGATCAATTCATTACTTCAATCCGAAGTTTTTCATTTGAATATTTTCATTGGACTAGGGTGATAGGCTTTTTGATAAAAAAGAGCGTTCTAAGGTTACTCTCCAACCACAGTAGTGCCTATCTGGTTCGAAGCGAACTTTATTTAGAAAATGTTCTCTGAAGATTTTTTCTGTTTGCCAGGAATATTCTGAATTACGGGTCTGACGATTCCCAGGATTAAACGGCTTGGGACTGTAATCATCCGCACCCTCTTTCAACCCACCCATTCATAGGTTAGGGAGGTCTGGCAGTCAAAAGAATAAACCGGGATATGTGAGGGTTAGTGATTTGGGTTTTGATTCATGACACAGGACTTATCCCATCCATATTGGGCATCATCACATCACTTGTGACCAAATCTGAAGCTCTCTGAATTATTTCTAATGCCTTTTGCCCATCTTTACCGCCTCAAAAATCTCATATCATTACCTCATAGCGATTTCAGGTAATCCCCTAATTATCCTCACTTTATTCGGGTTCAGCAATCATAATTGAAAACTCTTTTTTTAGTAGAGGTAATTTTCAAACAACTTGCTTATCTCCAAGTCAGCTCACCGGCAGTTCTATGACGTCCTCCTGAACATATGGAAACGGGAAATGTCAGTATCTAAACTTATTAATTTGGTAACCAAAATTACGAACACCGTCCCTACGCCTTTCTCAACTTTGCACACTGATCTGACCTTGATGCAAGCTCTACGTATTTTTTGGGAGAAAAAAGCCAATCCAATACCACTACCTACCAAAATTGGAGGTTTTCCGAGTTTTTTGAACTGATAGAATCGGTCAAAAATGCGTTTCCGATTCCAGTTTGGACATTTTTCCCCCCCGATGGGCCCCCTGAATCCGTGACAGTAATGATCAGATCTTTACGTTTCTTCTTATTTTGATCAGCTATTCTCGCCTCCTTTTTGGTTATTTAAAGCATTTGGAAAGTAGATTTATAACCACAATCTCCATTGGTTTCTGTCGAAATCAGAGAAAGCTCCTCTTGGTCTGCATGAAAGGAGTAATGAATTTTTTTCTAATTGCCAGATTTTTAACAAGCCAGAAATACCTCATTAGAAAACGTTACAAAAATCTGATCTGGTAAGCTTTCAGCATGAGTAAGCCCGTGCTCAGATTTTTCGAAAAGTCCATTAATTGATTGATCAATTTGAGCATCCGTTGGGCATTTGGATTCTACTAGCATTAGCTTTTTCTTGATCAATCTTTCAGGTCATTTCGTTCAATTCAACTTCGGTCACCGGGCTTAAGATCCAGCGTTAAGGGCCGTTCTGAACTCATGAGAATATTGGTAAAGAATGATCTTAGCCTCATTTCAATTTCATGTTCTTTCTCCTATCTCTATCTGGATGATCCTTCAGCTCAGCTTTCAGTTTGGCCTGTCTAACAGAAATGTATCGAATCAAAAGAATAATACTTACGACCAACAAAAGTAAAAAAGGAAACAAGCAATCCAAGTAAGCCAAGGTGGGGCGTTCGATATGAAATCTTCAGGGATTTGGCGACTCCAGTCCTGGTTGTTTTTCTGCTGGCTCTCAACAGAATTTCATATCACCATTCTGTTAGTTCCCGTAAAGCTCACTTGGATGACCGTACCCAGATTTACCAAGACTCATTTGACCTTTTACTTGGTAGGCATAAAAGATATTTTCCGGGCCAAAAAAAATCATTAACAGTGAATGTCAATGACAGGTGGTTTTGGGAATACCCTAAGGTTTCGATGTTATTCCGTTATCCTGAATGGAAATTTCCCAAAATCACTTTTCCCATTCACCTTCATCTTCCACATTCAAGGTCTTATTGTTCCACAGTAAGCTTGTCAGGACAACTTCCGGAATAGTAAATTGATCAGTAATTAAAAAAGGGTCGAAGGAAAATCAAGCCGTTTGAGCCGCCAATACATTTTTACCCGTTCATCTACGAAGGAAGAACCACTATGGAACGAGTCGATCATCACGCCGTCCTCCTATCGAAATTGACGAATGTTCTTATCAACAGGATTGATCTGGTGAGATGGAGCGTCATCGTACTCAGCCACAAATTCCCTGTCGAATCCTCCTCAACTGCACAGATAAAATCATTTGAACAATCCAGATTTCCGGTTCAAATGAGGCTATCATTTTTCAAGCCATTTTGGAGGTTTCCAATTCAATCAAGTCTGTTGGAGTCGCAAGTAGCAGGTATCTCCTTTGAAATACAGGTCATGATTAATGATGGCTGATAAGAGTTTCCACTCCCAATTCCTCCTGAGCAATGAAGTTTTGCCTTTAGCTCATCGAATAAATTAATTCCTGAAATAAGTACCCAAGCCATATAACCTTCCCAAAACCGATCTTTCTTTGATTCTGGCTTATCCTGTTTGTTGCTCAGGGGTATGCGCCACATTTGTCTCTGAGAAATTTGTCCATTCGCTGAGTTCGGGATCAGACTCAAGGTGGGTCATCATTAGACCCAAATGCTGAGTCCCCAGCCCACACCTGTTCTTACTTATTCTGTTAATATTGCAGTTGATTTTTTTGTTGTTTAAAACCAAATGCTTTGGATTCTTAAAGTCTCTTTGTTTTCAATTCACATAAGCCCACTTCCCGTGCCTATATAGATGTTTTCACCATTTTCATATACACAGTTGATCCTGGTTTTCTCGATGCTCTTCACCCAAGAATAGGAAAGCTGAATTAGTATCGTGAAGAGTCCTTTCCATTAGTGTCCCCTTGTATTGAACCCTTGTCTATCCTTGTAAAAGGTGGTGACATTTATTGTCAGAACTTGGTCATCGGAAGCATTTCTGGCGATTTCAAATCCCTTTATTAGGATACAAAGTCCAAAAACGGCCTCCTTGAGAAGTCCCGAGCAAGCACCCATTATTCATCAATATCGATGCTGGACGAAATTGAGTATTAATATTCTCTTATCGGCTCCCTGCGGATTGGTATTGATTCGTTTAAAATTTCTTCCACTCGAATCGTTGATTTAAATAAGCCATCTCCCCAAAACACCGATTCCACAGTCTGCTTTGGATCAAGCGCCATACTTTTCACAAAAACGGGCTTGTATGTCAACTGACTCTTCTTTCTACGGACTGATCAAGTAGTCGCAAACTCGACAGTTCCACCTTTTTGTCCTTGATTTCCTACCAACCAGATTTTATTTCTATGGGGTATCTTCCACCATGTTGTTTAGAACAATTTTGGAAGTCGGAACCGCAGCAATCGGGGATTCAGAAGGATCGAATTTGAATAAAATCTCTTCCTGCCAGATACCATACATTTTTGGTAGCAGATCTACGATTAATGCTATAGATTGGCTGATCTGCCTTGTAATGTTGTATTAGTCCTCGTTGATCGGGATCAATCACATAGAGACCGCTATTCAGGTAACCCACCCAGAGATCATCATCACCAGCCTGATTGATTCGAAATTTACCGAAGTTTCTTATTGAGATTGGTAGAAAAATATTGATTCATTATTCTTGATCGTATTTTTTTTCTTTAGAATCCATCACTGCGAGTCCTCCCCCTTTGGTTCCTATCCAGTTCAGGTTATCCCGATCTTTAAAAGTGTTTCAATATTCCATTTTCCAATCCAGCAAAATCACTCCCTGGGTCGAAAGTCAGTGGAAATTATACCCATTCGTATTTGGGATATGCCTCCCTCCCGTTGGCGAAGTACTTCAGGTTGTTTTTCATCCGAAACTACTTTAGTTACAAATTACTAAGGCAGCCCCTTTCCTCCACATTGATGACATCGATCGAAAAACTCCTCTTGCGCAAGACTTGCTTTACCTTTCAAATGTTGTGAAAACACAAAAAAGGAATTAAAATGAAAGAACTGCTCTTCATTGGAATTTTGGGTCTATTTACTACAATAACCCCTTTAGTCTCAAAGCAAATTCGAGGAAGCACTATTTCATTGGAAAGAAAACAAAGAAAAAATGCTTATTAGGTTTTTACAAGAGGAGGTAAAGCAGCTAGATGGGACCAAGCGATCAATCTTCCAAAAAATTCAATTCTGATAGAGGTTTGATTATTTGATTTTTATTCCTTGTAAACAAAAAAAACTAGTCAAATAGTTAATTAGCCATTGCACTTTGGGCGCTGAGGAATCCCTTATCCTCTTTTTGCTGTAGCCTGGGGAAATCTGGATCATTTATATCTTCAGCCTACGGTCAAAAAAGAAAAAGGAACTGGACAAAGAGGTCTTGATCAGAGAAATTCTAGACAAACTCTTAGAACCCAAAAGGAACTTCAGGGTAGCGAAAGAAACCTAGAAGAAAAAGCATATTGAACCAAGCTAAACAAGCCTAAGCCCATTCTGGAAAGAAGGGCTTTTTCTGTGGCGCGGTTTTTGGACTAGGGGGAAAGTATAAAACAGTTTCCAAAGAAAATAGGGTTTAACAATTCAGCAGTGGTTGTACATATATCAGGTTCAATGATTTGAATTTCAAGCAAAAGCCTAAGTTACATTAAACATCATTCAATAAAAAAGGAGATTTACTCCTTTCCCCTTCTGATTTCGATTTACCAGAATATAATAGCTTCTTGATGTGCCTTTGAGCGGCATAGCAGCATTTTGGATCATCTTGCCAATGCTTCATCCATCCTTCATGTTAAGCCAAGGAGTTTTGAAGTTTGCTTCTTAATTCCTGCGAATGCATTCAAATAGCTTGCTCCATTTCTGCAATTAATTCCTCTTTTGAATATTCATCGAGCCAAAACCAAAACCAAATCGGAATCTTTCTGGCAAAATCGGCCTACCTGTTTTCCATGTCCTGTTGAATGGGTCTCTCATTGAAAAAGAATAGAGTAAAATTGCTCGTCTCCTTTGAAGCTTCTTTGTCAGGCATATTGACAAAGTCTTTAGAGGACTATAAAAGCTTCATTGCCTTCATTAACAATAAGTTTGGACAATCGGCTAACCTGAAAATAATCTGGCTCACAGGTTTCAATTGGTTGAGAATATATGTACCGCTGACTCTTGGATTAGAAAAATCATTCCTTCTATTTGATTTCGATGTTTGAAAAAACTGTCCAGAATTTAAACGGAGGTAAACTTTCTTCAAAAAACTGTCTCATTTCTCACCTTCATTGTTTTTGTTTCACTTTGACAAAATTTGGGAAATTTTCCAGAATTAAACCTTGTGCCTTTTTCTTTCTTTTTCACATTTCCACCCAATTGCTTTGCCTGTTTGTAAGCAGAAAATATGGACTCTTGAAACTTTTTTGGAGATTGTCACACCAAGCAAGCCAAAGAGAAATAAGCCTAAATAAGAGACGATCTGAGGCATTAATTTTTAGTGTGCGTTTTTTGGATTCCAAACTTGTTCCCAAGTGAGATTTTCATTGGATTTCCCTCGATGATTTCGTTTGTTACTGTTTCCGCTAGTTTGTTGAAGTTTTCCCAAGCTTTCATAATGGTATAGATTTAAGTGAAATTATAATTGATTTTCCAGCCACACCAATCCCAGTATATCCAAGGATATTAGGAAGTTCCACCCGACACTAAACCCAGATTTTCCCCGCTCCATTAGGGGCGGGATTGGGAAGTAAAGTGTGATTTGTAGGCGTGAAGTGACATTATTTTTTTAATCCATGGGTTATTTGAGGTTCTGACCGACCATGCAACCCAAAGAGGGCGGTTTCTGCATAGGGCAAAAGCCTGGGAGGAAAATGGGGGAGGTAGTTCCGTAGGAGACCCCGTTTTTAAGCTCAGGGGCGAAGCATACTTTTTGACCAATGCAGGCTCGCTCTCAACCTTTGCTTCTGTTCGTGTCATTACACTCACATATGAAGGCATTTAGGGAGAATAATGGAACGGAACGACTACCTCCTGGAACGGGAGCAAAAATTTCCCTTAGGAGCGTTATAAAAATCAAAAAGGCTTGTCCCCCTAAAGAAGGTTTAAGGGCAGTGTATCCACCACGGCCTTCACCGAGTCCCAGGTTTGTCGGGACTCGGGTTAAGGCTAAGTGAGGAGGAACTTCTGCCCGTGGGAAGGAAAGGCCTTCTCCCAGGGAAGGCGAAGAAAGCTGTCTTTTGAAAAATGGTGCTGACTGATCAGAACTTTGGGAGTGGGCCGAACGGCGGAAAATAGCTTAAGGATAAACGTTGCAAATCCTTTCTCAATAAAACATTTGACAAAAGAAAGATGGAGCGGATGCCCGGACCGGAGGTAAGCCCCGATAAACAGACTGTAATTTATAAAATTCTCCATCTTTACACTTCAAAATCAATCTGCTATGTCCACGTTTATCCATGGTAAAGCAAAAAGGGCTGGAAAATTAATCAAAAAAGCACATCCATTCTTTAGAGAAACGGAAAACATAGGGATTTTGGGGCAAATGGATGCTTTACGGTATTTTTATGTCAACCGAACAAAAAATTGGCTGCTACAAATCCTAAAACCCATTATTCCCTAATCTTGGAAAAACATCACGGCTAAGGATTTACCGAACATTAAGGAGAAATCGCACAGGAGTTTCACATTACGCTAGCTGTAGACAGAAATAATTCTACCCAAGTACAAGTCAACTGCTTTTGGACGAAATCAGTTTTCTTCCCTACCGATGCAGATCGGAAGCGCATTTGAAGCTATATAAACCAGATTTTTGTTAAAACGATTGATGTTCATTTAAGCGGGTGAACATTTATCCAAGTCTTTGCCAAATCAAACACCTTACCTAAACGATAGTATATTCAGTCTGGACGGGCCCATCCAAATTACCCACACGCATAAACAACACGAAAAGGAAAATGGCAAAAATTCCTAGCCTTGTTACCTTAGGCGATAGATCAAAGGACAGCCAACTGACGAAAAACGCCTGATGGAATTGAAGAATTACTGCAAAAACTTTCAAAATGGATCATTTTACGATATCCATTTTCCGATACGAAAGTAAAAAAATAAAAAGCACTAAAGTCTCCGTAATCTGCAAAATGAATAAGAATCTCATCTGTTAGTCATTATGATATGATCCAGTTACCGGTATATCCAAGAATAAATATTTAACCAACTTAAATTTTTTCTTTCAATCGAAAATTTTCCTTATTCCCATAAAAAAATAACAAAAAAGGCCTCTTCTTAATAAAGAAATAGGGGAAACCACTTCCTCACTAGTTTCATTGGCGTAATCAAAAAAAACGTAACAAAAAATATCTTTTTTAGGGGAAATAACAAGGAATTTCAAACCCACCACCGGCTGCAAACCTCTAAAGGTTTTGCCAATACTTAAGGGGCTTTCAAAAAGCATTGGGGAAAAAAAAAACAATTTTCCAGTGGGGACGGCCAAACAAACTGGGGGAAGGGGGCCCCCCCTAATTTCGCCTTTGGGGAAAATTTCTTCTTTCCCTTCCCCTTTGGG
>Ga0163217_1047769_pt1 | contig 11490 bp, 9 predicted proteins | sample SynspAceP_FD_185933 | JGI IMG/M metagenome (GOLD analysis project Ga0163217, IMG submission 185933) | Saline lake microbial communities from Ace Lake in Antarctica - Synechococcus sp. Ace-P (PacBio error correction) | ecosystem: Environmental > Aquatic > Non-marine Saline and Alkaline > Saline ... | reverse complement strand
GGCTTTTCACAAAGAATAACTTTGTAGTAGCTCAGGCTTCGCTTTCCGGTAAAACCGTGGGGCGAGTTTCCAGCCTAAGTTCCCAGGTGTCATTGACGGAGGTGTTTAGACCTTGCCCCGCTTTTGGGCTGTGCGTGTGGCACGCATCGCCAGCGGAGAAAAACACGTGGCGGTACGACCATCTTCGGCATCATCAAAATGCTGGTCGTTTAAGCGCTTGGCCAATTTCATAACACCACTTTCCACCAAGCAATCTCTTTTATGCGATGTGTAAGGTTGCAGAATTTTACGGTTTGCGGCGGGCGATTAAATAGTCGGCCGTGCATCGACTGTTTGGAGAGTCGTTTAAACAGTATTGTTTAGTTTGTTCCAATTTTCAAGTACAAACGCACCATGTAACCGCCTTCGCGAGAATGATCAGGGCATGTTGCCTTCGTTGGCAGAATGAATGGCGGCATTTAAACGGATATCAGGAAAGTCTGTCGTCGCCAGTACATCCATTACGCCCCCCCGCTTGATGTGATCGATGTGCCGACTAATTCCACGGCCAATGGGATTTTTCGTTACCGTGCTAACGAGCGCCATCGCATCCGACCACGTATTTGGGCTTTGACTTGTTTCAATCACGCCAAGGTTGCTGAGAGTCAAGCGTGTTTCAAAGGTTAAGGTTGGACTGGATTAATCGGTTGCTTGTTGATTCACTTCAAGTGAGTAGCTTACGCGGAGTGTGTGCACGACTTTTCCAGGGCCATGGCGCATCACATCAAGAAACGCATCACGTGAACGCGAGCTGGTTAATAATGACGTTGCGGCATTTCAGATAATCGTCCTCGACTCTTGGATTTTTCCACTGCGCAGGCAAATGTGTTTCTGGCAAGGACTTTGCCGTCCGGTTCCAAAAAAGCGGTTTCGTTTACCCAATACGCTTCTTGTTTTGATTTGATCAGCAAAATTCATAGCTTCAAACATTTCCCATTGTACGGCAAGCAATTGCCATCGCTTGACCTACTAATAAGCGGTTCGTCTTTTTTGTTCAACAATACCAGGTAGAGATACGGAGCCATATATTTCTGATTTAATTGGGCCGCGGTTGAGTTCCGGCTAGACCGCAGCAACGAATCATTCACATTCCACTTGAGACCTATCTCGGAGTTTTTAATGGCGGGCGCGATGACATCCCGATCCGTCGGATCGGCAAATTCTAGGAGCTCAGGCTCAGGGTGAAACACCATTTTCTTGATGAAAATTGCATTGTTTCTTCCCTACTATTATAGTACAGTGACTCTCCTGTAATTGGATTGAAAGGGAATAACTTTAATTCACATTTTAGATATACAGGTAAAATAATAGATCTTTATTATACAGCCCAAGACATAATAGAAAATGCATAGAATGGATTATCCTAATTTCAGGTAGACCACACTACTTGCCATGCGTGTGGTAAAAACAGGCTCGCTTACAGGTCGAAGGCCTTGTAGCCAGTTGTAATGCTCGACGCCCAACCTACTTTAAGCAGAAGCATTAAGTTACTGGATAAATGAAAGTGTGCGCCAGTACTCTATTCGAATGCGTTATGGTGTCGACGGCCCGACCGAAATTGGGTGCAAGAGCTGGCGCAAATCTGGTGAGAGCGTTATTCTGGCGGGAAAACAGAGCAAGGCGAGAGGTTATCGCAGTTTCATAGGCGGCTATTATAATGAGTTTGTTATTGTATTGATCCGCTTTGGAGGCTTTGCGACGGTTGAGGAAATCCATAGACCACCCGCGAACATTTTATGAGAGCGTAAGAGTGCGTTATGTTTTCATTTTTCTGTACGGTCCTCTGCGGCGCGGGCTCAGATTGAAGGTTATTGCAAAATGATGTGAGCTGCGGAACACTTTTTTACATTAGTCGAGCGCGTGCGAGCGTGTGTGCGACGAAACTACAGCACGCTCTCAAACAAGGAACACTTGTGAAATCCGACCAATCCTATTTGTTCCGGGATCGTTCTTGGTGTTTTTTTGTTGGTTTAAAAAATCGATTCTTCTAGGCACTCAATAAACGTGTATGTCTCAAGCCTTTATGGGAAAAACAAAACTGGATGGTGCAGGTGCGAACGCGGGCTTTTTTTAGATCGGTCCTAGTGAATATAGTTGGTAAAGCCGCTTAGCATGGCGTTTACTGGCAGTATTCGTTCGGTGCTGCATTTGTAAATTACCACTGACATGCTGGTTTCGATTGCCTTGCTTGCGAATGGCTTTAATGACGGCGACGTGGGCATTGAACAGATGATTGCAGGGAAGGGGCACCTAGGGGCCAGACGAGAGACATTTCGCACTTTGGGTACAAAGCTGTGACAGTATGACGCGGGACCCGAGGTTCTGAAAATTCGAATGAACTTGCATCCGTTGATTTTATGCAGGCACTGGAGGGACTCTGTGCCGACCTTCGATTTGGATTTGTAACTCGAAAAATCAAGGCCGGTTGCTTGTCAATAAAATTGACAGAGTAAGCGGTAAATCCTCTGGCATTTTTTTCCTTCATCATTGTTGGGGATTCAAGAAGGTTTCGCTGCACATCGCGAAAAGAATTCGCAGGTCGTAGTTAACGCTTATTCATCAAGCGCGTAGCGTGTTTGTTGTGTAGCCAGTCATTTCAAGACGTTGAAATGCTTGCGTGGTAAAAATATCGTGCTCACTTCACCCGGTTCATATCAGGTGCATAGGGCGGCGCGCCATTCGCCCATCACGAAGCATGGTCTAATTTATGGGCGAATTCGTGAATGACCAACGTTTGCTCTGCCTTTGCCATGACGAGCGTGAGCGCCTGTTTCTAGTATCGATTTCCCATGATAAAATCAAAATGGCCCGCGCCTGCCACGCCTCGCCGCTTAAAACCACGGGACCTTCATGGGACAACGCCATTCTTCACTGTTGATTAAGGGTGAATTGGCAATAAAAAATCCCCTTCGTTACAAAATAATGGTAAATTGGCAATTGTCATACCAAAATCCAAGCCAAAGATTGCAAAACCAGGAACACAGGCCATAGTGGCGGAGTTTAAGACACATCGCGTCTGGTAAATTCAAATTCCACCCCCGGTGTAATTACCTTTACGAGCTAGAAAATGGAAAAGCTCATTTCGCGTAAATTGTTCGCGCTCACTTACCTTGATAGCGTTCCATCACTGCCCAATCAGCAATCGGCAGACTCCCATTTGCTCTACCGTGAAGTCCATTGGCCTAGCATTCAGTCGGTTTTCTAGCCAGTTAATACAGTGATTTAAACATAATTATATCTCGACTTAAATAGGTCGGTTTCTTAATTTATGCGCTGCGATTGGTAAACCTGTAATATATCCATTATGACATACGATAAGTCGAGAAAACGGGTGAATACTAAGAAGTAATGAGGGGATTTCTTTCAATTTTACAATCTTTTCCTTAATATTTGGCATTCCTCCAACTTTTCTTGCTCTTAATCTCGTTTGTGATTGGCTATATGATAAGATAATCAAAATCATGACGTCATCTTAAGTTGGAAAATTCAGCTAAGACTAATCGAGCCAAGAGAGAGTTTCTCTGAAGTCCATTCCTTATTTCTGATACAATGCTTCGTCACAGTCATTTTTACTTGTTTAAAGCGGTCCTGTGTTGATATACTTATTCATAACAGCAATAAGTTATGGCCCATTTCGCGTAGAAACTGTCGGTTGTCTCTGAGAGTGTTTCAGCAAGATTCAATACTAAAGTCTGAAGAGTGCTCAATCAAGCCTAGCAGATTTCCGATTAAAAACGCGTACGCATTTCTTTCTCCTCAGACGGTGATGATCTAGCAAAAAAACTGGTCGCAGTGCACCAATGCAACCAGTTGGAAATAAGCACCCAAAAGCCTTGATCGATATGGATTATTTCCATGTTAATAGAAGATCAACTTTCAGCAGAACCAAGCCGTTGGGGCAATGACGCCGACAAAATCTCCGTTGCAATTGTTTGCGGCCTGGCTTTTTATTCAAAGATTTATGACCTTGATGTGGTTGAAAATGGCTCGTTGCGTTCCCACTCAATGTCTCTGAGACTCCTTTACACTGCCGAAATCAAGAAAATCAGTGAGTTAATCTCCAACAACCGTGGGTAACGTTACGCTGGGATCTTACGTCTGCATTACTCCGTATTAATAGAGCCAGACCACTAATGATGAGTTTGTTGTTTTTCAAGGAGCGAGTTACTTCCGACGGGTCTGCGCAAGGGCCTAGTCGTTATGGTTTAGCAGCTCGTGGTCGTCGGTGAATCTGTGCACAGCCGAAAGGAGAAGAGTTTCCGATGTTCAAACCAATTTTGGATTGAACGTCCTTCTTCTAGTCAAGACCGCCATTGTTGTTTGCATGCATTATTAGACAGTAAAAGTTGGCTGGCGCACGCGTACGCGATTTGGTATTTACCCAGGCAAAGCCCACTCGCATTGACCGTAGGCGACATTTGTTTCCAAGAGTATTTGAAGCACCCCGTTGTCACATAACATGCCAAACATCAAGCGCATGGAGACTCGTTCACGCACCATCTCTCTCGCGCATTCATCCAAATGCTTGGCGTTTGAGAGCCTGGCCAACTCTCCACTCCACATATCTTGTGCGCGGACCAAGCAAACCTCATACGTTCTTATTTGATGATTAGATGGGTGTAGGTTGCAGAATAACGAGCTGTGCTTCTGCTGTGCGACCCGTGTAAAATAGGTGCGTCCTGGGCATCTAGTGCTCGAGCTCTCTCTCGCCTGCAGTGTGTAGTTCCGTTCAGTATGACTTCTGTGTATTGTGAGTGATGTGTGTTCCAATTTCCATCGTCAACAGCAACCATGTAACCGCTCCTGAAATCATTCGTAGTGGCGACTCCCATGTGCCTTCTCTCGGAGATCTAGCGTCACCTGAATGACCTGTAAATTTTATAGCTGAAGTTAGCTGCAGGAAAGTCTTGTGATCTCGGCCTCGATTAATCACCAATACGCGAGTACGCTCTCTCTCACGTCTTTTGAAGCGTCACCTGTCATACTCGTGTGAACGGACATCTATACCTCTACATCTTCCGAATCGGAATTATTATACTTAGCCGCTCTCTCCAGCGCTCCTATGTGTGAGCATTTCGAACCACGATGATTTGGCTGTTGGACTGTTTAGCAGATCACTCGATTCGGACCATAGGTAGGAGACATCACCTTGTCACAGAAATTGCATGATGCGGAACAGCTCCAAAAACGGCGTAGTATATATGGTCTGGATCATCGAGAATATAAGCGTTAGATTGGGCTATCAACAATAAGTACCAGATACTTGTCGAAGTAACCGTCTCTAACTACTTGGAGTCCGTGGGTGTCTGAGTTACCACGCTATGTTCTCAGATGGAGTTTGAGCGCCGTCAATTGTGCGAGCTACTCATTCCCTTCACATGTATTCGCCATCTCCTCTGAATCTGTGTGCTGACGTATGGATTGATACAATTAGCACCGTGGTCGAAGTGCGGCAATTACTGGAGTGTTATATCGATCCACGTTCCTCTTAACAGTCTGTAGGATTATAGTGTGTTACCGAGCATGGTCTCTCGTTATTACGACCATGCTTTTCGTGCCTCGTGAGCCGGCGATCCACAGATATTGTTCGTTTGGTCTCACTAGAGAAATCTCGAAGTGTGATTCGTCTTATCAAGTCCTCCCATATCACCCTGCTCTAAGTGCATTCTCAAATATAGAGGCTTACATCAGCCGAGAAGAGGCAGAGCTATTTTGATAATGGCTGCTCTCTAACATTATCTTTCGAATAAGTCTTCAGCAAAGCTCTGATCCAGTGCTGACGTGTGCATGAATCAACACTCCAAACTAACTATATGTTCTCGGGATACAGTCTTCTTTCGTCTACAACAACTGACACTCACTTCTGAGAGGTTATTTTGGTTGTTCGAGGCGCCGAGCACAATTTCTAGTTTCCTATATGCTGCTCTCCGCAGTGAGATTTGCGTGGAGAATTCGGACTACAGCACGTCCTCGCAAGCCACAGCCGATGCGAGCTCGAATCAATCTCGCGAGAATTGCGAGTGCACTCGAGAGCTCGAGAGTTTGTATTGAAATGTGAACTCGAGGTCAATGCGGCGAGTCTCTCCTCAGCCAATACATACGTGCTGTCAATACTCAGCTCGTCCAATATTCTAAACGGTGCTACATGCGAAAGGTGGCTGACTCTCCCAGTGAGTTGAATAAAATTACTCGCAGACATGAGTGCTTTGCGTGACGCCGCCAGCCATCAATATCTTATTTTAGCTCGCACTTATAACTTGCGAGTGCTACAATACTAGTGCGTCATTTGTGAAAAGAAAAGAGCTATCTGATCTCTCTTATAATCACAAATAAAATGTTTGACATCGAAACTTATACTCACTTTTTCTCTCGGTGACTAGTGCGCCAACAATATATCACCGTAAGGATCACGAGCTGAACAAAATAGCCAACAATGCGAATCTGGACACTCCCTTCTACGACTTCCTCTCGAGAGACAAAGATACATTTCTCCCTCCTGTGAGAAAACAAAACAAATGGCTCGATTATGATACGTCTCCAAGTCTCTCGTGATAATGCATACGAGTACTACTCAGTGTATGCTAGCACCAGTTGTCGAGATATCCATAACTCTCTATGAAGTGTTCTTAGGATATGCGAGTTGCATGAGCTAAGGGAGAGATGCAAGGAGATCATTGTGTCGGACAACAGCTAACGACATTTTTACCGAAAACTCGATGAGTCGACGTCGAAAGTCTTCTCAAATAACAAGCAAGTGTCGCGAGATATAGCAATTAGGCCAGCGGGCAGGCAAATTATTGATATCGGTGGCTGTATAGTGCCCTCATAAAACTGCTTTGCTCTGCTCGAGAGAGTGTAGAAAATACACTAGCCGTATACAATGGCGTAGAAGATTTCCTCAGGTCCGATCTCATAGGCGGTCTTTTTTAATGCATATATTGTGAGCGATCCTGGTTGCATTGGTTGTGACTGTCTGGGTCACAGTTTTTTGTCTATAGCATCGCTCATCCGTCTTTGAGGGAGTATATTTGCCTAGCCACCTCTGGAATGCGGTAGATGCTGTCGCATGAGCATGTTGCATGTCAGACTTCTTTCATGAACTTAGTACTATGAGTGCGTTTGGGTCTTTTCTCATCCTTTCGTACCGGGCTCTGCTCGCTGCCACGTGCCTTCACGAAGAACTCTCAGACTCGTATCAGTTTTCTGACGCGCATAGGAGCCAATACTGTGTATATGCTGCCGGTATAATGTATATAATTTGAATTATGCGCCAACCGGGCGCGTCGCTATTACAACTCTCGCTGATTAAAATGAACACGTAGGAACAGAAACATATCGAGTGTGATTCGCGAAGAGCAAAATTATAAAGGTAGTGTATTCTTTCAAAAAAATCCTGTTTCCTGTGCTGTGTGGTTTCGTTATGTTTGTGCGTGTTAAGAACGTCTTGTATCATGAGCCTAACTGAATGCGTCCCATTGATTTGAATATATTCTAAATACGAGTGTTGAGTCGATCTCAGCCAGACTTGGAGATTAAGGCAAAGAAAGTTAAGCGAATAGCACCACTAAGTATTTTAGAGGTAGGACGATTAGGGGTTATGGACAGAAGAAACGTCCCTCTATTACTTTCTTTATAGTCACCCCGATTCTCGACCTAGTCGATGATGTCAAGTGAATGTGGTGATTTATATAATATAACAGGGTGTTCACACGGCTCGCGAGGCGCATGAGGTACATATTGATAAACATCCGAGCTAAATGTTTAATCGGATTTCTATAATTATGTTTGAACTCACTTTTGATATAAATAACCTGCGACGTGACACTATGAGAACATCGGAGAGTTTCGCTATATGACTTCACCTGTGCTAGCAGTTCAATTGATGAGTTCTGGCGTGATTACTGAATAGGCAGTGATGCGCACTGATGCAGGCTAGGTGCGTCGGACAAAACTATTACGCGAAATGAGAGCTATCTCGACTGGTCATAGCTCGGTGAACACGGATTCTTAGAGAGCAGGCCGCGAGTGAGAATTTGAATTACCGAGCGCGATGCTGATAGTCCGTAACTACGTCCATCTGTGATGGCCTGTCGTCTCAAGAGCGTTTCTGTCAATGGTGACTCTGGCTATGGCGCATCTGTGAGTGATTGATCTCATTATGACTCAATCGCAATTCAATGTATGCTCCGTAAGGGTATGAGTTATTAGGTCTGCCTCAGATAACGCATCTCTTCTACGTGAGCGCTTACTCGGGTCGTTTGTGCTCCCTAGTGTCACAGCTTCTCCGTGGTTTAAGCGGCGAGGAAGAGACATTCGCAGGCCGGCTTGCTGTGCGCGATCGATTTAGAATTATAATTTGACATCAGATAGGGCGCGGAATATACTCTGGTTCACTTAGACACATGGCTCGTCTCTTCTCTCAATCAGCTTTGCTTGGGGTCATATGGAAGTGGCTATATAGCAATGCGACACCGACCTCGTGCGATCGAATTGCGCACTCAGGTACAATATGAGGGAGCATGTCTATACGTGTATAGCCGCGAATGGCGCGTGATCACTCGCCCATAATGCCTCGCGCTTGGTGATGTGTATGTAATACGCGGTTGGGAGCCTCTCGAGCTCATTATTCATTATAAGCCGTTGCAATAGCATTTCTCCAACTGTTACACTATTAAAAATATATGGACTTGGCCGGCAACCTACAACCCGGAGATATTCCATATCACGGCTGACCGGTCTATCATGAACTGACGCGCCTAAAACCTCCAGAGCCCTTCCTAATATCCTTCCCGCGGTGTGTGCAAGCTGAAACCTTCTCCTTGAAATCACCAACAATGAATGAAGAAACAAACATGCCAGAGATATTACCGGCCTACTCTGTCAATTTATCGACAAGAACCGGCTGATTTTCTTTCGAGTAATACAAATCCAAATCGAACGGTCGGCCACAGAGTCCTCCAGTGCCTGCATAAATATCACGGATCAGTTCATTGAACTTTTCAGACACCTCGCGGGTCGCCCATTACTGTCAGCTTGGACCAAAGTGCGATGTCTCGTCTTGGCCCCTAGTGGCCCTTCCACCTCCAATCATCTGTTCAATGCCCACGCGCCGGTCATTTAAGCCATTTTCGAGCAAGGCAATCGAACCAGCATGTCAGTGGTATTAAACAAAATTGCGCACCGAACGAATACTGCCAGTAAACGCCATTGCTAGCGGCCTTTAAACCATACTAACCACTAGGACGATCTTAAAAAACCCCGCGTCGCACCTTGGCACCATTCCAGTTTTGTTTTTCCAAAACGGCTTGAGAACACACGTTATGAGTGCCTAGAAGCATCGATTTTTTACCAACAAAACACCAGAACGCATCCCGGAACAATAATGTCGATCCAATGTTCCTTGTTTAACAAGAAAAGCGTGCGCTGGTGCCAATTAAAAAGGTCGAATGCTCACCATTTTGCAATAACTCAATCTGACCGCCGCAGAGGCCCGTACGAAAATGAAAAACATTAACGCTTTTCTTCATAAAAATACGCGGTCATTTGCTTCAACCGTCCGCAAACTCCAACGGATCAATACCAATAACAAAACTCATTAATTGATTAGCCGCTATGACTGAAAACGGCGAATAACCTTCTTCGCCTTGCTCTGTTTTCCGCCAGAATACGCCTCACCAATTGCGCCAGCCTTGCACCAATTTCTGTTCGGCCTCGGAACACCATACGAGTTTCGAATAAAAGTACTGGCGCACCAACTTTCATTTCCAGTAACTCCATAATGCTTTCTGCTTAAAGTAGGGTTGCGTCACATACAACTGCTCACAGGCTCGACTTAACGACGCCCTGTTTTACCACGATGGCAAGTTGTTCAATAAATTAGGATCATCTATGACATTTTTCTATTAGTCTTGCGTTAAAAATCTATTTTACTTATATCTAAAATTTGATTAAGTTTCTTTCAATCCAGATTACAAGTCACTGGCATAATTAAGAGGACGAAAACAATGCAATTTTATCAAGATGGTTTTCACCCTGGCGACCCTAGGAATTGCCGATTCGACGGATCGGATCATTCGCGCCGCCATTTTAAACTCCCGCTACCGTGTGCGTGGTGTGATGTCGTATAGATCGGTCTGGCTGCGGGTCCTGCCTCAATCAACCTCTCCGCGAGCATCTTATACATACACTGCCCGTATCTCTCTACCTGTATTGTTGCAACAAAAAGACGACCCGCTATTAAGTTAGGGTTCAACGATGGCATTGCTTGCCGTACCAATGTGAAATTTTGAAGCTATGATTTGCTGAATCAGAATCAAAACAAGAAGGCGATTGGGTAAACGAAAAAAACCGCTTTTTGGAAACCGGACGCAGCATTTCTGCCAGACAAACATGCTCCGCAGTGGAAAAATCCAAGACGTCGAGGACGATTTATCTGAAATGCCGCACGTCATTATTAACCAAGCTCGCGTTCACGATGTGCGTTTCATTGATTGTTGATGCGCCCATTGGGCCCTGGGAAAAAGTCGTTCCACAACTACTCGCGTAAGCTTACTTCACCTGGGAACGTGAATCAACACAGCAAAACCGATTATCCAGTCACCTTAACCTTCTGAACGCTTGACTCTCAGCACCTTGGTCGTGATTGAATACAGTCAAAACCAAATACGTGGTCGGATGGCCGCTGGCGCTCGTTAGCACGGTACGAAAATCATTGGCCCGTGAATTAGTCGGCCGACTTCGATCAATTCAAAGGCGTGGGCTAATGGATGTACTGGCGACGAACCAGGACTTTCCTTGATATCCGTTTAAAAATCCGCCATTCATTCTGCAACGAAGGGCAACATGCTGATCATTTCCCTCGCGTAAGGCGTTACATGGTGGGCGTTTGTTTAACATTGGAAATTGGACCAAACTTTTAAAACAATACGAAAACGGACTCTCCAAAACAGTCGATCACGGGGCCGGGACTAATTTAATCGCCGCCGCCAAACCGTATTCTGGGCAACCTTTTACACCATCGAACATAAAAAAGAGGATTGCTTGGTGGAGTGTGTAATGGAAATTGGCCAGCGCTTAACGGACAGCATTTTGGGATGATGGCCGAAGATGGTCGTTCCGGCTCACCGTTGTTTTTCTCGCTGGGCGATTTGCGTGCCACACCGCACAGCCCCAAAAGCGAACCTAACACTTGATCCCAAGGTCATAATTTGTGTTGGCATACAAGAGACGACCACTCGTCCCAATGCACATATATATAGGGCTTTGAGGAAAAAGTTGGAGCAGCTCTGCATACACTTTTATACACCGCGGATAATATCAGAGAGGATAGCTCCTGTGAGAGCCTCGTCAGTTATCAATAACGCGTGTGGAATTTCCTTTGGGGTATATTCTCGCAAAAAGGGAGGAAACAATTTACTATACATCAGAATATGGTGCTTTTGTTGGGGGTGA
>Ga0163217_1017802_pt1 | contig 11490 bp, 5 predicted proteins | sample SynspAceP_FD_185933 | JGI IMG/M metagenome (GOLD analysis project Ga0163217, IMG submission 185933) | Saline lake microbial communities from Ace Lake in Antarctica - Synechococcus sp. Ace-P (PacBio error correction) | ecosystem: Environmental > Aquatic > Non-marine Saline and Alkaline > Saline ... | reverse complement strand
ACACATTGTTGCAAAACAAGAAAAAGGCTCCATATAAATTTTTAAAATACTAGCCAATTCTTAGATAGCAAAAGAAACAGCTCTTTCCATGTTTTTTATTTTTAGGACCAATCCGGAAAGGAACTGAAATCATTTCAAATACGATTATTTCAAATGCAAAACAAAGGTGCCTTTATGCAGTAACAATACATACTTTTTCAATCTATGGATTTCCTATCGGGGAGCTCTAGTTCCTAAGCTGTTCGCCCACAGAAGACCCATTTTAGGATTATTCGTTTGAAGAAATAAAAATAATAATTATAGTTATTATACAAGTGGATAAATTATTTTTTCGATCACCACATATTTACCATAAGTCCAGGACTCCTATATTATGATTTGGGTAATTCCCAATTAAGCCAGCGCTGTCTATTAGGCGAGCATCTTTTTACGATATCAAGACCACGTTCTCTTTTTACGAATCGATAACTTCCTTACCCTTTTATCCTTGTTTGTGATTCTTATAGAATGATCAAGACCACTTTTTTTCAGTTGTGAACTTTTTATTGAGAACAAAGACGGCAGGTTCATTTTTGTTCCAATATCGAATTCCTGTAGCAGTTTGCCATTCTTCCTCTCGTAGTCGAACAAAATCATCCTTAATTTGAAAGCCATCCATTAGTTCCCCAAATTTCCTAAATGTCTCACATCCGTGGTCGGCTTAAACGGATACAGGCGCCAAACTACAACAAGCTGCAATTATGGTTGCCGTTTTTTGTTCTAATAATCTCCATATATAACGTTCTTTCGTATATCCATACGCCTGGCGTTCTGATGTGCGTAGTCCCTCGGGTCATCACGCACGCACGAAATTTTAGAAGATCAAAAGCTCATATCTATGACAACAGAAGCCTTGAAAGTAAATAATCCACTAAACCCGCAATTTTATTTTCATTTAAAGCAATTTACAGAGAAGAGCTCGACGTTATACGGTCATTACCAAAAATCATGTACCAAAGTTGCGGTATGGATCTAATCTATCGCGTATGCCCTCTTATAAGTCCTTTCATTGATTCGCCGTTGTTCAAAAAGTTTAGCGTAGAAAAACGAACATCGGCGCTTTAGCTTCCCCTTTCGAATACCAGTATAGTAAGTATCCTATTATTAGGGCACTTGGAAAGACATGGATCATAAAACTTTTTTCAAAAGTTCATTTTCTGATTATCGTTCCCTTATTGGATACTATTTTCAAGGATATTAGCTTGTTTTGGTATTCTTGTTCTTTGCGTATAATTATGGTAAAAAAAACATAGTAATTCCAGCCAACAGCGTATGTAACTCTAATATATAGATTGTCAGCGAATTTGTGTTTGAAACACCCTATGATTTACCTATACCCTAATGCAGTGTTATCTAGATTTATTGCCAATTTGTCACAAGCAGCGCAATATCTATACCCCTCGAAGTCTTACGGTTCCAATTTCCATTTTTTCCATGTATTTACGTACATCTCAATGGCAGCTTTTTTGGATTGTTGACAATTCCCCCGTCAATCAAATGGGGTTTATTCAATTAGATTTAGACCTTTGGATGAAGCAAACCTAGAAAATCTCCAAGCAATTTACATCCTTTTGTGCTATCCTTAATACATCCCACACTTATTCTAAGTTATCCTGACTCTTATGTTTTAGATACCATATTCTAGTGACTCTACGAAGGTCGTCAAAGTAAATTGGCGTTCAAATGCATAGATGGAAGTCCTTTATCATAGCCGATATTGTAGGTACCCAACTTAAACTTCACTTCTCAATCCCATTTCCGGATCATCTTTGGCTATCCGATGTAGACAACTATTATAGCCTGAGGGACATCCCAATCCTCTGGCGAAAGTTTATTTCAATGGCTTAATCATTATTATAATTCATAAACGCTCTCCCATCCCATAAAAAACAATATTGCTCAAAGGACGACAAAATACAACTACTTTATATCTATGGCTACAACTTGGTCATAAAATCTCATCTGATTTACAATTCTCATCCGCTTTAGTCGGAGGTGGCACAAATTTACAATCCAAACTACTCCTACCTGACTTGATTAGCAGCGGTAGTCTCGTTTTGTCGGATTAAACGGATTCTTACAAAAGATCATCGTTGAAGTCGAAACGCTTTCTTAATTGTGCCTCGCTACTGCGTTCATTAAATCACTTGTAGTGGTGATCACCCAAAAATATCTTCACATTCTGCTAGTTCTAAGATATTTGGTCTATCCTCAAAGTATGCCGATTTTGCCACACCATCATAGACCTGGTACCCTAAAGCTGTCTCCTTGGTTTCAAAGAACGACCTAAGGTTCTTGGTAAACGCCCTTATATCTCTTTTTTTCGATTTCCACTCCTTAAGAATAAATGATTCTAAAAAAAATCCCGCCAATCCAGGTTTATCTGTGATACTGACGATTTTAAATATTATTTGGATACATATATATATCAAATCGCGCCGATCTAAGAATAAAAGTTTATATCTTTCTAAAATGCCTCCTTATATGCTTTCTTCATAAGTCGTCGACCATAAAGCGATACTCTATATAACAAAGTGATTTTGTAACGTGAAAATTTGTTACATGGCATTAGCAATTACTAAAATCGTATGGAGGAAAAACAAAACTTGTTTGTCCAACCATCAAAAGTGATCAGGTCTGCTCGAAGATACTGCACTTTCCAACTATCATAGCGTAGTACCTACGTCACATATTCTTTGTTTCTTAAACTTTTGCAGAGCGTGGCAATTCATTAGCCTTTCATCATGATAATCCTCACTATCCATCTTATGTTGGAAAATCTTCTATTCTAACAGGATAAAGTTGCCAAACCACATGCAAGTCACTCAGCAAAGTCGATTCCTGATTCTCCAATCTTTTTAATATAATGTTTGGGAAAAGCAAACCGGCCGTAGGGCAGCAACTGCAACCTTCATGCTTGCCATAAATGTTTATATCTTTTTCATCCTCGAGCCTACCTTCGTAATTATATTTAGTAAAGGTGTTTCTCAAAGTCTTTATTCTTCTTAAAATCGGTATAGACATCTACAAAACCTTTAAGTTCTTCTCTTAGATTTGTAGTTCTATTACTTCGCAATCAATGTTTATCATCGCCCCAAATAAAGTTGTCCACAATCTTATATTACAGCGCAGGATCACCAAAAACATCCCAGAGACGTTGCTCCTCATTAATTCCCTTAATAAAAAAATTCTATCTAGCTCCTGCTTTCTTATTACGTTTCTACAGGAAAAAACTTTTGTGGTATTTTAAGTACCATTACATCGCCCTCATCAAATAATTAATAAGTCCTGAACATTTTTTGCCTCAATTTTGCCCGTATCTCTGTGAACGACCATTAATTGGACTCATTTCTATTTCTGCTGGATACTCTGCAAAATTCCGTTGAAGTCAAAAATGAAATGCGATAAATTCATTTAGTATAATTTCACTTAAATCTAGATTATGATTTAGCGGCTGAACAATATAACGACGATGCAAGGCGAATTCACAGTTAAATCCCCATATAAATAAAATCAGATCGATTTGCCACCTTGACTTTTAAATTTTCATTTCCTTCAAAAGTCTGGTAAGATTTGGAACATTCGGCATCGTGAACAGTTGAATTTTTGAGGGCTAAAGTTAAGGCAAATCCAATGGCCATTTCGTGGTCGTTTAATATCAATGCTATTTTCCTTTTTAATTGCCTTGACGCCTCCAGTCAATGTTCTTATCGGTCACAAATGGGCACTCAATTGGTCAACTCATCTTAATCTTCAAGCTCGTCTGTTCCTAATCTTTTAAGGTATGCCAGACCGTCATATTACACCTACACCATCGAAACAGTTACGCAATGGTCGTGCTATATCGGTGCGATTTTGCAAGTCAAATCTGAAATTCGTATTTTCAGAATTTGCTATTTTTTTCAAAATAACCTGATATAAGTAGAAAGTTGTTCCACCCGAAGACCTTATAAATATTCTTGAGAACTATCCCTTGAAAGGTACTATTTTTTTTTTTGTTATAGGCCGTAAAGAAATTTCCGTACCTATATCGCCAAAGTGCAACAATACTTATAAAAATAGGATGCAGGAATCATCCGATTCACTACTGGGGCAGATTTCACAGCATTTTCGCGAAACCTTAAATGTATTCCTCAAATAAGCATTGCAACCCCAATTTGCGAAAGCAACACCCATGTCCATTTTATAAGCACGAAGTTATTTTTACGACCAATTCCAATTCCAGTCCATTTTCAAGCATTGGAGCTATTAAAAGCAATGCTGAAATATATTGACTGCTAATATCTGCAGGAAGAACTTAACCTTTCTCCACCAAATTTTTGCCCTTAATTTTATAGGATGGAAACCCTCGTTGTCTATATAGTTATTTCCGCGCCAACTCCGCAAGGCCTCTACCAATTACTTTTTTGTCTTTCGGTCATTCTTTTAGTGGTTACCCAGTAAGGTCACTTCCTTATTCCTGTGACGCCAAAATAGCTGTCAAAAAACGCATGGCCGTTACGCATGTTGTAATTCAACTACCCCTTTACTATCTGCAACCCTTTTTTGCATATTCCGCATCAATCAGAATGAAGGTTACTGGATTTTATTGAAATAAGGCCGGTTAAACATCTATTGGATTCACTTTAGATCCGGTTTTTTACTTTATTTATTAAGTTTGCGATGGGTTAAGATAAATTAGTTTCAATTCTTAGGATTTTTTACTTATTATTCATTTTTTTTTATGAATGAAGGATCAAAAAAACCAAAACGAATAATTATAGTACTATTGACGCTTTTTTATTTGTTGTGTAGACGATAATATCGCGTTTGTTTAAGGTCTTATTCTTATCAAATCCTCTTGTAAATTATCCCGGCTTGATTCGCCAAACAAAAAGACTACAAAAATATCGTCTGCAACCTTCACCTAGATCTTATTCTGTCCGATTCTTTCGCTTTGTTCACATAACGCCTGGCTATAATGAACGGTGCTACCTCCCACTTCCTCGTAAGCTGGCCATATTGGTTCAGTTCATTAAAATAACTTACCATGGGCCCTTGATCCTTCGTCAACGGCCTCATATTGTGCAATTTTCTCTGTTCATATTCTTTATTTTCCGTGTCTATTTGGATAGTTACCGCCGTCATTTAAGCAGCGCCATTTCATGTTTCCGCCCCAAAATACCTGTCCCAACTTCTTACCGAGATCCGTTGTCATCTGCTACCACAAATTTTTCATATAACGAACTGCTTACTTATGGTTGCGCACTTTATAACTGGGCTATTCCTTTTTTTGTAGATGCAATGAAGTTAAACGACATTATTACAAAGCCTGCCCTGCAACCTGAAGAGGACAAATTCATACGTCCGCGCATCGTTAAAATCACAAATTACGAATCTTATTGGCAAGCCACTTATAGCCTCTTCCCGGTATCGGCCTCATCTATGCCTAAAAATACAAGTAGTCCCTTTGATATTCTGAAACCATTTATGATCCACTGTGACACTTGCAGTAGTTACTTGTATGTGCGCGAATATTTTCCCCGTAAATATCTACCCTATAGTGCTCTGTCCCCCTAATCATCGGCACATACTCTATACCTACTCCAAGCCAACCTCATCATATCAAGTCTTTGTACAGCCAAGTGAGCTCTTCAAATGCAGACAAATTATTAAACTTGCCATTAGCCTTTCAACTTAAAAAAAATTCAGCGAAAATAATCCCTATTCCCTTTTCCATATCTTACTATCCCAAATCCCCTTGATTCCAGGGTATCATTATATTTTCCGAATTCCAAATCGAACATTTCCGCAAAATTATAGTATTTTGCGCCTTGCATTGTTGGAAAAATATTTTTTAGTTTCAGGTCAGTGCGGCTCTTATGGCATTGACAAAGTAGATACCCACTCGGAGTCCAGAAAACATACTCGTTTTTCCCACATCAAGTCCTTACCTATCTACATTTTTTTAGTTTTGCAATATTCCAAATGCAGTGTTCCAACCTTCTCTATAAAGGTGGCTAAATATTTTATTCTCATCCAGTCCTTCTTCACTATAGTATCTATTTATAAATAGTAATACGGCAGGAATGTGATATGCCTCTGACGCACCAAAAAAACCGACGATAAAACTCGTAGAGTTTGCGATTATTAAGGTTACGATTAAAAAAAACTGCCTGATCTAAATTGGCCGCCAATAATGTGGTTTGCTTGATAGGTTAACCGATTTACTAATATATAATTCTTCTGTCCCTCAATCTCGAGATAATTCCTGGCAAATTTTCAGCTTCCATCTAGCTCAAATCCACTAACACCAACGGACACAGGGTTGACTCTATATCCTACCTTTAACACAAATTCCCCTTAATTCCGACTTCGTTAAAAAACGCCATCCACAGTTTTTACGCTATACCATCCAGCTAGATTTATATACAGAATTCCTATTCCCATTAACGAATTCTTAACAGATTTGCCTACAAGAACAACTTTGTGATACTAGCTTTAAATTGATCGTTGTAATCTTACGAACCATAAAAAAACACAAAATGAAAATTTTATACTCATTGCCTGCTTTGCTTGTCACCTTATGGATTAAATGCCGAACATTCAAAGTAATCACAGTTGTAGAATCATTGTTCCAATGGTAATGTGGAATCCCGGATCATTAGCGCCACAGAGGATAGGAATTACAAGAGTTATTGTACAAAATCGAAAGAAGATAATACTAGAACAAGGCTGATCGCCGTATTATACGGTAAAAATTTGAAGAAACAAAATCTGAACTTTTATATATTGGGTATACGGTTCCAAAAATAGCGCCAAATGATGCATTAATATCATCGAAAATTAATGCTATGTAGTGAAGGATGGACATGGCCTGTGTACCAGCTCTAGTTGAAAGTGATATCTGGCAAGATGAGACAAGATTTTTATTACCGTTAAATCTTTAAGAAATAATCTTCAAACGCAAAAGCACTGAGCCCCGCACATTTGGTCGCTCGTTGCTTGAAGCAATATCTTTGTAGTTAACCTTGATTTAAAATAGTTTCATTTTTACGGTAAGCTAAACTCTATTTCCAAATTTTACTCTTCTCTGCAAACGTATTCTTTTTACCTCTGGGAGATTACCAAACGTACACATCTCCACCAGCTATTATATATTAATACTATGCTGCCGTTGCAACATTTGGTGAAGCCTCTCAGCAGCGGTATTTTTACACTGGCCTCTCACTAGACAGTGGTTTCTCAAAAACTCCGCTGAGATTTAGACTATCCTGATTTATTGTCTCAAGCCTCAACATTTACCGCTGTAACACATCGTACGATCATTATTGCACACCAAAGTCCTACTTATTTTTGCGCTTCTTGAGTCTTTATTCACTTTCTTGACTTAAGGTTTCTTGACCTAATTCTTGCTCCTCATTCGCACAATAAGTCTATATTTTTAAAATACACCTACAAAGGTATTTCCCCGTGAAAACTTTTTATCAGTACATGTTTATCTAAGGACTCTTTCTTATTACCAAATTGTTATATCTCACACATTGTCCCTTTTACAAAACCTTATTATTCTTCCGATTATAGTTACTTCTATTAAATCATAAACTTTCACCTCTTAAAGTCAACCCACGGATTATCAACTTTCTTTGCGAAAAAGCCTAACGAGCGATAGGCAAAGGCAAATCCTATACATAAAATAAATTATTTTCATCTCTTAAGTTTGTTATACATTTTTCCAATTAAAAATTGAGGAAAACATTAGAATTTCAATCTATTTCTCTGTAAAGAATTTAAAAAATTTCATTGTAACTTATTTTAATGAACAATTAAACTTTAAACAGCCAACGATCAAATCCTGCTCTAAGCAGTAGATATATCTTTGTAAAGTCCAAAGACTTAATTTTTCCAAGGTCACCCTATTTATATCTAGTGTAAAAGCAATTCCATTTAAATAAAAAAACAGCTTAGGCTGTTTTTAACGTCAACAATAAAATATTATGAGTTATATTCCTCTGATTGATTAATAGATTCTTGGTGAACTTCTTTAAACAGTCTTAAACAAATTCCTCACTCAAACCTTAGCTCACCTCTCAAATATATTTTGCCTTAAAATACTTCCAACGATTGCTCTTGCATCGGCACGTCTTCTGACTTTTTTAAAGCCCAAGACCTTCATCTGATATTATTCATTCTCTTCAAGCATTTCGATTAAACTGGCTATCAGAAAACTCTATTTGCGCCCTTAGGTACTTAATGGTCACTATGTACCCTACTGCTGCATCAGTTCTTCTAATTTCCAAATCTCTCATAATCTGGATCAAATCTGGTGGAGTTTACCTGTTGCGCAGCATCACTTCCAAGATTATCGAGGTCAAAATGAGTCTCGATCATTCAAAACCATTCAAAATTAATATCTAAATGCTGTTTGAGAAACATCAAATATCATTTCCACACTTCCCGTAATGTTGTGAAGATCATTAATAAAGGTAAAATCTGAAATTTAATTTTGAAAATTCCAATAGCTAATGTCCCATTCTGATTATCCTATATTTTGTTTTTCATAAGTTAGAAAAACCGTCTTGAGGCTCCTAAATTTTTAATTCCGGCATATAAATCTTCAATTCACCCTAGCCATAATGCCAAATCCGATTTACTGGATTCTTTCAATACCAATTTATCTGTTCCTAGTGCATCACAATTTCCTGGCATAATAAGGATAATCCGTTGAACGCACCGACTCCACAATAAATCCCAAACGCTCATGTTCTATGCAATTAACGTGAAGCAGCATTAAGCTACTCATTACAGGTTTTTCATAACCTGTTCTCCGCCCTTAACTTTTGCTAACCACTTTAAACCTAATAACACCCACTCCTATCAACACATCCAGGACGTTCTTGGCATTCAGATACCAGGCACTGATAGTAATTTACATCCGGTATCTAACTATGCAATTCGAAAGCATGCTCCTTGTTTCCGCACTCACAAGGGCCCAGGCAATTACTAACGGATTCGTCATATTCATATCTTCCAACATAGTCTTCATTTTGTTTTGAATTTTCTCATTTCTGATACTCTATTTTTTGTTAAGTGGTATTCCGGTTAATATTCCTTTATTTTGATTCGTAACATTCATCTTACATTATAATGCCCTTCATAATCATCTGCAACAACATGGCTTACAAACTCTTCATAGTTGTTAATTATTATCCCCAAGGGTTCTACTAACGTTTCCTTGTTTATGCTTAAAATAGGGTCCACATAGATGGTGAACATTTAGCACGGCGCACAGCTTTTCAAACACTTTCCAGCCATGTCAAAAAAAAATCACGCTCTTCCTTCTTTACTCAATTACTGTCTTTCCCACATAAATGAACTTATAGGACACATGTGAAACATATGCTATATGTTTATCAGTCCTCTGGGTTCATATAACGGATCGCGGCAATACCAATCTTGAAAATCCCAATGCCTTTCCTCAATTTAAAGCCGTCTTCTCTATTCGCAATATGATATTCGTCTTCCCATTAAACAACCCTCTATAGCAGCCGAGTCTGGAAACTCAGTTCTCAATTGGGGGACAGCCAAAAATTTTGCGCTTTTCGGATATGATTCTACAACTTGCAAATTAACGATTGGGACCTGCATCAGCACTATAGCATTATCATTTACGCATCCCAATATTTGGGCAATCAAACCATACATCTACCGATACTTACATTACGAGTCAGCCAAGTTGAAGTGCCATAATCTGTTTTTCATCGATCAAAACGATAATAAACCAGCCCATCAAGTGGCCTCGCTAGCATCTATCCGTTAAGAAATTTAGAGTCCGGCGGTACGCCTTAATATCTTGGCCAAAACCTCAAATTAACCGGGATAATCGATTACCAAATTACATCATACTATCTAATCATATATTCCAAATAGCAGCAAACAACTACAAATATTCCCAAAAAAACCCGGATTTCAATTATTAATCGATTTAAACTATGAAATACCTCGACCCATTCCAAAAAATGGGACATTAACTTCTTATTTTCATTTTTTTCAAACCTATCTATTGCTTCCTATAAAAATCTTATCGCGGTACACATAAGGAGAATGAATATACCCTTCTTCCGTTTTGAACCAAAAATGTCCCGCGTAATAAAAAATGTCTTACATAGAGCACTCGAGTCATAAATTTTCTCGGAAGACCGCAACTCGGAGCACTTAGCCACACGAATCCCTTACAGAATTTTTATCATAGTACATGTTTAACCTTATCGTCCAAATGCGAACATAAATTCCCTCCCTTCCATTACACCTTAGTCAAATCACTAAACCATGACTCAACTATGTTTAACGCGCTATGGCCCCTTTGATATTCCGTAGGAACATCCACGAATCCCTAATTGCTTTTCACCTTTAAAACAGGCATTGATATGCTCTCTATTCCAAAAACACCATCCCTACACGCCAGCCGCCATATAAAGGTTATTAAACTCAGTGGAATTATATTCCAGAGCCACGTCATTGCACTATCTCCAAAAACTTATCAGATGTGTCAATACAAAACATGTCAGGGTTAAGTTCATTAACCAATATAAATATCTCCTTTGCTAAAAGCACCAGATGGTTTCAATTGCCCCTACTTGACCGTGGCATCTCCGTGGCATTATGTGGATACCTGGTTCCACATTATCTTCTACCTTTGAAAGTCTTGACTTATTAACACCTCTAAATCGGAAACCAGCCATTGTCACCGATAAATCAAATTCATCGTGCACTGCGCGCCCACCCAAATTGAGTTACCGATCTATAGTGGGATATCCGGGATATTGAATCCAACACCTCACTCCCAGGTTAAAAAAGCCCAAAACTAATATGCATATACCCTTCTTGGAACCCCATTAAAGGTAACACTTCAGTTTGGGTTTATAACCCACACCAAAATTTATCCTTAAAAATGAAGTAAATGACCCCCTCAGTTCGGGCAAAACTTGATAAACTTTGAAATTGTGTGCCCAATAATCTCCAGGCGAAATCTTCCAACTGCATTCTGTGAACAGATATGGATGGTTCCAAACAAGGCAACTCCGATAACCATATTTGATGAATGGGACGACCTTCGGGCCATCAACCCCCTTTACCTTCTCTAAGTTTCTTAGAAAAAAATAGTATTCTATCAACGTATTCTAAATCTTATTCCGCCCGTCTTTTAATCCATAATAAACCTCTTGTCCATTTTTATACATTCACCAATAACTTTAAATTGTTTGCCCATTAATTTCTCCAAACAAAAAAACGCTTTTGCTTTTTGAAACATTTTTATAAACTTTCAAAAAGTGTTAAAACCAATCCCACAAAGAAAGTAATTTTTTTTACTCCCATGGGCTTCTCTCTATTACGTAAAAAACGATTGTATCTGGTAAAGTAATTCAGAAAATTTTTACAATCGGGGCTCAATCCCTCTTCTCGTTTTTTGTT
>Ga0163217_1097136_pt1 | contig 11491 bp, 17 predicted proteins | sample SynspAceP_FD_185933 | JGI IMG/M metagenome (GOLD analysis project Ga0163217, IMG submission 185933) | Saline lake microbial communities from Ace Lake in Antarctica - Synechococcus sp. Ace-P (PacBio error correction) | ecosystem: Environmental > Aquatic > Non-marine Saline and Alkaline > Saline ... | reverse complement strand
CATTACAGTTATCCAGTCCCGCTCTATGACTGCATACCTTTCGCACGGCTTCTTCAGCTGGGGGCGGGGGGGGGGGGGCCCCCCCAAAAACCGGGGGGGGGGGGGGGGGGCCTGGGACCGTGGCCAGCAGTTTTGCACTGCCTTGCCGGTCCCAGGGCCAGGGTGAGGTGTGTGCTCGATCGCCTCACGTAGGCCCGTGACAGGGGGCGAGGCCGCAACAACTTGCCACTCAAGCTGCGGGCCAGGCCCACGCTTGCGAGCGCACGGTGCTCCCGCCGCTTGCGGAATCGAGAGCCGACCAGGCCGTCTGAGAATCATCTGACACGACTGCCCTCCGCCAGGCGACGGATCAACTCCACAAGAGCAGAAGCCGCTCGAGTGGCTCAGCTGCCCTTGGTCACCAGCTGCGGCACGCAACCAGGGACGCGCCCGTGAGGGCTCCAGGCGATGGGGGGGTGGCTTCGGCCTCCCAGCAAGGCTAGAGCGAAGCTTGAATCGGGCAGATCGATCCAACAGAATTGGGACGCGTTCTGCCCCGGCCATGGGGCGAGCGCTCAAGCTTCCGGCGACGGCAGGTTGCGGGTTCAGGCTCAGCTGCTTTGGGCTTCAGCGGCGGCGCTCGGCAGCGGCTTCTTGGCAGCAGCCTTGGCGTCGCAGCTCCTTGGCCGCGGCTGATCACGGCTTCACGAGCGGCAGCCTGCTTGGCCTTGCGCGGTTTCACCGGGACATGGTTCGCTCGATCAGCCACTTCTCAACAGGAGCGCACCGGTGTCGGTGGGTCTGGCGCTGGCTGAGACGCACCCGGCTCGCTTCGGGTGTCAACCGGGTTCCTTTGCAGGTGCGGGGGGGTTGTAGAAGCACTCTCGAGCGGCGGCCATCCGGCGGAGGTGCTTGTTGGGTGAGGAACAAGCGGAGCTTGCTTCCGCTTTTTAGCCGAAACCGCTTCAGCGGGGCTTGATCATGGGACGGAGTCAGTTGGCTTCAAACCCGATCCTACCGCGACACCCCTGGGTTCCTTGGACGCGTGGCCCGTGGGCGGAGGACGCAAGGAACAGGGAGTTAGAATTTTAGCATCAAGGATTTTTGATATTTTTTATAAGCAGGCGCGTCGTTTTTCGCAGTGATTTTTGATCGGATCGCAATTCGCGCGGCTGGCACGTGCAGGCGGCTCAGCCGCCACGCAGATGGGCTTAGAAGCGGCGAATCCTTGCGCTTCTGGGGGCCGGCTTAGCGGCGGTGGGGCTTGCGGGACGCCACACGCCGCGCCAGGCCGCTCCGCAGGCCTGCTAGACCGGGCAGTCCTCCCATGCCAGGCATGCACCACCCAGCCGGCAGCCAGGGGGAAACCACGCATGCGGCATTCCCACCCATCCGGGCAGGCCGCCTGAGTCTTGCTGCTCATCCCCGCTTTTCTGAAATCGGCGAGGCACCTTGGTCACTCGGCGGGGGTGGCATGCGCGGGCATTGCGCCGGCGCCTGGAGGTTTGGGCGGCGAGGGACTGGGGTTGCTTGCGCTCGGCTCGGTCGTCGAGCGATCGGCTTCGATTTGCGTTTTGGCTGGCTTCGCCCTGTTGGGCTTGCCGGTCGTCGATCTTTCATGCGGGGTCGATCTTCATTCGGCACCGGGAGCATCGTTTGATCATCCGATCTTGCTTGAACGAATCGAGAGGTCGAAGGTGGCTTCTGCAGCTTTGCTGCATCTTTTCTTTCACATCGCCCAGTTCCACCTCTTGCTGGCTTTTCTCCACCAGGTGAGCATCCCATGCCGAGATCCGGCTTTGGCCATGCGCTCGGGTGGAAGGCTGGCAGGGGCCTCCACTTCTCGGCCGGTGCGATGGAACTTGATCGGGGGGCCCGCTCACCTGGCGGATCGAGGCGGCACGCCACGGCTGTCGCGTCGAGCTTGGTGAGCACGCGCCGGTGAGCCCCACCTGGTCGTGAAGGGCGCGGGTGAGTTTGGCCGCTCCTGGCGATCATCGTCACCACCAGGCAGCACTTCATCGGGTGGGCGCAGCGCGGATCCGCACCATTCTCCATCATCCGGGGAGTCGATCTGCCAGGCGGCCCGGCCGTGTCAACCAGCCACACGTCGAAGCCTCGGGGCGGGCCCTTTGGCCAACACCAGCCGCGAGGATCTCCTCGGTTTCGCGCGTTCCGAGCTGGATCTCCACGGTCGATCTGCTCACGGGGTGCGTCAGCTGATCGATAGGCCGTGGCGGTACACGTCGGCGGCACATCAGGGCACGGGCGCCTGTTCCTTGAGGTGAGACGAGCTTGGCGGTTGCGGTGGTCTTGCCCGGCCCCTGCAGGCCGGCCATCAGGTCACCGTGGGGGCCGCTTCGGCTTGGCCAAAGGCGCGTTAGGCCCTCCACACTCACCAGAGCCTGGTGCACCAGCTGGATGAACTGCTGAGTCGGGACGTCCACCCGCGCACACTCGGCGCCACGCCGCTGGCGCACGTCTTTCGATGGAGACCTTGATCCCTCCAGGCTCAATCGGCTTCGAGCAGGGCGCGCCGCACCTGCTTTTGGAGCGCCCCGTCCACGTTGGGCTTTCGGTGATTCTTTTGTCCTGGCCCCTCAGGCTTTTGGACCGCGTCTTCAAAACGCTGGAGACGCTCATCGAACATGGAAAGGCCCGGCTGCGGAGAAGCGTCTATTTTTACGCGCTGTGATCACTAAAAAACCGACGAGCACCGGGCGGATCAGCTGCCCTGCACGCCAGGCCGCAGCCATTTACAGGTTCGCACGTTCGCATGAACCGAACACCGGTAGAAGTTGTTGGCGACACCGTGACGCAGAAGTTTGGCGCTGCTGCACGGCGCCAGGCGGAGAGGTGGTGGTTAAATTTGAATTTCGCTGGTACCGACGCGGGGCGTGGAAATTTCGATCACGCGTTAGAGGCTGCGGCGTTGACCCAGATGAGGGCTGCTTTTCACTTCAGCCTTCCCTGGAGTTGCGGGTTTATCACCCCAGGAGCCAACGTGGCTTGCGCCATCTTCGGCCTGGAGGCGAGGCGACCAGGGCACGGCCGTGGCAGCTCGCCGGCGGGCGGCCGGGGATCTTGGCAATTCGAGCACACTCGCCTTGTCTAGAGCCAGGCACTGCCCAGCGAAGCTCAATCATCGGGGCGTTTTTCGGCTGCGGCCGGGGGCCTGAGCAGGGCGGCTGGAAGGCGAGCCACCGCGGGGGCGGCGTTGCGACTTTGCTTGGAATCAATTTTGGCTTTTTCACGGGATTACGGGTTTGGCTTTTTGGGTTCCGTTGACCGTCTGGGAGGACACGGCCTGCACGGCGAAGGGGAGACAAGATATTGGGCTCGGGATAGGGGAGAGGGGAAGGGCGTCCCAGCCAGCCGCACGACGAGGGCAAACCGTTGCACAAGAGGCACGGCCAGCGGAAGCCAATAACGCACAGGGGCAGCCCCACGGACCCTGCGCCGCAGGCGGAGGCTGAAGGGCAGGCAGCTCAGCAGCTGCCGAGGGACTACAACAGGTTCGAACTGCGTTCAGGACTTGCACGATTGTGGACTCGGCGAGACGCTCGGCCAGTCCGACAGCGGGCATCCACGCCCTTGGACCAGGCGATTTGGCACACCAGGGCAGCCAGGGATGACCAGAAATCCTTTTTCTCGAGTAGGCTGGACGTCACGATCGCAGAAATAGAGCCTCGGATCGGCAAATCGGTTTCGATATAACGCGGATAGCCCGAGCAAAAAACACGTCTCTGGAGAAGCACAGTCGCGGCAATAGCACAGAGCTGGCGAGGGGTCATCATCCCTGAGAGGGAGGACAAACTTCGGACCCACGGCGTTAAGAATCTCGCCGGGCCGACTGCTAATCAAAAGTGGCTGGGTGGGGCATGGTTCATCAACTGGCACCGGGGGGCAAGGCAGGGTGACTGGAGGCGAGGAGGCCGACGGCCGGCTTGGCCGCTGGCCGCCCACCGTCCAGGGCCCGCGGCTATCCGCTCGGGCTTGCGCTGGAGAAACCGGAGGCGGTGAGGGGCGTAGCTGGTTCAGGAACTCGGCCGGTGGAGACATTCATATACACACGAGACACGACCGAAGAATTCACCTGCTCTTGAACTGTGTTGGGGCACTGCGGATTCTGCTTGAGAAGGACTGAAAGGCCTTGCGCGCGGTATTTAGGGTCGCTGTCGCCTTTCGCCTCCCGTTTTTTTCTTGACAGCACCTCGGCAGGGCGCCAGTCCTTCCTGGGACGGCGTCATTGGGCTTGGGCGCCAGGTCGCGGCTTGAGCAAATCCGGCCCGGAACCCGGCGGCAGGGGCGTGAGGGGTCCGCTGGCGAGCTGGCGTTCGCTTTGCTCCGGTGCCGGGCATTTGGGCTGGTTGTTAAGGGGAGCTGGTCAGCCCCTTGGGCTTGCAGGAGAGAAGGCCGCCGGCCTCGGGATTGCCCGCTGAGTCGGCGGCAGAATCGGGACGGGAGCCTGGCTGCAGGGACAAACCGGGGACCACAAGTGGGATGATTCGGGTTTTCCGGGGAGCTGGCCCAAGGCCGGGGGCGTTCTGGGGAGGGGCTGCAGGCTTGGGGCTTCGTGGCTTGACTTCGAGCGTCCAAACGGCTTACCGCCTCCAGCAGCAGCAGCAGTCCGCACAACTCCTTGCATGCTAGGCACAGAATCAAAGGGTACCGGGAGGGCGCACACATATCACAGCAACGCCTGACACTACAGAGAGACAAATCAGATCGGACTTCAATAGGCACTGCGCCAATCTTACGGTCGCACTGCAGCAAGGTCGAGGCGCTGGAGCGGAGCAAAGAAGAGGCCCATAAGCATCTGCAGCGCTCGGGCATGAAATCCCTAAGCTTGGATAGTGATCACAAGACGGTGCTTGGCACAAGGATGACGGAAAAGCCACCGATCTGAAGACAGTACGAGCAGGAACTTCACACCACAAGCAAAGACGGTAGTTGATACAAGAAATCGAGAAGTATACCATACGCAAGACGGCTTCCCAAAGGACCAGAGGAGGGGCAGGTGAGGAGTCGTACAGTAGCGCCGAGCGAGAATAAGACAGACGGCATCGATTTTGAAGACTCGTCGGTTTGGACCCCGTACAGGCAGCCATCCAAAAATAGACCGGAGCATCACCATGCCCATGAACACCAAAGAAGGTTTTGCTGTCAACATTCCCGCTGAACAGCCGACACAGAGAGCGTACAAAGGAACAAGAACACAGACCAAACGCTAGAGACCGACCTTGACACGACATGCGCTCAGGCCATAGAGGGGGAAACCGATTCGGGCAAGGGCTGGGAATCATCAATTAACACAGTACGACAATTAGAACATGAGAGACACGGGCAAGCTTTGAGAATAGATAGCGGCGAGGGAGTATTACAAGGGAGGGCAAAGATGTTCCGGCTTCGTGACATTCATTATAAGACCGCCAGAAGGAAGGGCACGATCGCACAAACAACGGGGTGAATACAGGCGATGAGAGCCGCACGATGGATTCTGCAGACACCTACCGCGACCACGATTTACATGGCCCTTTAGTTGCGGGTAGCCGGACCCGGTAAGAAGCGTGATGACGCGACAATGTTCAGGCAGGCCACCGGTTTTGCAGACAAGAGGGGACCGTGGCGGGCTCCATGACCTTTCATTCACGACGAAGCACATCTGCTGAAGAGCGCGATTATGAGCCTATCATCGGGCGGAGGGGATTCGGTGGCTCTAGTCCGGGAAGTCGGCTTTTCATCAGGGCGCTCACTGCCGCAAATATGGGCATTGCAGCGCGCGTTGATATGCCGCAGCTCGGTCCGCTCACGCTTTGACCGCAGCTTTCTTCAGGCTCGGAATTTCCACACGTAGATTGCGTGTATGTGGGTGACCAAAAAAAGCCGTGCACGAGAAACTCCGCGTCGCATAGTTATTGTCGAATGCTGCACTGGAGGCACATACTCGCGCGCATGAGCGCTCTAGGAAAGCTCCGCCCCTGGTATGGTCGGAACGGATACCCGCCCTTGAGAACAACACCCGCTGGGCAGCGAAATCGTGCAATAGCCCACAGGCAAAACGGCCGCCACCAGTGAACCGAGAGAATATGGAGCGCCCAAGCGCGGCCCGCCTTCGGCAAGGCCGGCGAAGAGAAGTGAGATAGGCACATGGCGACATGACTGAGCGGTTCGAACACCCGCTGCCCAGCGGGCGGTCAAGCGGGCCAGAGCAGCGACGGCCGCCACGGTGCTGGAGTGCACTCCACCTACGGTTTCCGGGGTCATTCCCTGGCGATCCGACGAAGACTTGCGCAAGCGAGGGGAAAGCCTTCTGGGACCAGCGTAAAAACGATCCATAAGGGCCTGGCCGCCAGTGATCAGCGAGCAGAGCTTAGGCACGGCCGAGGGAGCTCAGGCGATCGAAAGCGGAGATCGACGCCGAAGTGGTGACGCGCGTCGTTCTGTTTTTGGCGGCCTCCGGAACCCGACCCCAGCAACTCACCGCTACAATTTCTGGGGGGAAGACTGAGTGGCTGCACTGCTTCGTAGCTGCGTCCGTTCGCGGAATTGCTTCTGTGAGGCGCCCTCCATTTGGCCTTAGGGCCTTGAGCGTCCACCTGGCCGGCCCCGGTTCCCTTGGACCCTGCATCAGTTCGCCGATTTTCGGCCGGGGTTTGTTGCTGCGGCGGGGGCCCTTTGTGACGCCGTAGCGCATTTTCCAGCACCTTTTGCGCGGGCGGCTTCCGAACAGATGCCGCCAGCTCGGTTGCAGGTGCATGGCCCGCGCCAGCAGCTCCGGGGGCGCCTTTTGGCGCGGGATTTTGCCTTTCAGAGGCGCCAGGGAACTTTGCGACCCCTTTTTCGTTTTTCGCCATTGGATGCGGGCGCATCACAAGGGGCTGGATTGGTTTGGCGTCAGCCGGGACTGAGGCAGCAAACGAATCAAGCTCCTCGAATTCGGGATCGCCATGGCTTGCGGCATTCTCGCTGCGGCTGGGCATGGCACCCAGCTTCTGGCCAGCTCCAGGGCTCACCCGGCGCCGGCACTGAGCCGTTACGTCTCCAAGATTGGACCGCAAGCGGAAAAATTCGTTGCGCGAGTTGGCAGGGCCCAATCCCCCGGGTCATGGCTCTGGCGGATCCACCAGAAGGCGTAGGTGGGAGAATTTGAATTAAGCCGCGGGTTGGATCAAATTTTCACGGGCCCGCGTCCGAGGCCCAGGGATCCTTCCTGAACAGGATTCCAGCAGCTCCAAGCCCCGAGCCGGGTACTTCTTGGCTATGGCTGACCCCCAGCCGCAGGTTGGCTCATCATCCGCTGCTATGGGAGCGCGGCCGATGCCAACAACTTTCTTCTGACGCTCGCTTGGAGAAGGGCGCGGCTCAACCGTTCTCCACAAGCGCATCAGTCGTCTGGACCTGATTGCCCAGTTCGATCTCCTCGGCTGGGGTTGAAAGCCAGCGCGTTTTTCGCGCCGATCGTGGCCAGGTACAGCTGACGGGATCGTTGCTACGCCGGACGACTCTTTTCCTTGATCTGAAGACTGGGCGATGGCATGATCCTGAAAAAGTTCGATCGCCAATTTCTGGAGATACCAATTCTGGATGTGATCTTCAACAACTGTTCCGGCCTAAGTGCAAAACAACACACAGATACTGTAACTGGCCCTCTCGCTTCGGCTCGGCTATCTAAGTTGGTTGCAGGGAACTTCAGGGTTACTGATCTGGATGATCAGGGCTTGCTGACCTCCACAAGCCACCCGGCCAGCACGTCCGGCCAAACTGCTGGGCAATCGCCTGGGGCGTCGCGCTGCGCCCTCGCCCAGGCTCCTTGCAGGCAACGCCCAAGCACGGCCTGGGGCAAATGGCTCCAGCGGCCGCAGCGAGCCAGCAGGGCCCCGCCCTCGCCGCAGCCCGCAGGGCCCCCGTCGGCCGCATTGCGGCCAGCACGTCTTCCCAGTCCGGCGCGCGGGCAAGGCGGGCGCCGCCGCCGCCAGAGGCTGCCAGCGCCGCCATCGGCGGAGCCACCACGTTGCGAGCCCTTTTGAGCAACACCGGAAACCTGGCAAAGCCCCGCGGCGGCGCGGCGGCACTCGAGGGGGACCTGCCGGCGAGATCGGGAAAAGAGTCGGGCAAATTCGCCGGCATGGGGGGGGTCAGCCAGGGTCGGGTCCCGCGCTGCTTGCAACCAGTGGTGCCCGCGTCCCCGCCGCTCCGCCAGCGAGCCGGTTGAGGCCATCGGCTCGAGACAACAAGCCCGGGAAGTCTGCAGGGCCTGCCAGGCAGGGTTCGTCAGCGAAAGCCGTACCGCCGCCGATCCCCGCATCCAAAGGCCGATGCACCGGGCCGCAGCAAAACAGCATTCGAGGCGGTCCAAAACCCCCGGTACAGCCAGCGGAGCCAGGCCAGGCACCGGTGGGTCTTTTCCTCCAGGGGCAGCCTTCCATCACCACCTGGCTGCCACCGCCCAGGAGACCCGGCCCGCCAACGGCAAGCGGCAGCGCAAGCCGACGGCTGCCGCAGCCGGCTGGGCTGGACACCCATAAAGGCTGAGGCCCAAAAGCCGACCAACCCCTGAACGATCGTTTACCTTGCGGGACCACCAGACAGGCCGGCCCCCGGCCGATATTTCGCGGCCTTCAGCGGCGAACAGCGCCTGGGCGCCGTTTTCAGTCGGCAGCGGCCAGGGCAGCGGCTGATCGAGAGGCAAGGTCGCCAGCAGCGGGCGGCGCGGCAGGGCCAGTCGCATCGTCCAAGCTGCCACCCAGGCCAGGGCGCTGTTCTGCACCAGCCCCCTGCTTGAGCCAATCCAGACAAAACGGTCTGGCTGCGCGCAAGGGCCGCCACGCGCCCAAGAACCCGGCCCCCATACGGCGCAAAGAGGACCGCGTGGGCACGTCGAATGGCCACCAGCTGGCCGGCTCGCGGGCGGCCTGCCGCTCGGCGAACACTTGCTGGAGATCCTCAAGGCCGGCACGCGGTGTTCGGCCGATGCCGAACAGGCATTCGACCAAAGGGCGCATCAACGGGGTCTTAGGGCGAGCCGTCAGTGCCGGGATCCCCAACCAGCAGGGCATGACGCCTTTGTTGTTCTGCCAGGCCGGGCGGTTTCTGGCGCTCGAAGGGCACCAGATCGCACGGCGACGCCCGCCAAAGTGCAGTTCCCGCGCCACCACCAGCCCGTCAGGGCAACCCGTTGATGGCCCGGACCCACCAGCACGAGCAGCGCCGCGGCCAGCCGCGCGGGCTGGGCCAGCAGCCGGCGGCTGATCTGCAGGGCCGCCTTTTCTCAGGGCCGCCACCGGCGACCACTGGCGACAGGGCACTTTCAGGGGCCGCCTCTGCCTCGGAGCGCACCAGCGGTGGGCGGCATACCGGAGCGGGCCATAGGAACACGGGACGCATCGGCGCGGGCTGGTCCCAATGATGGGAGCAGCGCCTAGTTCTGCTCCGTTTAAGCGTTCGAGGTCGTCCGCGGTTTGACGCTCTTCTCCCCCACCCAGGCAACAGCTGAGGCGACGAGCGCCTGCGCGCCTGGCCGATGAAGTGAAACAGCGCGTGGCGGTGGTCTTCCCATTTTCTTGGCGGCGTCGACAGCTCTAGAGCGCCGGCGTTGCTGGTGCAGGACCGGTTTGGCAGGTGGGAAGGGCTCACCCTGCTGGCTGATGAGCGGCAACAAGGGCAGCCTGCTGCGCGAGGGGCCTCGTCGATGCCGCGGCATCTTGGAAGGTTGGCGGTGCTCCCATCACGTAGTTGATCGCAGGCGAACGCTTAGGCCGAAATCATCGACGTTTCTTGTGATGGCTACGCCGCAGGGCTGTGACCCGGCTTCCTTGCTCGCGGCTGCAACCGGGAAGTGAAATTCCCGCCCCATGCTCGAGTCGGGCGGCCGAGCAGCGGGGGATTGGCCGGATCGCCACCCGGTCACTTACGCCGGCTGCTGCCGGACGGAGCTGGCCCCAGCGGGCGCACCCAGCTCCTGCGCGGCCTCGTGGCCAGGAAAGACCAGAGCTATTATCCTCTAGACCTGCCGCAGTCCGTGCTCGAGCGGGCTGGTCTTTCCCCTCGGCGAAGATCAGCAAGCGACCACCGGCTGGCAGCACGAGGGCTCGGGCTGCGCACCGCTTCCAAAGCCAGGAAAAGCCAGGACCGCTGCTTAGCGCCATCACGGCTGATGAAGTGCGTTCCTCGATGCCTACCTGCCGCCCGTCAGGGGCGACATCTTGCCTGGGCCGATGGCACGGTTCTCGGGCAAGCATGCGGCATCGAGCACTTCACCATCGGACCAACGCAAGGCATTGGCGTTGCCCTGGCGCGAGCCGCTGCATGTGCTGCGGCATCGTGGCGGCCATGAACCGGGTGGTGGCTTAAGCGCCGCGCTCTGAAGGCGGCCCGGGCGGTTGCCTGTCGGGGCGGCAAACTGGGTAGTCGATCGACCACCCAAGCGGGGCCGTGGAGCTGGAAGGTGCAGGTGCGTTACCGCAGCGCGCCGGTAGCAGGCCTGCTGACGCCGCTGAGCCGCAGCCCGCGGCCGATGCGGCCGCAGGCCGCGGCGGCTTGCCAGCTGCAGTCAAGGCAGGAACAGTTTCTCGATCACCCCGGGCCAGGCGGCGGGCTTCTCGACGGTGCACGTGCTGCTGGGCGGTGGCTGATTCATCCGGGAACCTGCCACGGCGGGCCTCTCAGCCAGTAGATTCGTGGCGAGAGCACCGCCAGGGCACCGCTGCGGGCCGGAGGCACGTGCTGATTGCGGCGCGTACCACCGCCCATTGACCTCGATTTTCGCAGGCCCCCGCAGCCTTCCCCCAGACAACCGGTGCGGGATCAACAGACTGCAGCCGCGCACGCTAGCCGCCATGTCACGGCCGCTGGGGTTCGAGGGTAGTGCGGCATCGGGCCAGGTGATCCTGACAAGCGGAAGGGGTCACGGCAACAGGGGCGAACGCAAGCGGGCAGGGCCATTCTGGGTGGCAGAAAGTCGGTTTGGCGTCTGGGCCAAAGCAGCAGGCGTCCAGGTTACGTTGGGCTCGAAGGCATCAGCGAGACGATCGGCAGGGCTCGCGGCTGGCAGCTGTGGTCGGGGCTCAGGTCTTCGTGAGGGCGGGCTGATCAGTCCCCTGTTGCCTCCCGCGGTTTGGATTCAGCCAGCGGCCGACGCCATGGGGCCACTTTCAAACACCCCATGCAGGTAGGTGCCGGCCACCCACCCCACGCCGGCGCTGGGCCTGCCACCCAGCCCAGATCGGCCGCAAACTGGCCAGAGGCGCAGCATGGGCCATTGCTCAGGCCGTTCTCCATCTCGGGCTCCAAGACCTGGCTAAGGCCCGGTCGACAACTCGAACCGGCCAGCTCACAGATTCAGCCGGAGCGGCGCAGAGGGCCTGGGCCTGGCACTGGCGCAGGGCCGTGGCGGCGGCCGAAGCGCGGTGAGCAGCGGCAAATAGACCGAGCGCCCGCACAGTGCCTTCCACCCCCGCGGCAGCCGCCGCCACCCTCCAAGCCCTCGGGATCCCTCCAGGGCCCTTTCCAG
>Ga0163217_1092918_pt1 | contig 11491 bp, 9 predicted proteins | sample SynspAceP_FD_185933 | JGI IMG/M metagenome (GOLD analysis project Ga0163217, IMG submission 185933) | Saline lake microbial communities from Ace Lake in Antarctica - Synechococcus sp. Ace-P (PacBio error correction) | ecosystem: Environmental > Aquatic > Non-marine Saline and Alkaline > Saline ... | reverse complement strand
AGAGGGTGGTAATAGAGATCTGTATGTATAATGTGTTTTACTATGTTTTTAATAAGCCTGATTTCTTTACGTGGGGATATTGTCTATGTTAAATTTATATTTCAATCATTTTTAATGTAATGTGATATACTCTATCGATCATACCACATTCATATTTAAATCCGAATATCACATATTATTACAATTGCCTAGTTGGTGCCAAATCTCGCTGGATCCTAATGCAATCTAACACTGCCACACTCTGCGTATAGCACATTTAATCGTGTCGATGGTATGTTACAGACCCGAATACCATCCTCGCCTCTAGGTCAAAGACGAGATCTGAGTAAGATTAGATGAATATTGTGCTACTGATAGATATTCAGCCCAATTAGTGTGTGGTCCGACTCTCTAAGGAGAATATTTGCCGCACTAGTTTATGTCGACGTCGTGGGAGCAAGTCGGGGCAGACGTAAATAAGCTCATTATGATTTCCTTAGTGCTCTGGGAAACGTGGCGTATCGTAGTGGTATGTTGACAATGCGCTGTATGGTGAGTAAAGCGTAATGTGCATTAGTCAACTCAAGACCAAATTCTATTGAACACTTAGATATCCGGTCACTACCTACTTCGAATCTATTGTCCTAAATCAATATCCACATAGAGTAATTAAGAGGGCTCCTGAAAGTATTTAAAATACCCAAGGAATATAGTGATTGTCTACGCTAACTTGTTGCGACTATATTTCATTTATCATGTACGTAACCAACTACTAGGCCTTATGATGTGGTATACGAGAATAGTTGACAATGCGGTTGGGGAAATTATGGCTACCGATAAATTATAATCTTGTTAATATTGTGACTCTACTGAATGTTTTCGCAAATAACGTAGTAGATATGAAAAATTATGAATATTGATTATTTGGCTGCAAGCTCCAATAGAATATTCAAGGAATTGCTGGGATGGTTTTGCCATTTGCAAAAAAAGGCTGTCGGCACGGAATCATTCCAATGCGGAACCTATATTTAAACCTGTATGCGCAAGTAGCCTACTTTGAGAAAACACATTAAACAAGATTTTACACCTTCGGTACAACCTTTTATGCCTTAAAACAGGCCATAATTGAAAACCCAAGGAGAAAACCGTTTGAAAGCGTTATGCCAGATATACTAATCCTGGAACTTTATTGCAGTGTATAGGGCATGAAATTGGAATAGTTAAAGATAAGGAAACATCATTTCTAAAATTATCACTTCTATTATAGAGCCTAAGAACGATAAAATTACGATTTGAGAAATGCATGATTTTTCTTCGAAAAGAGTTTACCATATATCCCGGTAAAGTGAATATACTTATTGAGCACGTTTTTAGATATCCTGTAATTATAGGGCAAAAGTAGATTATATCGATATTCATAATAGCGTTCTTTCTTTATAAAGTTATTTAAAGAGATTTACTGTGTGTGCTATAATATGTTAGTACCATAAGGTCCTTAGGTCGTTTAGTTTGGGAGTTGCTCTGTTGTGGCTTGTCATATAGGCGGTCATATGTGTTTGATTTGGTAATTAGGATTAGGGTGTGTTTAAAGCGGGTTTTGGGTTAGTCCGAAGTCACAAGTATCTGTCTGTGACTTTCCGTAGCGGCTATAGTGTTCCTGGATTGTTGTGTTCTTGGAAATGGGTATTTTTTTGTATATAAATTCTTGTTTCATGCGCATGGTAAGTGATTAGTCTAGAATGGAAAATTAATATAGTACCCAATCCATGAGTTGTTAACTCTGGCAGACCAGAGAGTGATTGCGAGGAAAAGAATATTTTTTCTCCACTGTGCTCGCTCTAATGCCGTTGTATGTTATTCGCGCAGGAAGATAAATTTTATCAGGTCAGCTCTGTAGTTTCTCTATGGATGAAAATTTTGGGGCTGACTAACTTCGTGATATCGTCTTCTATTTTAGTTTTTGGGGTGGTTATATTAGTTTTTATTATTCGAGTGACTATAGGCACAATTTGTATTATAATTGTTATACTCTTACGGAATACCTTTTTGTACTTAGAAAGGTGGTTTCTATTCCTTTGACTGTTTTTTAGTCTGTCATTTCTGTGGAAAGTTGTATTTTTGGTAGATAGAGCCTTTTCTCTTTGTGCCGGGGTGATGGTGGTTATCGTTGATAGGTAGTTAATGTGTTTATGGACTAGATCCACCTTTGTTGAGGGAATTAATTTAGAAAGGATTATGAGGGCTCCTTGGTGGGGTTCCAGAAGAAAGAGAACGGGGATAGTATGTCCTTGGTGTTCTACTTGTTATTTGTTGTACATGGAGGGCTGTTGCCTGTGCTACCATTTTTTGCCACTTAGTTATCTTGGTCGATATGTGATGTACTTTTCCTTTTCGAGTGGGGTTAGGAAGAAGGGTTGTTATATTCCCTGTCATCTGATTCTATTTTTTACTATGTGCCTTATCTTGTATCTTATTATGTGTTTACTTATTAATACTAATCTCACCGAAGATTTCTGTGGTGGGCCTACCAAGAAATCATAGTTGAAATAAGTTATGAATTTGATAGTTGTGGCCAGGTCAGAGAGAGAGTATACTCATATACTGGATGTTGAATGCTAGAGGAGACAGGTTTGCCGCTTTGGTTCTATTCTCAGCTGTGTCATCATGATCCTTAAATTATGACTAGATATGCCTTTTCTTTTCTGTGTTAGTTTGCCAGTTTATTTGAGATAATAGCTATTGTCTATATTTATGAGTCAGTGGAAAGCCGTGTATAGTAGTCCTTTCGGTTATTATGATACTGTAGGTCTGAGTATTTTGGCTTGTGGTGTGTAGTAATTCTAGCAGGATTAGCTAGCTCTGATAATTAGATCTTTAAAATTCAAATCGTGATATTGTGATGGTACGTAGCCATAATGATTGCTATGGATTAGGCTTAGCCTTGTGCTAGCTCATCCCGTAGTTATTTGTGGCCTTTAGCGAAAAAGATTGGAGTCATTGAACATGATAATAAGTTAGGTCGGGCCCTTGATAGTTAGTGGATTGCCACCTACGGACGGATCACTTATCTGCACTGCAGTCCATGGATAGTGGGCGGTACCAAAGAGCGGCTTATGGGCTGCAGGGAATCATTAAGGTATAGGGGTCCGTGGGCAGATGTTCTCAAGTTTTATAGTAAGTGGGCCAATTAACGAGTATTTTACGGTTGGACATTCATATTTTACTTTTTTGTATTATATTTGATATATGTCGTTTATATGGTGTAGTTGCGCATTATATGAGTAACGAGAGGCGAGGAGCGATCGTATTAGGACTTTGGTTAATTAGTTGATGTTGTGATTAGGATGAAATGTGATTAATTCTTAGAGAATTAGTGTAGGTTAAGATATTTTAGGAATTACCTATTATTTGTAATAATATTGTAGGTGGTTTGTTGTAACTATTTGCTGCATTTAGGCATGTCCTATAAGCTGAGGTGAATATTGTACATTAAACTCTATATTATTTAGTTGTCTGACAAATTTGTTATGTTTGTATTATCATACATTGGGTCAATATATGGATCATAATCGTTCTTTGTATAATGAAATGTAGCTTTATGTATATAAGTATATATCGCGCTTAGTAAAGCTGTTCATATTTTCTTTAAGTTTTTCAGGAGTTTGAATTCCAATTTTTAATCTGAGAAGAGAAGTGAATTTTGATTCATGTTCTGAATCCAGTGTGATATATGTGTCAGTGGAGTTACGATTGTATCACGTATTTTGGTTCGCGGACATACTATTACGATTCGGAAGGCTTAGAGAAATAGTATAGTTGGATGTTCGCGCCGGTTATATTTTCGGATTGGTTCGAGCGTGATGGCGGTTTAGGGGTATATATCATAGATCTAAAACGACCGCCTATGATTTAAGAATTATAATGGAGATCGAGTATAATAGCTGTACCATTGCAGATATCTGTGGTAAATAGTTCGGCTTCCTGTTTTGTGTTAATGGACTTCCATGAATAGTTAATTAATGAAACTCGAGGTATGTTTGGGTAAGAGTTATTTCCTGCGGCTCCTACTTATTAGCAAGGGTGAGCTGGTCTACACCGGATGTGTATGTCTATCCATTCGATCCATATTGGGAAAGTGCACTTCAGGTGGTGGTTGAAAGGTTCTATGAGGTAGATGTCTGAGTAGGGTATGTCTGCTCCCGCCAATTGTGCACTTGCCTACCATGTAGAACCGCTGGTCCTATAAGTCTGGAAACGATGTGCCTGATTATTAAGGGTTGTACGTGGCAGGAGGTGGTCTTTTAGTGGGTGTTTATGCTTGCTGCGTTTTTAAAGAAATTTGGGGTTTCCCAGATATTATTGTTGGAAGCAAATCTGGGCGGTTGCGAAGAATAAATCAGATATATTATTGGATTTTTGCTTATTTCTTCTGCTGTAGGCAGGGAGCACACTAATTAAGCGATTACTGAATTTATCCAAGAAGACAAGATTAGGATGACGGGTCCGATTTGATTTTGAGTGCCGTGAGTTAATGAATTAAACACAAGGATACATTTGTTACGGGCCGGGGTGGAATTATGTTCTTAGTCGTTATTGGTGACAGTCTCCGATTACGCGAATTGGAAGTGATACTGCAGAACAAAGTTATGTTAGTAGAGAGTTGGTGAGCGTAGTATGAAAAGGCGTTACAGAATAGCGCCATGGGCATTTGTGTGGATATATGCTGTGGTTGCTTTTTTAGATTGACGAAGAATTAACATGAACTTCACATTTTGAGGTGGACTTGTTAGCCCACCAGTAATAGGTTGCCGTGAGGCATTTAGTCAGTGAGGCAATAGTAGTAGGCAAAAAGAACAACATATTGGTAGGAGTCTCCTTTATAATGCCAGGCAGTGTTTTATTTAATATGTATTTTATTTGTTGGAGCATCAAAGAAATGTAAACATTTTCGGAATAAATTACCAATTGGAGAATGTGCTCTCGGCTGTTATTTCATGCGTACTCTGTGGCTACATAGTACCGGGCAGACACGATGAACATTATTGGTTGTGCCTTATTTCATTAGGGCTATTATCTATCTAGATTTATAGGCGTTACAAAATACAATACATTGTGATCGTGGCTGGTGGTCTTTGGGGCTGCCATGTTGCTGGGCTTATGGAATAGGACTAATATTTATTGGCAATGGCGATATGAGTTTGGAGCGCGTCGCCATGATGTGTTATCGTCTGTGATTCGTTTCTTTTTATTATGATACTGGTCAACTAGAGTGTTTTTTGCTAGCCGCCTATAGTATGATTGTTCATAGAGTTCTGTTTTTGGCATTAATATGGGTTTTCTGTCAATCGTTGGGGTTTGGCTCCAGGTAGTCGTTTAAGTAGCATAGGATTGGTAGTGTGAGGTAAAGGATGAGGCGGTAAAGCTTTTGGATTTATAGTGTGTTGCAGCAGGCTGTTCATGTCGGAATCCTTGATGTGTATATTGTATTGGGCCATATAATGTTGGATATTTTACGAATTGGATGAGGTTGCAGCGTTATTAGGAATTTTTACCATGTACTTTATTTTGATTCTTTTTTTGGATGTTGCCGTTGTGTGTTATTTTGGAGTAGTCAGGAATAAGATACCCAGATATGACCGTTTGTTTTCCTGCTGTCGAGGAAGATGGTCCTAAGATTAATCAGGTATTAAGAGATTTGAAAGCCATCGATTGTAGAACGCTATAAAGGTGGGTTTTGTTGAATAAAAAAATTTATTTTTGTGCAGGCTCTTTCGTATGAGCGTTTCCAGAAGTTTATGCCAAGGGTGAGCAGGGTCGGTTGCGTGGTGGTCTGATGCCCTCTTTTATGACTATTGGGAACCAAGTAAATGAATCTACTATTTATCGATAGGTCTGTGGCACTTGTGCGCTATGTAGGTCAGTGCTTTAGGAACACTCTTGCTTTTGCCTATATATATTATCGAGATCGCTGTTTAATCGCTATGATTGAGGGTCAAACCAAAGCCGCTATCCATGTGGTCTCGCGCGAGTTTGGGTTATCTTATTTAGTTTACCTATGTTCCACAAAGATAAACTATTACCTTGGTTGTATTTTATTGTTAATATTAGTTTGCCGGCAGTTTTTGATTGTATACGCCTCTAATCCTGGTTATGTGTAGCCGTTGGAGTCCGGATGGGTGTTGGGCGTTAAGTAGGTCTGGAACATTGTGTTGGGTGATGAATACATAATTGCTTATGGTGTTTGCGGGAGCCGGGACACCAGTTTTATATGGAATATTGTGGTGTGATGGTCAGGAGGGAAGCAGTAATAGTTGTTGTTTTGCTGAGACTTTACGACTGTCGATATGTTTCTAGAGTGCGAAATAGGGTAATTTGTTGTTGTTATGGGCGCTAGTTTGGTAATATATGTTTGCTATAGGTAGGTGGTATTAAGTATCATTAATTTAAAAGAATAGCCAATATGCAAATGTTAAAAAAGTCTAGTTTAGTGTATTGCGATTTATCGATCAACTTTGAGTAGGCGTGAAGTGCGGCTGAGAGTTAGTTGCCGAGAGATAAAACTTTAGAAGATGATAATGTGTATGAACTGGAAAGCGTAGTGTGTTGTGTGATTGGGTAGATGCGATAGCGATATGACCGTTATGAATAGTCTAGCTGAAGAGTACATTATTCCATATTTTGGACGCACTTTATATGGCAGATGTTGGTACTTCGACTTGATCTCACTAGAAAAGTGGTTATGCCTTGTTGCCGGTAAGAGCGCTGCCTAAACGGAGCTTCCGCACTGTACTGCAAGGTCGCGCCCGGAACAACTACGAGGGGTTTTAGGTAAGGCTGCGGAAGTTGGGATAAGATTAGACCTTGCCTGCAGTTAAAGACCGAATGAGGGAGGGTGTGATTATCCTTTCTGAGATTAGAAAGTTTGAAGGAGGGCGTGACCAAATTGTAGATAAGTACAGGCTTTCTTAACAATTTGGGGCAGGACGTGAGCAATTTTCTTGTAATCCACGTACATTGGAGTGTGTGTGAAGGGTTTTGAAGAAATGATGATATGCAAAAAAGTTATTATGGAAGGCCGGTGTAGGACGTTGTATCCAAGGAAAGCGAAAATCTTGAATCCTACTATTGGTATTGTCTTTGTGATCTGTGCATACAGGATGCACGTGGTCATTAATCATGGTTGGAGTGCGCCGCGAGGAAGTATATACATCTGAGTTTGAGAAGAAAGTGGATGTTGCCATATTGGGAAGTTTATGAAATAGCTTTGAAGGAAGGAAGGGACTTATGTGAGTATTACCGGCTATTTGATGTTTTTTACGGGGATTCACGGTGTGGCAGTGCCAGAGGAGTGGTCTACGGCGCGAGAACGCCTCAAAATTGGTAGTCCCTGGCCTATAACAGTTGTCTCCTGGTCATACGAAGACTATAAGGAGTGGTTAGTAACCAAATAATTCGGGGTTAAATCTATGGGATGCACCGATTTGCTATAGTCTTTCGGGTGTAATATATGTGTTCCCACTTTCTTTGTAGCAGGGGAAGTTAGCCAATTGTCCATTTTGAACGCCTAATGAAAATGTAATACTAATATGCAATTATAGCTGTATAATTAGTTCCAATTGTGAGCAGTGTGAATCTTGCAGATAGGTTAGCTTTAAAGAAGAAGGGTTAAGGAACTAGTGTGCAATGAAGTTTGAGGTCGGGATTCCAGTAATGAGGTCTCGAGTTTAGTTGTTGATATTGGCGGGTGAGATTGTGGCTTGTGCCTGCTTCATTTGTATTGACGAGTATAAAAGTCTAATCCTGTCGGGAAGACAGTACAGTGCCTCGTATGAAGATGAATCCTATACGACCGCCTAACAATCGCTGAGTCTGACCCAGTTAGCAGGGCATGCCCCCTTTATGACCATGGTCCGTTCCAAACTGATCCTATATTCCATTAACATTTGGAGACCTTCGAGTGGCTAGGAATGGAAGAAGAACTTGGGGAAACGCTGGATTTTAAGTGTGTTGTATTGATGCATGTGGCTGCTAGTGAGGCCAAGGTCAAAAGATCTGGAGGATCTTATGTGATGCAAGAATACGAACAAGAGGTCTACTATATACAAAAGAGTAGCACTGAAAAAAGCCCCTTGGCTAAAGGGACGAGGCTTGAAAATAGCTTTGTGCCCAATGCAACTATTGTGACCCTTATATGTTGGGGACATTCTTTTGCTAGATGTGCTAGAAAACATGGAGCAAAAAAATTCGTCAAGGAGTTTGAAGTCTTGGCTTAGTACAGGAGGGCAAAAAAAAAGTTAAAGGTGTTAAAGACTACTGAAGGGGAAATATATTGCGACACAGTGGTAGATTGCCCTGGTTTGGGCTCCATATTGCAAAGGAAAATAGGGTCAGGACTGCCTAGGCACCAGTGAGGAGTTCAATATTGTTACAGAACGAGCCGATATTGCCAACCGATTCTCCTATTGGTGCTTTTGCCCGATGCCAGCTTATGCCCGCCCTGAAGCAGGAAAGTTGCTTTTTTGGAATTAGGGAAAAAAAACTCCACTTGTTTGCTTCACCTAAAAAGGTTTCCAAGTGGTATTACCGATTTCGTTTTTGGATGAAGGAATCAATGATCTTTTTTGAAATGGCGAAACGACTGGCCCGTTGTTTTCCCGGCCTTCTATGAATCGGGATTAAAATTATGTGCGGATTTTCCGGCTACACCCCGATTCACAATTAATATTGGGAGCTTCACTGAACAACAGGAATTCTTGGTAGCTTCAGGGATGTTGTTGGGGCGGGTTATTTCCGTTGCGGAGGTGTTGGCCCTTGGCTTTCGGAAAATGCGCATTCTGGGAGGGTCCAATCCCTTGGATTTTTCCGAATTTTGAAATTTCTAGGTTTGGGGAAAAGATCCTTTTGGAGAAGCTTGGCTTAATAAATGCGCTGCTGCCAGATCTAACAAGGTAAGTGGTTAAAAGCTAATAATAAATTTATGCAAAAATCAAAATTTAAAGGAACGTCGCAAATTTATAGCAAAATATGGTTGGGATCTGTGGCCTTGGGAATTAGTTCAGGTGGGGCTTTATGCTTTTCCACCAAGAAAGGAAAGCTGTAAAAAACAAGGCGCTAATATTGGTTTATCACCGATATCCACCATGGGTTTTGCCGATGCTTTAGATCGTTTAGGGTTTTTATTAAAAAGAAGCCTCCTCCGTGAAAATTGGATTTTATTAATCCAAGGAGGTTGATTTTTTTCCACCCCACGCCCAGGCAAAAAGAATGTAATGGATCTTGGAAACACTTATAAAGGAGAGGAAATACCATGTTTCTGGGGAAATCATGGATATGATAAAGGAAGTAAACAGGATGCGATGGATTCTTTGGAATGAAGGATAATTATTATTCCTGCGATAAAGGACTTTCATTTCTATAATGGATGAAAACTATATTTGAAGGATGGAAAATATGAAGACTACGGGTATGCCAATTTTTATATTGAGTCAAGCAAATTAAGTTTGTAAGTCCGAACAGATTGAGGTGGCTGAAACAGGATTTGGAAAAAACGGGAAGCAAACGATAATTATTCCCATCAGGCCTTTACGAAATTTGGTGGATGGATGTCCTCTCCAAGTAGGGTTGCAGTTAGAAAAAGTAATAGAGTGGATGCCAAAATAAACGGATTACCAAAAGTAATGCATGCTTTTGCGACATCATCACGTAGATGACCCACAGTTATATTAAACAATGTACATTATTTTCAAATGAACAGTGCTTCCTATTTTTTATGTTGGCGAAGGATTTGGTTCCGATGGAGTAGGGCAATGTATGAAATTCTATTTTCGCTTTTTTAACCCATTGATCCTTCTGGCCACATTTCATTGAAGAAAGGAAAGCAAAATTGTGCAACCCGACCCCTACTGAAAAAAATCTCTATACCCCGATGCGCACGCTCTCAGCCGCCATTAGTAATAGAAATAAAACTTTAAAAAAGAAATAGAAAACCATTTTTAAAGTATTTGGAAAAAGTATGAGGTAAACTATTTAGGTTGAAAGAATAGTATCTTCAATCAATGGAAACAAAGTATCAATTAAAATTCCGCGCATGGTTTTGCCCGAAATAATTGTTTATTTTGCATGGTAAACCTCATTGCGGCTGGTGCTTTACTAAGCTAATGATCCAAACAGGAGATAATGGATATATTCTTATAAATATGGAAAGGCAATTTAAAATTGGCCCGTCAAAAAAAAGAGAAAAATTTAACCTTGCAAACAAGTGGCCAAAAGAACCGGCGTTAGTGCTGTCTTATTTCCAAATTTGAAAAATTTAAGAACTTACGCCAATCCCTACCCGTTACTCTTAAAAAAAATTGCACGGACACTTAAAGCATAGGACCTACCTGTAGTTAGTTTGTCGTCCAATGTTCAGGAGATTTACATTGTAATTAAACATGGCATGGGACTAGAAGTACGGAAGATTCCATAAATCTCGGAATATACCCACTTATTATCCAGTACCTCTTCAAGATAGTAGTATTAGGGTTCTATATTGTAAATGTGCCGCTGGCGCATATCGGAAACCTATCTCTACCAATGCCAAGAAATTAATTTACGTTCTGGGGGTAAAGTGAATTACGTGCTCAAAAAAGATAAGGTACTCTGTTGGAAAAAGGTGATCTCTTGTATTTTGATGATCAATACCACATTGGGGTATCCAATGAATTCAGTGAGGAGGCCATTATGTTCAGATATACATTTTGCACTAAATACCATCCAAGGCTTTGCGGGGTCCACAATATTACTCCAAAAATTGATAAATTCTTCCATCTCTAATTATGTCGTTCGCCAGCACGGGTTTGTTACATTCCAATCACGACGTTGCTTTAGTTTTCAATGGAATTATACTCAAGTGCCCCCATTATTGTCAGGTCCAAAAAACTTGCTTGAATGCCTTGCTAAGGACCAGAAACATACTTCATCCATTTTTCATGCATTCAATCCCTAGTGAAATACCTATAACAAAGGCTAGCCTGTATAGGTATAACTTCTATCTACTAATACCATATCAATCAGTTAAAAACTCTATATAGATGGAAAAGTGGTTAAGTCGCACGGTTAGTGTACTAAATTAGAGGTAAAATAAAGTATACTTTAAAACAATACATGAAAGTATTAGTAATTTGGGCGGGGAAACATTGGGATTGACCTACGCGCGAGGTCCATTGTGCAAAATTTCAAAAACTACTTTAAAAAAAGAAAAATTGATTTTGGACAATTTCTCAAGAGAAGAGTCGTGTTCCTTAAAAAAGATACATTTAAGTACACGAAAAGTAAGGAGTGCGTGCCTAAGGGCAAGACCTGACTTATTGGCCGTAAAACCTTTACCACAGCCGAGGATCTAGTTCAAGAAGATGAAAATACCGGTCAATGAGGACAAAATGGTAGTGGGCAAATGCAGGGGCAAGGGTAACCATGAAAAGCTAGGCAAAAGGAGGTCGTAGTGGAGGCATAAAAAGGGGTGCGGCAATGG
>Ga0163217_1113871_pt1 | contig 11492 bp, 11 predicted proteins | sample SynspAceP_FD_185933 | JGI IMG/M metagenome (GOLD analysis project Ga0163217, IMG submission 185933) | Saline lake microbial communities from Ace Lake in Antarctica - Synechococcus sp. Ace-P (PacBio error correction) | ecosystem: Environmental > Aquatic > Non-marine Saline and Alkaline > Saline ... | reverse complement strand
TTTGTTTAACTCTGACCGGAAATTTAGGATAAAGCGGGCGGGCCATGATGTTTCACTCAACCGCTGCAGATACCTTGCCTCACTCGGACGTGCAGTATGCGGCATTATCATTTCACCGGGGTGCGGCCAAAAATACTACGGCTTTTGCCGGGGTTTCCAGTATCTGGCATAGCAGAAGAAAGTTAACCACTCCAGGTGAAGGGCAAATAAAAGCCATGGTTATCGGTGCGTAATCCCGGTATTAACCACCACCGAATGGCCCAGCAACTAGATTGAATCGCGTTTGCTGGTTTAGAGTTACATGTTGCGGTTGATTTTTACATACCGAAAACCTCTCGCCATGCCAAATATCATATTGCCACCTGTGAACTGCCTTAGAGCCGCGACCATTATGACGTGGTGTTTCATAATTTTGCGGGTGCGTCGAATAGCAGTAAATATTCTCCAAGCTATTTTTTGCCCTGAAAAGACAGCCTAACAGACTGGCAAAATTTATTCTGCAATTTAGCCCAGCGACGGATACCTGCGAAGGTGTACGACAGATTAAAATTACCAAGCACTTGTGGGCCTAAAGAGCCAAAAGGGGTGGTCGAACACTTATTAAAAAAGCAAGTACTTTATCGGCATGAGGGTTCAACGCTTAAGTATCGCAATTGTGTTTATAAAAGCCCATGGCATTGATTTAGGACCGTTAGAGAAAAATCTCCCGAGGCTATTTTTCATTCCTGAGCAAAAATTGATCTTGCGCTCTTTGATTATTTTTATGGCAGATTTAGTGCGTTTAAATAAGCATTTCTTTTAGTGCCGCAAATCAGGGCCAACAGTAGTTTTGTTATTGATTGTGCGGCCGCCATCTAAAAACAACAATTCGTGGTTGCACAACAGAACCGATGGTGAAGGGCACAAATAACGGTTTATCGCGCTGCACGGCGCAGTTTACAATTCTGAGATGCACAGCGCGTTATTAACATTACAAACGGACAAATGATTAGGGTGAAAATCTCGAGTGGGGAGAAATTGCCTTGCCAAGCTGAAGTGACTGATAAAAATCATGCCTGGGGTTATTCCATTCCCCAGGGTTGGGGTCACAACAAAAAGGCCTCGAAGTGGTTCGGGCCAGAGCAGGCATGCTGGCGTGAATGTAAAGAATTAAACCGATGAACTTGTCTTAGATGAATATGTCGGGTAATGCGGGTGGTTAATGGGGTGCCGGTTTTTACTTTTTGATTACAGGTGGTAGCTGAGGGACTGCATTGCCCTTATCCTGTGGGATGGCGTTAATAAATGATAATTTGACTAATTATTGGTCGGGAATTTTTAATTACGGCTAAAAAATGCGAGGTAGCTTGAATTCACTCATTTATGCAGAAGCGGCCAGTATGAAATCTTTTAGTTTTTGCCCAAAAATGTATTTTTTCACGCTTGTATTCCGCCTTTTACTCATTTTTGCAGTTATTGGCCTTCAGCTTATGGCGGTAGTGGCACAGGATTCCTCTTTTTCCCTCACGTTGGGCTTATCTTCTTACCGGCCGCTTGGCGGGGGCTTCATCAGCACCTATTTCGATTAAAAAATATTTGCACCCACTGAAATTTGGAGTAATGCCATCATTACAAGTCATATCACTCCTATTTATTCTGGCTGCTTGGATGGATTTTGTTATTGCTTTTTTCCTCACTGAAATGTTTAAAAGGGCCACTGTTTCCTGATTTTACGCGGTTAAAACCATACCTGATACTGATTTAGGCAGCGTCTTTGCAAATTAAAACCCTTGACCAGTTTAGATTTGCCGCTAAAGCCTTGTTGTGGGCCTTTATTGCCGATTTCAGAGAAAATCAATCCCAATAATTGGATAAAACTTGCGCTCAAGGCCGGAAAACGGCGATACGTCAGCTAATTTTCAACGCCTACCTTAGGTAGGCAAAATCCAGCGGTAAATGACAGCAAAAACCTTAAAAAATATTTGATAAACAGCCTGAGGTTAAACTACAGCTCATACTTAGTTCACTCGTTATTGCTTAGAACAATTATAATCAGTTTTTTGTTTATAAATCATTGAAAGCAGGGTAAATTTCTCCCTACCAGCGCATTATATTCTTATTATCTGTAGCCATGATAAAAATTGCTTTACCTTAGACTTGCCGGTACGTTTCTATTACTGCTACTCGGCGATATATCAAACACAAAAAAACACAAACCTGCGAATTTCATTATTTTTGATTCCATTAAATTGGCTTTAAATGCCGTTGGGGAGCTTGTGGAGTTTGCGTATGCCCAGTGGAAAATTTTTCGGAAGGGTTTATTTCCTTGGTGTTGGATCATTTGCTTGACTCTGATTTGTCTGTGGTTAGTGAAAATCGTCTTTGCCATTCAGTTTTCTTTAGTTAGCCAAACCACTCAACTTTGCTTGCGATCAAACAGCTTTACGTGCAATTCGTGGTTAAAGGCCAATGCTCTGAGTTATTGATGCCTTGAGGGTATGATATTGAAACACAGAAAAGAATATGGAATCCTTGCGATGTGCATCACAAAGGTAATAAAATTCAAAGGCTGCGATTGTGCAAGCAGTGCGGTGGCAAGCCTGCAGGATTTTCGCTGGTCATTAACGATGTAAATGACTATAAAAATAATGAAACGCGGTTTTTAGTGTTTTTACCAAAAAACACCGCAAGTATGCAGAAAGTGCATAGACGTTGAGTATAAAAACTAGTTTTGGGTTTTATCGTTAATAGACGAAAACGATCACCCTGGTTTTTTAGGTGAAGTGGCTTATTATCCTTTTCTAATCGTAAAATTAACTTAACCTCAATATGTCCCGTCCTACGCGGCAAAACTTTTGGTAAATACCACTTTTTTATCGATTTTGATGGGCATGTGATGATGTGAGATTGCTCAAGCCTTAGCGGAAATTCCGGGTTAATTGTAAGGGTCAGTTACTCGGTTCTTATCCCAAAAATGATTGATAAAGACGTGCGTAAAAAATTAAAAAAAAGCCGAACAGAGTCAGGGGCTATGCTTAGGGGGAAATCGCTAATTTAACGATTACGGCCCATTAATCGTGACTACTCACCCAATGTCCGGCGATAACCGCACAGGCTAATGAAATAATCACCGGCCGTACTGTTGCGCGACAATTTCAGCAAATTTATTGCTTTGCCTTTACCCACACAGCCGAGCATTACTTAAACATTCATTTTGGGTTTGGTAAGGCCGGTTACCGCCGCCAAAGTGGCAAACAATCAGTGAGGTAGGGTCACCGATATATAAAAGTCGGGCCATTGTCTAATAATTCATGAGGGGACAACATGCCTGCATGTGATTCAACTACATTGGCTTCATCTTGACAGTGGCAAATAAAGCGAGCAATTCCATTAAGCCGAGTGTGGTCCATTTTGTTAAGCCGCACCGGCATTAGGGCGCCAGAAATTGGCTAGCACCAGTGGCACGGCTAATACTTTGGTATCCACTTCATTGATGTCTGACAATACGTCTTTTTTCAGTTAACAATTTCGCAAATGACACGTTTACCCCTGCTGAATGCAGCCATATTGAGATGGGAAGTGTTTTTGTTCGTTTCCATATTGCCTTGATAACAAATACATACATGGGATCGGAAGAATGCGGCTTTTAAATTCCATTCACAGGGGCCGCCAAAATCGCTTTACCCACCATGTTTTACCGCTGCGTCGGCCAGGTCGTGTAGTTTAAAACTTAAAATAGCGTGTTTAGACACCGACCATTGTGAATGTTGTTCAAGCTTACCAACACTGTCGGTGTGTGGGGTCCAGAGACGGCTTTGATTTTGTCGAATTGTCCACTACCCACTTGCCAAAATCCCGCGCTTTCACGTGCATCATTAAAATAAAAGTGCGGGTGCGCGTTGCATAAATCCTTCAACCAACCGTGGTTTAACACACACACTCGTTGATAACCCGCATTACCACGAACGTATAAACTTGCCACCAGCGTCGCCTTCGGTAGTGGCCAAAGGAACAAGAATAAGCCTTGCGGCGTTGTTCACCGTTATTTGCAATGGGTCCTGCACACCTACCTTGCATTCTGTACTTATGCCAATAAGTTTTCGATATTGCCAGGCAACACTGCGGGAATCAATACTATAATTGCCCTGTGTGATGGTGATCTGCCCCGTTTTTTGCATTGATAAACTCGCGACGAAACTTTTAGCCATTTTCGAGGCTGTGATCCATTTATCTTTCTGCGGGGATTCGATTATCTTTCACTCATTGGTGTTTCCTTAATAAAATACGGTGGTGCTCTGAGTATTACGGTGACTGCTTGGATACAATATACCCACAGCTCGAGCTTAATAACACAGTATAAACGTTACTTATAGTCAACATTAATTTAAAACAAATTAAGGTATGAATGCTTAAAATCAAAGTACTTCGAGTGCGATTATTTGTGTCACGACTGGCAAGGATAGTCATCACACGAAGCTTTATTTGTGGATTTTTAGCCATGCGATCATAGAGTAGACGTTTTGGGACTGTGGCCGCAAGATTCATGCAGCCGAATAGGGTATGTATACCCACTGCATCACATTTGTCTTAATATATCCGATTGCCTATGTTCCATTCTTCTGGGCCAGGCAGATACATCACGTTTGCAGCGGTGACTAAAATGTAGGCAGTGGCTGTCGCCCCTTCAACTAACTCTATAGCGACACTTTTAAGTGCTGTGCTTTTGGCGGTTGCGATAATGTCGGTTCAATGAGTGCGCGGTGTATTTCAGATGGACGGCCTTTTTAGTAATCGGTGGACATATTGATCAGGGCGCGATCGTAACGGAGCCCGTTTTAAGTGAATACTTTTCACTTGGTGAGCAACCTGCCGCTCGTAAATACTGCCCATTATTTTCCGGGATTTTAGGAGTTGGATTAAGCCGATATGGGGCGGGATGTTGGCCTTGTATTAGACAATGATCTGCCTTATTTGACTGAATTCATTCTTGGCTAAAAATCAAGGTCGACACTGCCGCAACGCAGTCTTCAATTTGACTGACTTTACTGGCACGATGATCGAAACTGGTTAACCGCAGGGATTGCTCATACCCATGCTAAGCGCCATTTGAGCTAATGATTGACCCGTTTGTTGGGGCCAATTTCATTGAGCTTTTGCCACGCTTGGCGACTTTGGTCTTTGAGTAATTTGATCGCGTTTAAATAGATTTTGTTCACTGCGGCGATTGCACGTGAACCCTGGGAATGCCACCTAGATATTTGTCGGTTAAAAAGCCTTGTGCCAAGCGGAGAAAAACACTACTGAGGCCAATGCCTTCCTCAATTAGACATCGCATAAGCCATCTTCGATCCAACGATCAAACGAGTATTGTAGCGCGGCTGAGGCACCAATAAGGGGGTTCCAGTCTTTCAATATGGCGATGGCTTGTTGGGTTTGGTTTGGAGATAACTTTGATATACCCACGTTACAGAGCGCGTCCTGCAACGTACTAGGTAGTCTAGGCCTGCGGATGGTTTCTTCTAAGGGAGTGTGAGGGTCAAAACAGTGGGCAATAAAAAATATCGAAGTAGTCTAGTCCGTGCGTTTTAAAACTGTTGCACAACTTGGCAACTAAGTATTTGCGCGAGCCGCCTTGGCCAAAAGTCCTCGCCCACATAGCGTAGGCCAGCTTTACTTATATCAGTAACTCATCACGATAAGGCATGTAGACTTTTTGCCATCACTGGCCAAAGGGTTGATGGCGGCTGAGCCGTAAAGGAGGGCCATAATTATTGGCTAAATCAAAATTGTTAATACCTAAATCAAAGGCCACGACTTGTAACATGTTTTGTCGGCATTTTGAGAGAGGTCTACTCCACCAAAATTCTGCCAAAGTCCTAAGGCTAAGCAGGTAGCTTAAAGCCACTTTTACCGCAAACGACGATAATGCATGTTTTCGTAACGTGCCTGAATCAGCAGTATAAAGCGGATTGGATCATGTTTAATCATACAATTGTCTGATAGATAAATTGTCGCTAGCCTAAACCAAAAGTGCGTTCCTTGCACAATTTATCTGTGGGTTTTTTTAGATTTTACACCCTGACCAGCGACTGATAATAATTTTACTGTTGACAATCATTGGGTGGTTTTTAATCTGAGCTTTAGTAACAACAAATACGCCAGCGGCACTAATACTAACAAACTGGTAAAGTAAGAAAAACAGTAAGCCACCATAATGGCGATTTGCCATGGGGGAATAGGGCGGCCATTCACCGCCAATTCGATTGAACAGGGCTAAACGGCACCATCCTAGTACGGTAGTTGCAAACGGTCATATATGGGTTTTACCCGAGTTTAAACATGCTTCTATTATGGCCTGTTGTACCGCGTAACGACCATTAATGAGCTGATTTATCCTGTCTACCAGTACAATTGCCATTGTTAAATCCACTATTGCCCATTTAAAAATGAGCATGCCTATCATGCCTCATTAAATAGACATGGGCAAACCGGTGATAAACAGCGCCCAGAACACACCTGTCAGGAAAAACAGCAAAGAGGGTAATCACGCAGTGGGCAACAATATAGTGACTCAAACAAAGGCAGCCATCACAAGTAAATCATGCAAACCGCCAACAACATTTAAGTTTGCATGCACTTTCATTTTGATTTGACGGGAATCGCCATCAATGTCCAGCTATAACCACTGGGTATTGCATGTAAGCCATGACGGCCTGTTGATTTTTTCTTGGGCTTTGTTCCATGGCTTAAACCTTCACCCAAATTGGCCTCCGAATATTGACCGAGGTTTGGCGATAACTGCGATTAATTTGCGCCAGCGGCGGCTTGATAGTCAAGAGTTTGCCACCAGTCGAGGACTCACATTTTGACCCGCTTCGTTTGATGGTGAGGTTTTTTAATGCCTTCAATGGAGTTCTGTAAAGCTTCATCAAAACATCAAACGAATGGCGAACTTCACCACTTTCGCTGTTCCTGAAGTACGCAAATTAGTGGCACGTGAGCAGTGGCAACCCACACTGCAATATCATCACTACTTAAACAAAGCGGAAGGCTTTTGGCGATCAACCTGATTTGTAGCTCTTCTTTCTGACTGGCGTTATCGTTTTTACTTCGCTTGGCCATCTATTGTTGGCGATTAGCTTGGCCAAAATTTGTTTGCTATTTGATTGAGTGTTTCAGAAGAATCGCCTAACAATGTGAGTTGTATGGGCCTCCGCCATTGCCTGTTGCCATTGAAATGAGGGTTTTGCACGAGCAAATTTGGGCATATTTTCGGTGATCAACTTTTCACCTCAAATTGCTTTTAAAGGCAAAATCATCCTCTAAGGTAATACCCGATTACTGCAAAATCCGGGGATGTAATAGCTATATAACTTGTTAATATGGAATTTTCTTGATTGGCATACAATAACTTTTCCATTTTAGCCACGCGTTTTTTCTACTCTTCTAGGGGTAGCTGCTTTTGAATATCGTAGTTTCATCCACACTCGGTTTTGGGTCATTGTCGGCGTCTGCATCATTGGTCACAGTGCCCATTGGGATAGCGGTACTGAGCAAATTTGCCACGGCAAATGGCACAGGTTATACCTTGATGGGCGAGGACCAACGTAAGACCTTTCGTAGGCGAGGGGCAATTTTTACCGAGGTTTAGGCTGAGCTTTTTTTGATCGACTAAAAATTTTTTAGGCCGTAAATTTGCTACTGAGCAAGGGATCAACGTTTGAGAGATTAACAAAGAGGCAACAAAGAGATGCAAATGCAATAGCAACATGCTCTAAAATACGGTTACATTAACTTAGCCCCAACATATTAGGCAAAATACAATGGCGGTCCGTTCACAGTGCCGGGCGAATAACGCTAAGCTGACTTTAGCCACTCCCGCTTTAGTCGCGCAATGCGATTCATTTCATGTTGTCTTTCTGGATGATACCTCTGTTACAAACACGCGTTATCCACTAAACATACCCACTAGGCCAACAATTTTCAGGCCATCATTACAAAATATTGATGGAGTAGGCCCATAAAATACATGCAGCCTAGGTGATCCCAATTGAAAAAATAAGGGGACAAAACACCACCCAATAAGGGGACTGGTGATATTACGTAGAAAGGCATTACAGCACTAACAATGATAGCAAGGAGCCTAACCAAGCCGGGCATTGAGTAAGTCTGCCAATGAAGCGTAACACTTTCAGGCTTCGTTTGCATGATATATAAATGAATGCCATTAAAGCCGGATTAACGTTGCCTCATCAATAAACCGCCATGGACGCTGAGCCACTTCAACCATGTTGCTATGGATTCACGGTAGATATTAAAACCCACCGCAAGGATTGATCTAAAATGGCGGCCTTCATGTGCGTTTAGGGGTTCAATTTATTTTTCGGCGATATCTGACATGCGCACATTTTGTTTTAACAAAATGTCGCGGATTTCATCCAAACTCGACCATTTCACCAAGAGGCGTTAACGGTAATTTTTTTGCTGCAGATCTTCGGTCAATAAAAATTCCCTTGCCACTCGATGGAAAAATTGACCTACGCAACTATCACGTTAAATCATTGGTATTGAACCTGGCAGCGCAGCCATTGATTCTGAATCTAAACGAATGGCAATTTGCTTTTTAAAGTTCACGCCGAAAAGCTCTACCTTCCGACACTCCTGCACCCTTTTCGATGGGCATCTTTAAGTTTGCGATCCAACAAGTCGTAGCCATTGGACGGAGTCCCGCTCCACTCGAGACGCCGGAGCCAGTGAAAAATATTGGCAGATCAACTGGTATTGAATTGATAAAAACTTATGCGTTTCAACATCGCTGGGCAGTTGGTTGCGTTGGCATCTATTTTTTCTCTTACTTCTACGCCCTTGGCTTAAGGTTTCAATCCCAGGCAAATTCTAATTGAATTCTCAGCCCCATTCTTCTGTGGAGCTGGAACGCAAAAGTTTTTATGCCTGGCATCGTTTGCTAAGGATCTTCTACCGGGCGGTGATCCATCTTTTCAACTTTCTGATGGTGTGGCATCTTGAATAAGGAATTTGCCACGGCATTTCTGGAAATGTCGATGCTTGGAAATTTCTCCAAAGGCAAGCAATTGGCTAGCTAACAAACCAAGGCCAGCATGGAGAAGAAAAACAGCAAACGGTTACCGGGCGACGAAATAGCAAAGTCAGGCTAAGGCTGCACCCCGCACTTTCCAATTATCATAGACTTTCTCCTGCGAACTCAGTGGGTACAGGGAGTGGCGCAAAGTTTTCGTCAAAACAAACTGTAAATAACTGGTATAAAAAAAAAAAAGGGTAAGTACCGGTGGCAAATGACCAAACCAAAAAAATGATGACGTGATGGCCATGGGCCACGTATCTTCTGCGCCTTCACCTAGGCCAATCGCCCATGGTAATAAACCTAATGAGGATGGTTAGCGTGGTCATCAAATCGGACGTAAAGACTTGGGCCGAGGCCATAATTGCGGCGCCTTGGTCGAGAACCCTCGGCGCGCATCTTGATTGATGCAGCGTCGATTAATACAATGGCGTTGTTCACCACAATACCCCGCGAGCATTATTAGGCCAATAAATACACCACGCTGACATTGGTCGACGTCAGATTACAAACCGTACACCGAGCCTGCACAAGCGAGCGGCACTAGTTAAATTAGATTCAGCAGAGGATGCAGTAGTAAGGATTCAAATGTTGAATCCATAAACTAAATAAACCAAATATGGCGAGGCTAAGGCAAAATTAAGTGATGGTAAAGCTGTTTTCCATTTCTTCACTTTTGGCCGGTCACGCGGCTTGCATATTTGATAGGTAAATTAAGCTGATTGTAGATGTTGTTTGCAGCAATTACTGCATCAATTTAAATCACCATAGCCTAAGTTCATGGTTAACAAGGCAACACGTTCTGGCCCACGCGAGTAATTTCCACTGGGACCCACGACATGGTTGATTTGCGCTACTGCGTTGTTAAAGGGAAGACTTGTGCGGCTCCAGGTGTTAACGATAATTTGGCCGATGTCAGCGACCGAGTCACGTTGCTGTTGCTGGGTGCGCACTGAATACATCGAACTTTACGATCCATGATGTTGTATTTTGGTGGCGACTTCACCACCAATTTGAATGGCAAACTAAAACTTAGCCACATCAGCGGCATTTCAACCTTAATTGCCTAAAAGCAGCGTGATGGAATTTGATTTTTAGTCGGGGTTACACTTTGTAAGTGGATAACATCAGTGAAAACCCGGGAGTCTGACATTAAAGGCCGTTTGGCAGTTTTTGGACTATTAAGCCATCAAGCTCATCAAGATTATAAACACTGATTTCAATTTCTCTAGCGGCGTGGCCATCGATAAAGTAGGGCAGGTTGGCCCAACTTACGTTGTACACCGGCTTGCTGAGATAAATAATCACGCAGTTTATCCATGACCAATAAAACGCTTACTGCATCAGTCATTGGGCTTAATACCACATTTAATTATACCCCAGTATTTCGCCGGCCTTGACTGGCTGAGGCAGTTTGCATTAAACTGCCACGCCGGCTAAGAATAAGGGCGGGCCACAGGCGGGTAAGTTTTCGGTAAATTTGGCCAGTTGGCTAATAACCGCATCGGTTATTTACAAGTTGCGAACCACTGGGTAAGAGTTGATTCAACATAGAAACTCACCTGGGCCATATATCCGGATCAACTCCATTTTGCCTTAATTTGGGCAATAATAAAGGCCGAAAGTCGCAAGCAATTGAATAAATTACCCCAAGGCCAGCACCAATGTGCGGCGCGCTGCAGCGCTTTTGGCCAAAACCATTAATATAGCAACGCTCATAGCAGGGTAAAACAGCGATCAAAGGACCCACAAAAATGGTTTAAAATTACGTTAGCCTAAAACCTTTTTGCTGATTACCCTAAATAAGGTTGATAACGAGGCTGGTAAATAAGCAGAGGTTAAAATAATAAAAAACACAGTGCGTGAATAGTAAAAAACGCAGTGGCATAACAAAGGTAATAGCCGGTTAAGCCAAGTTGCTGGTGGGTTTGGACTCGGTTGCGCTGTCACCCCAAGTCGAGTGGCTTTTTTTTACTGTGTCCACTGCTAAGCAGTAGTTTTTTCACGTGCCGCCAACATGGGGATTAAAGGTTAAGGCAAACCCAGGCAGGGAAAGCCGCTAAAGGCAATGTCACGGTTAAGGGGCTTGATTTCAGCAAAACCAAAAACTGTTCCGGGGCAATTCTTCAAACAAATACCAGGGGAAAAAAAATACGCCATTGGTGGTGAGAAGTTTGAAGCGCGATGATTGCCATCGATACTTCTTTAGTTGGCCAAGGGGCGCAAGCCAATTTTAAAAATCTGTGGTTTTTGGGCGTTATGGCGGGTCGATGTTTTCTAAGGGACCACAATATGTTGTTGGTCGGGGAACCCCAATTTTAAAAAAACCGATGGGGCCAAGGCGATAAACACCCCACCCCCAAGGCCCTCATTGATTGGTTTTTTAAAATTTTCCTTCCCTTTCTTTTGTTCC
>Ga0163217_1091989_pt1 | contig 11492 bp, 4 predicted proteins | sample SynspAceP_FD_185933 | JGI IMG/M metagenome (GOLD analysis project Ga0163217, IMG submission 185933) | Saline lake microbial communities from Ace Lake in Antarctica - Synechococcus sp. Ace-P (PacBio error correction) | ecosystem: Environmental > Aquatic > Non-marine Saline and Alkaline > Saline ... | reverse complement strand
TTGAAAACTTTAATGTACAATTACGGTAAGGAGTTAAGTTTGTGTTTAGGATACACCTTTACGTTAACGTTTCCGTGCGGTCTCTATCACAGTAGTAGAGGCCTAGGAAAAAGTGAAACCTCACCTTTCCCTACGGCTCTCTTTTTGTTGTTTGCCCCATTTTCAATTGCACTGCAAGGGTTGCAATGCACTGATTACACAAAGATAGAATTAGAATTAATAGATTGCTTTTATCATGAAGAAATTTAAGCAGGTGGGAGTCCAACACTAGAAAAAAAGGATGGAATTCATATGTCTAAAAAATGACTATTGACGAGTTAAACAATGGAGCAGTTTAAAGATTTTTTACGGCGAAGCGACCATTGAAAAAAATGCAGCGAAACTAATTTATTCTAATGTTAAAGAAACATAAAATAGTGGAATCAAGAACCATACTCGAATCTGGAATGTGACAAAATTTCAACATTCGCTTAATAAGTCTAATTTAAAATGGAATTTGATGGGACTGAAGTTTTGCAATAAGTGGGAAGTAAAAAAGGATGATGAGGGTATTTAGTGCCAAAGAATATGATGTCATTTTTTTACGCAACGATTAGGATGTTTCTTTCAAAAGCTTAAACCCTTTTCGCTATGGTTGGTCCGATATATAGCATGGGACCGAGAATTCAAGGTGTCAAAAACAACATAGTAATGGAATTGTTTGGAAAAAAATCCGGTAGTGCTATCTGGGAAGGAGTTCAAAGATAATTTTAAAAAAATAGACACCTCTTTGCTTCTGGAGTGCAAAAACAAGGCTACTTGGTATCCCTACGTGCTTTCGCTTGCTAGATTCTGATGGTATTGATGGATGAATTGAGATGAGTGCTTAATCCCGATATTACAGCAAGAGATTGAGAACTGGTAATAGGACTTAAAAAAAGATTTACCCTATTGCGCGTAACGCATAACATTGTAGCAGCCTTCAAGTGTATCAGTAAGTGGTGGAAGAAGAATCAAGCGGAAGATATCATCATTTTCAAATGGGAATGATGGTCATGAAGCGAGTACAAATCGGTTAATCTTTTATCACCCATTGTCAGAGTGCTAGCATAGAACTTATCATTATTGATTATCAATTATGAAGTAGGATTAGCATTTAAAGAAAGCTTTGAGTCAATCTCTTTACAATAAAACCTGTTACCAGTCATTTACGAGATTGTAACCGGTTATCGAGTATGTGTTGACTTGGATAGATGGGGGATTATCGTGGCTAGCATTTGCGAAGTTCTTTACTTTCACCGTAAAAGGCACAAAATGCATCCCTCAATGTGGACGAAAGTAGACCTAGCAGGGATGATTTTAGGTTAGTTTTTTTAGCTCTAGGTGTTTAGACCGATCCGATGGTAGGGATTAATAGTCGTGAATGGATTTCGCTATTCTTGAAAACAGCAAAATTAGCATTCAATCATTTTAATCTAAGCCGTTATTATGAGAATCATAAGAAAGTAGAAACTCTATCAAAACGAGCTAATTTTTTAAAATAGGCTTACCTTTGCTCTTTAAGGTAAGACGCGTAAAATGAAAAAAAAAAACGCACCTTATTTACATAAATTTACATTTAAGGGTGAATCTGTTACAAAATGTATTAGTGTTAAACGTGATTAGGTTGATAGCCAAACACCTAGGGAGGTAAATCCATGAAATTAAAACACAAACAATAAAATGCTGTTAGTGTAGCTTTTGGCCTTCATTTTTTAACAGCTCTCGTGGACCAGGTAGGACGAAGAAGAGTCAATCCACGAGAGCAGTAGGGTCTTCTGCATTTTGCAACCACTGGTTGAAGTAGCTGGTGAACAATTATGGATCTGAAAATTTCGGGGACAATTTATTAAACGTTCAAGGCGGAGAAGTGGAACAGGAGCTAGGACAAATTGCTGCTGATGCTGTAGGACTAGGGAATTCAGATATTTTTGCAGAAGAAAAAAGTGGGCATAGATGCTCTTAATTTAGCGATCATGGGTCGCGTAGTCCCGTATTACCCCCATTGTAACGCCGGGAGTAGGAATCGAACAGATATTAGTGTTTGAAAACCTTTAGAGAACAATAGTTATGGAGAAATCACAAATTGGCAAGGAATTGTGCAAGGATTTAGCCTATCACAGTAGTGATCGCTCTTCAGAAGTGGGAACACGTGCAACTTTTGACCGCTGCGGTTCTTACCAGGTTTGGAAAGAAAAGTATCGTACCCAAGAAACAAGAATCTAGCGTACGTGAGTCAGATTGTTGGAAGTACTCAGGTGCAATCAGTTTATGTTAGCCTTTCATATGTAGATGAGACAGTTAAGATTTATCGATAGATGGGTAAACCAACAGATGAGAATGTTAAAAAAAATTAAATGGATTATTTGGTCTTATGAAGCACATGTACACATGGTAACCATACAGGATTAACAAAGATTTTTTTGATTAATGCTATCCGTGAGGTGCAAGACTCTTTAGTTGGAGCCCTTGGATACATTCCAACTATAAAATGCATTCGAACGAGATGCAAAGGGAAATTACACGATTCTTAAAGAGGATAAAAAGATCTGAATATACCGATTAGTTGAGGAGAAGCAATTCTTTTTTTACGAAAATGTTTCTCTTCATAAGCGATTAAAAGAAGAATACGAGGCAGGACTTTCTTTTTGGAAGACATTCAAAAACGTAGCAGGCATTCTGTAAAGGCAGACTTGAGACAGATAGAACAATAATCTAGGTTTTTTTGTATTGCATTTTTTGATTTTTGTAGTCTGTCTATTTTAGTATTTTGTAGCAGTAACGGGATTTCTATACCTTTACTAAAGACGGGCGTCTCATTGGAGGATTTTCTACCGGAAGGGTTTGGATCCTGGGAGCCATGCAAAGATGCGGAACCATTGATAGGGGCATTCCCTATTGATTATCGGGTTCTTTTAGCTTACCTTGCTTATCGCGGCAGGTGCTACTCCTTGCTTGCGGTTGGAAGCGGCTATTTTATGGACTTGAGATTTCACCACTGTTGGGAAAAATCTTGCAGCCAGTTATCTTGAATTATTGTGAATACTCTTTCTGTTGGTTCTATGGAATTTATTGGATTTCAGTGGTTGTTCCATTTATGCGTAACTACGTTTGGTGGACAGTGGATTTGGAGTGATTTCGCAGCATAGGTGTGTTTTATGTTTACCAACAGTTACGAGTATGTCGTTGAGTACATTAAAAGCAGTTCCCGTTATTATCGGGAAAGGCATCATTAGTTGGGAGCAACCAGATGGCAAACGATTATAACAAGTTGTTTTAAGAAGCGCAAACGACCAGGATTCTGACTGCTGTCGTTTTTGATGGCCCGTGCTTTTGGGGAGAAGCTTTGCCGTTCCAAATGGTTATCGAAATGCGGCATAATGCCGAAGGTTTAATTACACCAGGCTTCAACTTTGACAAGCTATTTTAACATGAACATGGGGAATACAGTCGATGGGAACTTTGAAAATATGTTTCTGGGGTCATTTGGCTCTATTTATTGGTGATGGCTTTATTCTTTAATTTTTACACGTTGGATGGAAAGACAAGGGGCTATGATTAAATGGAAATGCCAAAAGCAGATAAAATCTGCCGTCGGTTTTTTGTACCCGGTAAGTAGCTTCCGATTATTGTATGTTCTTTGTTTAGTTTATTAGCTTTCATTCTTTGGCGTGGTGTTCCGAAATTTCTTGGAAGTTTTTAACACCACCCTCTAAATCTTTGGGCAAGTTCAGCGGGGAGTCGGCAATTCAGTTATATATTCATTTTATCTTACTTTCTACTATGTTGATGTAGTACGGCCTATTTCTTTAGGAGCGGCTATTCTAACTTATCAGATATGCAAAAATATAGTGACGTGTTTTGTGCGAAACGGATTATTGAAGTTTTGAGTTCGTTCGTCAATGTTGTTGGGCTATTCGGTTTCATTAATATTGTTTTACAATGGGGATTAGGTTTTTTCTATCTTTCTAGGTTGCGATGACATGGACTTTCATATATTTTAAATTTGCCTCTATTGACAAGAACATTGAAGATTCCCTTAGAGCAATCCACAATACAACGTGAGCGGCCTGGCATTAGGGTTATCACGTTGGGAAACAGTGAATTCTAGTTAGTCCTCCCTGTCAGCTCGGTATATTAGACAGGAATGATTGTTAGCTCGCTGGGAGATTTTGGGGAGCCAGTGCTTTAATTTAACAGCAGGTCAAAGTGCACCTGCATTGGATTTTACAAAATTGGAATCCAATGTCTATCTCCGAGCCCTATAAAATGTATGCGTCCGCCGAAACATTAGCTGTGCGACATTTGGAATAATAGTGAAGGTGTCATGCCAGCGGGGCGCAAGTTCTCCAGGCGGGTGTTCAGCTGTACTAATCATTGCGGTGTTGCTTTTTAATTTAGGAGCTCGTTACTTAGGAAAGAAACTGCAGAAAAAAAATTACAGCAGGATAAGTCGACAACCAATTATTTATAGAATATTCAAGGAGGGGAAAAAAATGTCGAACAAATAACCTTGAAAACAAACATAATAAATTGAAAGACGTACCTGTTGATTTATTAGCCAAAATTTACAATGTTTGGTTGGACAAAAATGAGCGATTAAAGGGGTATCATTAGAATGTGAAGAAAATAAAATAACGCTCAATTGATTGGTTCCCAGTAGGTTGTGGGAAATCCACTTATTTCGCTCACTTAAAGTCGGAATGAAATTGATGAAATTCAAGCAGCATAAAAAAAAAAAAAGAAAAAAGATAACAGGCGAGCAAAATAACTGTGATCATAGGTAGGCGATACTCAATCACACTGAACCAGCTGATATATGAGCATACGTAAAATAAATCTCGCGCAATGGTTTCTCTCAACAACCTAATCCCTTTCAGCTAACCCACTCAATATTATGACCTAATGCTTGGCGTCTCTTGGCTTTGCAACGACGGCAGCCGAGTTTAAAAGATAGATGCAACTGCGCGAAGCTGGTTACGAACCCAGCCTTGACACAACGCGCGCTTATCGGAAAAGTACAAAGATGATTCTTCGTACCCCAAAATGCCTTACTTTGATCAGGTGGGACAACAGCAACGGCTATCGTATTGCTCGTGCTATTGCTTTAAACAGATGTTGTTAGTTAGTTGATGAACCAGCCTAGTGGCTTTAGGATCCAATTTCTACAAGTCAAGTGGAGAGCGACGTCTGCTGCAAATACGAGAAAAATATTCGATTTCATAGTGACACACAATTGCAGCAAGCATCTCGGGGGCATTAGTGACTTCCAGCATTTTTTTTATTTAGGGAATGGTCATTGGAATATGATGAAAACCAGAAAAGTATTTTACGAAGCCCAAAATACACATCGACAGAGGACTATGTGTCAGGTAACTTTGGCTTAGGAGAGAATCGGATGAAAAAAGAAATAAACCATATTTATTGACTTTAAGATGTTCACTATTATTATGGAAGAAAGAAGCTTTTAAAAGGAGTTTCGCTAGATTTTTTTTCCCAATGACATCTGCATTAATTGGCCCCAGCGGATTGTGGAAATCAACTTATTTAAGAACCTTAAACCGACTGATGAATTAATTCCGATGTAAAACATAACGGAAATGGTGACTTTGAACATCAAGCATATCTACAGTCCCAAGATGGATTACGTGGATTAAGAAAAAAATTGGAATGGTCTTTCAACAACCAACCCTTTTCCGGTTTTCTTTTTGTGAAATGTGGCGTGACGCGCGAGTTGCAGGAATGAAAGATAAACGAAAATAGCGAAATAGTAGAAACTCGCTTAAAGAAAGCTGCTGCTTGGGAAAGATGTTAAGACAAGTTGTCAAGAGTGCTTTAGCACGTCTTGGCGGTCAGCAAACAACGGGTTTGCATTGCTAGAGTTTTAGCGTTGACCAGCTATATTTTATAGATGAACCTACGAGTCGCGTTATGATCTACCTATGTGTTCGAATACAGTTCTGTAATAGATTTTAATATAGAATCAGTGCAGATCTGTTTTGCGTATGGAGTTTCGATTTAAAGACATATCAACTCTTTAGCTGTAGGTGTGATGCACTCTCTGATATGACACATAAGGTTCTTCGTATATTAGCATTTAGAGGACAACGCGTTTCTTTATTATCTCTTATTTATCATAGCATTTTTGTTCTTTGAGCCAATTTGGCTCTCGATATATGTCAACAAAGTCAATCGCTTATTTGCCTTCTTTTTACTCGGATTCCTACGGGTCTCGAGAATTTATGTAGTATCATGAAGGGCTTGATATTACTTCCGTATTGGACTGTTCCTCGTGTTATATGTATGCTCTATAATATAAATCAGACAGTAAATAGGTCCATATGATGAGTGCCTAGTATGATGGTCGCGTAAGTCGGTTTAGTAAGTGTAGGCGCAACTTAGATAGTACCTCTCGACATCACTACATCTTTATTTTCCATATATGGACATCAGTCTTGTTTTATTGAAATTGAGGACTCCAATTTACCCAGCTCTCAGAGATACTCTCGCTATACAGTCGCTTCTTTTCTAGGTTATTTAATCCTAGAAGCTAATTATAAGAGCAGTAGCTAGGAATATATTTTCGCCTGGGTGTAACGGTTCTGCTCCTAGTTGTGATGTGGCAATAAATATGTGGGAAGCAGATGGTCTATCAGGAAGATCAACTGCAAGAATAGTATCCTCTGATTGACTTGCTTTGACAACACAACCACAAGAGCTCGGACACACTGAATTTACGCAAAATAGTAAACATTATGGAAAGCAGCGCTGATTTAGAAGGATGGTGAGCTCTTGCAGGCTTTAGTATTCGCAAACTCCCACTATCGAGTAGAAGGCAATAAGCGAGGACTTTGAATAGCAAGCCTCAATGCAGAATGTCTGAAAAAGTTTAATACAGTGATGGTTTCAGATGTCTTACAAGCTTATGTGGTTTCAGATTAGCTGCCAAAGCCTAAGACGTGGCTTTAAAGATGTCCGAAGTAAGATGATGATTGTGGCAAGAAAATCTATAAAGCTTGTATTAGACAAATGAAAAATGATTCAGACAATTGTTTTAGGTGTGCAACAGATTCACCATGTTAGTTGCTGGATTTATGAACGGATGAGGACTATTCACCAAATTATGCTCTGAATGGTTATCTATTTATACAGCGCCCAAATGAGCTTGAGTTAAACAATTCATTTAATAAAATGATCGGTCTCCCTAAAGCTTACTAATTAAATAGAAAAAACTGTTGCGTAAATTCTGTTTCTTTTTAGAATAATTTAAAGCTGCAGTTTTTTTGATTGGGATAACCAGCAGAAGAAATGGGGGAGAAAGTTTTATGGTAAAATAAAATAAGGAATATTTTGATAAGGCGTGGGAGAATTAACGATGAATATAAAGAAGCACCATTTTAGATTGAGATCAATCCGCGACCCGTCAGTAAATTAGTTAAAATTATGCAGCTTGATCCACACGGATTGCGTATTTTATATTCTCTTGTAGAAAATCAAGAATTGGAATGTAAGTACATTGCACAGTTATGAATAGAAACAATTTTACTGACCTGGTCTCACATACCTAAAAGTTTTGAATGCACGGCCCGTTTAGTGATAATCTCAACGCAAGGGAAAAGCTGTTTATACGCCGAGGATACACAGTGTCTGATAGTATTTTAGTCAAGGAACATTCACCTTAAAGACAGAAATCGAGTAGCCTTATTTGTATCTTTTTAAATCATGAACCGACAACTCTTTTTGCTTTAATTATTATCTATGTTAGCGGTTAGATAAAAATTTAACCCAGCAAAAGTGAGCGCTAACTTGGGAAATGCGACCAATATATTAAAAGTCTAAGTGATTTTGAAAGTATTATTCGCATTGTCCAGGAAAATTAAATGTGAAGAGCACTCAGTGACTGCCCAATTCTTTTAAAGAACCAAATTGCACCAGTTTTCTAGGAACATGTAGAAGGCAGCAAGGGAAAGGGACAGTCGACCTGGCGTTCCAACTCTATGAAAAGCTTAAATCCATTGGATTATTCAGAGCTTTTTATTGGAGATATTAAGACACCAAGTTAATATGCTACACCTTCCAGTTAAGGCGCAATGCTATGCAGATGGTAGAAGAACTATGACTGAAAACTTTATTAGAAAATAGAGATCCCATGGAATTCCAAGCAGCCTATTTTGCGAACGGTTAAAGAGGCAAGATGAGGACCTTGAAGGCAAATTGGTTGCAGTTGTGGATAAAGTTGACCTATTGATGAATCATTTTGTAGAGAAATACAAAAGGCAATCAGAAATATTTTCGCTGAAAGTTTATGAAGAATCTTTAAAACGATTTACGATTCAGTCACTTATGAATAGTGTTCAATATTTTTTTGACAGCTAAGATATCTAATTGCTGATTATTACTAAGCGGAAGATTTCACTAACAAACACACTTCAAAATATTCACAAACGCTATTTTAAATAAATAAAATTAGACAAATGTTCTTTTGAGTGAACTTGTGTTATAATAATATAGGATTGGAAGGTAGGAGGCATTCGCTATCCTTTTTTTGTGAATGCCGGATACCATTTACAAAGAGTAAATAAAGCAGTTAACAAACTATTAAATTCATCGCTAGGCAGGAAATTAATATGCGAAATGTAAAATTGAAATCCATGGCGCACCGATCAACTAACTTGAAATATTTTTGCATGTCACTTTCCTAGAGATAAATTAGTGTGATTAACCGGGTTGTCTGGTTCAGGAACAAAAGTTTCGCTTAGCTTTTGGACACAGTTGTACGCAAGGCAAAGAACGGCTATGTGGCGAAGTTTATCTGCTCTACGCTCGTCATTTTTTAGGTCAAATGGATTTGAAACCCGATGTTTGCGATAGTATTGATGGCTTTAAGGTCCGGCTTCTCAATTTGAGCAAAAAACCACACGTAAAAATCCGCGTTCAACCTTGCCTGGTAGCTTCGTAACGGATATTAATATCTATTTACGTCTTCTCTATGCTAGAGTAGGTTCACCCAATTTTGTCCAATGATGGAACACGGATTACAAGTCAAACTGTGGCAGATGGCTGATGTGTACTTGAAACTATCCTGAAAAAACTAGAATGCAAAATCTTGCAACCTATTGTAGTTGGAAAAAAAGGCAGCACAAAAAATATTTGAACAGAATACAAAAGTGAGGTTATGTATTGCGTTTTACGTTGTGGATAAATAATCTATGATATTTTCAGTGAAATTGAATTCGAGAAAAAAACCAAAAAACATGATATTGGCATATCTTCATTGACCGAATCTGTAGTCAAAAGAAACGGTATCCGTTCACGATTATTTGATTCTTAGAAGCAGCGCTCGACTGGAGAAGGTACGTGTTGCTCGATATATTAGGTCAGAGGAAGTGTTGATTTAGTGAGCCACTATGCTTGCCCTTACTGTTGGGTTTACTGTTCGGGGAATTAACCACGCTTATTCTACTTTACATGCTCCATTCGGGCATCTTCGGAGATTGTGTGGTTAGGTATAAATTTAAGAGTGGATACGATTTTATTCCATTCCGGCAAAAAATCGTTTAACTCTCAGAGAAGGTGCGGTTGCCTTGGAAAACCGTTAGTTCAATTATTATCCACAATTTACTAGAACAAGCTTCGTCGACCGTTCAATATCTGATTTAGGATTACTCCTTTTGAAAATAGACTGAAAAAGAAACAACGTTTTGTTTTTGGAAGTTCAAATGAAGAGCTTATTTCATTTTCATTATAAAATGATTTGGTCGCATTAGCAGGATGTGATATCCCTTTTGAAGGAGATTATTCGTAAATATTGATAGGACTTTCACAAAGAAACCAATAGTGATTTTACAGAGAATCAAATGCGCCCTTTAATGACTGAATTAACTTGTCAGACTTGTAGGCAACGATTAAATCGAACAAAGCAGCTATCTGTAAAAGTAGGCGATTAAAGGTATTGGTGAAGTTAGCAATTATCCAATTGAGGGAGGCGTTAGATTTCCTTTGGAGGCCTTGTTCTTTCGAGCAGGATAGTATGATTGCCAAACCGATTCTGAAAGAAGTTCATGAGTAGATTTTACAATTTTATTGGTACGTGGATTGAATTACCTAACCTTGAGGACCACGTTATGTCAGGTACGTTATAACCGGTGGAGAAGCACCAGCGATTCGATTAGCTTACTCAAATCGGTTTATAAACTTATCCGGGAGTGGTGATTGTATATCTTAGATGAACCTTTCATACGGGTTGTCATCAGAGACAACAAACAACCCTTAATGAACTCGTTTAGACAAAAAAATGCGCGATCTTGGCAATACATTTAATTGTAGTGACACGATGAAGACACATGGGTTACTGCAGCAGGATTAATTTGATTGATAATCTGGACACAGGTAGCTGGCGAAAAAGGGTGAGAAATAGTTGCTTTGGTTTTACACACGAGAAGTTTAGCGGAAAAATGAAAAAATCGTTAACAGGGGACTTATATTATTGGTAGAAAGTTCTATTTCCCAGGTTACCGGAAACTCGTCGCATTGAAAACAAGGTGCCATCGTTATTACGGGGGTGGCGCTGAAAAATAACTTGAAAAAATTATACTGTCGATTTCCCATTGGACGCGCTTTATTGGCGAGTAACAGGGTTTCTGGTTCTGGGAAAGTTAACTCTAATTAAATTCGATTTTTAACAACAGGCTTTGTCTCGTCTGAACTGAATGTTCCCAACAAAAACCAGGGAATTTAAAAAAATGGACTGCGTATTGAAAATAGAAAAAAATTAATAAATATTCGAACCCAAAGGTTCCAATTGGAAGAAAACACGCGAAAGCAATCCCAGCAACCGGTGATTACCAGTGTTTTGATTGATTAATTCGTGCACCTTTTTGTTCTACAAATGAGCTAAATTAAGAGGGCTATAAAAAAAGGGACGTTTTAGGTTTCAATGTTGAAAGGTTTGGGTTCGTTGTGGGCTTGGTAGAGGGGATTGGTATTCTAAAATCGAAAATGCATTTTCTTACCTGAGTGTTTATGTCCCCTTGTTGAAATTTGTTCATGGCACCCAAGATACCCAATTCAAAGAACGTTAGGGAAGTTTCGTTACAAAAGGCAAGAATATTATCGATGTATAGTATTGACAATTGGAAGAAAGCGTTGTCTGTTGTTTTGAGCACATTCCAAAAAAATTTCATTTCGTAAAGTACAAACAATTATTTGCATGTTGGATTAGGATATGTGACATTTAGGGTCAACCAGCAACAAACATTTACGGAGGAGAAGCTTTTTTTTTTTCAACCGCATGAAGCTATAGCTAGCGGAACTTCATAAGCGTTCTGATGGAAAGGAATTATTTATATTTCTAGATTGAGCCGGACCAAAACTTGGAACTTCCATACAGGGAAGGACATCGCTTCGTTATTTGGGAAAAAGTCTTTAAAAAACCGCTTTAGTGAAGTTTCTTCACCTTCCCTTTTCCGTGTTGG
>Ga0163217_1087751_pt1 | contig 11494 bp, 5 predicted proteins | sample SynspAceP_FD_185933 | JGI IMG/M metagenome (GOLD analysis project Ga0163217, IMG submission 185933) | Saline lake microbial communities from Ace Lake in Antarctica - Synechococcus sp. Ace-P (PacBio error correction) | ecosystem: Environmental > Aquatic > Non-marine Saline and Alkaline > Saline ... | reverse complement strand
AGCTACTTTTGTGCTACGGCAATTTTTCAACTTTTCAACTTCTTTCGAGCTTATCTTCAGGTAATATCCTCCTTTTTGCCAGTCAATGCCAATTGTTTTGCTACTTTTTGTGTAATGCGAATCTTTTGTCACCAGAAGCGATTATAATCTTTTGGATTTCCACAGCCGTATTTCGTTAATCGCTTGGTGTGCGTCATCTTTTAGTTTCTGCAAACCGTCAACGGTAACAGCCAAATTTCCGGTCATATAGCAACCAAAACCAATAGATTCTACATATTGTCAATTTTCAGTTGAACAGTTAATTCTTGGTTCGATATTCAGTTAAGGTTGTTCCTGCAAAATAGTTTTATCGTTAACGATTCCTTTAACCTTTACCTGCAATTTCGAAACATCGGTCGCCTTAAACCCTCTCCTTCCGTCTTGATTTCTAATATTGCTAGCATTGGTGAGGTAGATGGTTTCTTCAATAATCGATCAAGTACTTCATGCATTCAACCTTCGGTAAGATCTAGATTTGTTAGCAAGATCCTGAATTATAAAAAAACAGCCTTTGGTTCGGTGCTGTCTTGTCCATAAACCACCGTACTTTATTTTGGTCATGCTATCTAAAAAACGAAGCACCTTTACAGAATTCCGTTTCGTTGAGGCAGCTCCTAGTTCCGCCAAAATACCTAATGGAAAGAAAAGACCAAGGCGCTGATGGGCAAGAGGATTAACTAGAAATTCAGCTCTTATACCAAACCATCTCATAAAACAATAGTCTATCAACAAAAAGTAGCGGGGTAGTGTCAGTCCAATTGCAAGATAAACGAGTATAGGTGTATTATACGAGCCAACTTGCGAAATGAAAAGTCAGTTTTTGATTTTAGCTGTAGCATTTTGTACCCATTAAACGGGCAATTGAACTATCTTATTAAACTTTCCTTTGTGGCTTCTATCTCAAACCACTGCTAAATTTAGTGCTTCCGGCAAATACGATTCTCCATTTTTTAGGAATCTGGTTGCTTTCTCCAGTTAAATGCCGCCAGTATGTAAAAAGCTTTATCAGTATTAAAATACCATCTGAGCGGTACTTTTTCACAACGCGAATTTGCAATTTCTCGCTATTTCACGATTCTGGATTAATAGAGATATTGTTTATTACGAAAGACCATGCTTCATTTGGCGTACATCAAGTAAAGGCTTTAATATGCCTTGGTGCGGTTTTACGGTCAGTCTTGAAAAGTTCACCACGGCATAAAATAAATTACGGCACCCTTCGGGGTATTACCTATTGAAAAGGCACCTATGGTTGCAATACCCATTAGAAACGTCAGGTAAGAATATCCTTTTATAATGCTTTCCATTCCTTCTTTTATTACCGGAAGCTACGGAATGTTTAAGCACTAAATTACCAGATAATGGTATCACTCATCAAAAAAAGTAAATAGTTTCAAAATTAATCTAACGCATACAATGCTCGCATTATAACTGAATATGGCAGGGGGAGTAGGTTTTTATAATTGCGTGTGTTACTGCGTGATCATGGTATATGACCACATTAGAATGTTCTTGTTGTTTTGAGGTCTCTAGGTTTACCTTTTTCTGCTTCATAATTCTTGCAAGTTCTAAAATTTGAATGCAACTGTAGTTCATTTAATGCTGACGCAAGTGTCGCAGATGCTTTAATTACCAAATTTTGCATCTTCGGCTATATTTTACCCGGTAGGTAAATTTAATATGTGGTATTTTGTGTTCGGGTTAAGCAAACCGTTTGTCACAATTACTGCAATGAATGTAGTGCAATCTTGGTCTAATTCACAGTAAACCAGGTTCGCACAAGGGCAAATTTTGGAAGGATATTTGTACCGTCGTCTATTTGGGGTACAATTCCTTTTTCCTCAATGTCTTAAGGGTACGGTTATGCGCTATGTTGCGTCGGCTTTTTCAAAAGCATTTTCATATCGGTTAAAGCAGAACTGCATTCCTCCATATAGCTGTATATCAAAATACGCTAGCGTTGGACGAACTTTTTGTTTCTACGGTTTTTTCAATATCTTCATCCTCTTTTAAACTAAAAACTTTTCTACGCTTAGGTTTTATATATCGTAGTAAGATGATAACCCTTTTCCACTATTAGCGTTATAAAATAACTGTTTTAGTGATTTGTCAATATTCATGTGCTATATGAAAATAGCATCACCTTATGATTTTACAATGGGGCGATATTAATGCATATATATAACCAGGAATCCACCGCCTTCATTTTACGCTCGAAATCCCAAAATGGTCCTGAAATATACCTAATTCAGTACTTCTGCCACTTTTTGCCCCTTTTGTACAATAGATGAAAACATGCCAGAGTGTTTGCTCGTAACACTTAGTGCATTTACCATTTGGGTAATGGCTTAGAATCATTTGTTTGTTCTTTATCGAAATTACGCATGCCCAATGATGCATTAAAGCGCAAGGCACCAGCAATAACCGTATCGTTATATCACGATTGAATTTGAAGTGATTTGCACCTTCATAAAACAAAACTTTTCTTGTCTAATTGATTGTAAGGTCTCTCTAAACGATTTTTCTCTTGGCAGAGATTTTCCAATAAACTCATGTACCAACAAACTATTCGCCTAGAGCAAGCCTTCTGACCATCATTCTTAGTCTATTCTAATTGCAGGCGCAGTAAAAACGACTGGGCACCACCCGTATAAATCATACAATAATCGCTTAACGGTCGCAATATCTTTTCACTAGTGAATAGCAACCTACTTCCAAAGAACCGCGGCAGCTTCCTGGATAAAAACTCTATTTAAATTCTCTACCACGGGAAACGGTCTTGTTTGATTCAAAAAACCCAAAGATGTTTATTCAGGAAATACAGATAACCATACGCACTCCGGTTGTGTTACTTATTAAGATACCAACTGGGCACTATTTCTACACCGTTGAGTTCATTACCAATGTAATGCCCCCTGTTATAAAAGGGGGGGCCATCTTTTGTACTCGTTGTACATTACAGGTACTTCTAGTTTTAGTCTTTGTATGAGTTTGGCATATCTAAATTGAGTTGTGCTCTTTGCTTTTCAATGGTTTCGCCTAAAACTGTTATAATTTTTTTATTTACATTCCGCTTATGCGTAATTTGATTTTTTATTGAAACCTAAACAGGTTACAATTTGTTATATTTCAAAGGATTGAATTTACTATTTAAATAATATTACTTGAAAATATTTTGGCTAGTCATTCTAAAATATTTTAGAACTTAAATATTAGAATTAATTTTGATATGTCAAATAGAAAACATGATTAGAATGATTCCATTTGGTTTCATTTTAATCATTTGAAAAGATGTTTTTAGCTGTCTGAAATTACGAACTATAGGGAGACAAACGTTGTTTATATGACCGCTTCTTGGTGCTCAATTTAGCCATTTTTACAGGAGCGTAAATGTGTAATGCTTTAGAAAGGAACTTACTGTCATTGAATAAATCAAATTACATTTTATCTTTAACCTTGACAAATAGGAATGATGAGAGGTCCATCCTTACTACGGTTTCTAATTCTTACCACGTAGTAAAATGGTGCCGTAGGGATTATCACCGATGTGCAAATAAAATGGTGTCGCCTGTGCTATAAGAAAAATAGTATTCCGTTGTTGCTTGTGCACCATTGAGGCTGCAAAAATTACGGGTCATTATACCTTCTAATATTAGTTTTTCCGGGTTCATCTACTATTTATTTCTTTGGGCTCTTCCGCGAAATTCTAGTAAATCATCTTGTCAACTTTGCTCAATAGTAGTAAGGCATTTTCGCTCAGGTTTGGTAATTCATTTTCAGAGCTATAAACGTGTTCTCTGTATTTTTGTAGTTGGCCACCAAATCCACCAAAAATAGATATAGTAGCTGCCATTCTTCATGCGTCTAACAGCTGGATCATATACCTATAACTGCCTTTATAAGCTCTGGTTGCGGCTTAAATGGACCTGTAGGATTATCAGAAACAGCAACCCAATTTTGAAAAATACCGTCAGTTTCTTTGCAGGACTATAAATGTATTTTCACATTTTTGGGGCTGCATTTGGCGCCCACATTTGCTTTTCTGCCATGCAACATCATTTACATGTAATGCACTCCGTGATCAATGCCTTCACTATTTACATTTATCTAATGGGGGAAAGCACATGATAATCTTCCTGCGAAGTGACTTCCTTAGAATCATCAAAAGGGATGTCAGTTCTATATCATGAGAAGGATATTATAAATTTCTTCCATTTGAAATAAATGTGCGATGGATCTGCGGTTACTTTTATGGGAACTAGGTCTTGAAATAGCGTTTAGCCGTTTAAATTTTCAAATCAATATGTTCAATACTATCTTCTGGCATCGTTTAGGCTTTTCTTCTTGTTATTAAATCTTCTTCTATCTGGAGTCTCCATTTTTCTTATTAATCTATAAAAAACAGACAAATGCAATCGCTTAAGAAAATCTATAGCAGGGTAGATGCTTACGAGGAACTTTGGTACCTTTCTTATGGACTCTTGGTTGTGTAACCATTTCTTGGTAGCAAATTTCTTGGAATATGAATTGTAGAGTCAGAAAAAAACCATTAACCAAGAACTACAATGGTAAGGCCTAATGTTTAAGCACTCATCATGGCAGAAAAAAAATAATGGCGGTAGCCCCGTCTATTGTTTTTCATTCAGATAATCTGCTACCTCGCACTTCATAGCCATCAATATGGTATGTTATTCCATAAGAAAATCGTGCAATTTGTGTAGACATTAATTCAACTGAGGTTGGGGGTAAGAAATGAAATACGGCAATAAACAAAGATTGATACAAAAAGAGCACAACCGATTACATCGCGCTTGCCAAACTTATCGGCCATCCTTTGTGATAAAGAATACCCACTACATAAAAATAATTCCGCACTGCATAACAATCCGACCCAGCAGAAAAGGGTTGATCACCAAAAAAAATCAATACCAAATCGTATTAAAACATGTAGTAACGACCGATGAATTCGCCTAGACTAGCGGCCATCAACATTATTTTAAAGGGGATACACATATGGAAACCACCTTTTCATAAGCTAACGTATGCAAACCAAGGTTGTTAATACCAGATAATTTAAAGTCCAAGGCTTGTTCTTTACTAAATCTCCCAAATCTTCTTTAAGCTAGATTTTTGTTCGACAGTAGGTATAACTCTTTCTTATGTAGTGAAACTGAATCAATAGCATTTAGCGGTGCCGATTATTGCTAAAGTAGGTCATGTACAATTTCTATACCACGGCTTATTCGCCTCGCCTGCATATTCTATAATTGGTAACAGGAAACTTGACAAAAGAAATTGCGCGAACAAACGGCTTACAATTCTATATGAGATATACTTACGTCTTTCATGCTACCGGTAAGATAACACCACTTAACGCCGGCACTTATGGAGGTGTTTGCAGCATATAATTAAACAGATAGTAAGTTATATGTAATTGCAGATTATCCCTTTACCGGTATAATCAAAATCGGTGTGCTGATGCAAGTAGGGCAACAATGCCCAATAGGTACGAGTAATAAAATCCAAGGTCTAAATTTGCCCCATGTACTTCTGGTTCTATCCGCTATGCGCCAATATTGGGTTTGAAAGCAAAGCTGCATCATACTACATAAAGTTATAACCGAAGATCTTTGTTTCTAGGCCGGTATATGTCGGGTTTAGAAATATGCCAAATAGGGTACTTTTAGGTTTGAAAAACTAGGTTTGGCAGATTAATCTCCTAAGAATAGCCGATTTTTTCTTTAGAGAAATTTTTCTGATTGTTTTCATTTGAAATAGTTGGTTTAATTAGGCCTGTCATTAGCAACTTTTAGACACTGTATTGCTGCTTTTGGTTTGTATTGTTTATCGGAATAAAAGTGGGGTAATTAGTTTCTGTATTCTATAGGCCAATTGTTAACAAGATTGACCATCGTTTACCCCCCAAAAAGTGACTCTTACAATTGTTGTCTTTATGTTTTTGAAATTTGGAGATTATACGTGATAGCGCTTTGCAAAGTTTTTTTTGGAAATTAGAATTGTAATTGAGAGTAGGGTACGGATTCATAAACGTCGCTACTTCAAAATTTTGTATTTACCTCGGCTTCGCTGATAATCCCACGGGTTGGTAAAGCGGTAAATTACTTCCAATTCGGTTATTCATCACTTGGAATCCCAGTTTTAGAATAGTCTATGATACTTTCTTCAATTTTCTTTAGTTCTTAATGCATGGTTCTTCTAAGGCTTCCAATGCCTTGCATACTATACATCTATTTTCGCCCATTTTTTGAAGCATTTGAACTAGTTTAATTGCCCGGCCTTTTTTCAGGATTAGTCATGTAGAATCATGTGTAATAAAGCCTCAAATTGGGAATCAGATTCTTGCGGCCCATTTAATGAATTCATTATTATAACTTTGGACGAGTTTTTCTAGAAAACAGAGGAATACGAAGGTTCCATCTTCGTTCAAGGCTTCGTTAACAACATCCCAACCAGTGTATTTACCCCGTATCTAGTGCAATAGTAGTATCATGATATTTTTTAACTATTCAGGGACAAGTTCTTTCTTGCTGTCATTTCAGACCCAATCTGCCATTGCTATGCCATACTAAATTGTGCCTATTGAACACCAAATGTTTTGGAACTAAAATCAACATCAGATCAGCCTTTCAAAGTTAAAAGGTTCCTTTTTTAGGTCCATATACATCCCTTCATTGAGTCTTTCTGGTTTTGTGATGGAATTTGTATGGTCTCGCTTTAACAAGTTGCGCGGCCTAAAAACTTCTCTAAATTAGATTTATCATTTAACAGCTGAACAATTTAGAAACTCTTTTTTTAAATCCATTTTTTAGGAAGGTTCTATATTTAATATCTGCAACTTTATTCTGCTCTTTACAACCATGAAATTAAAATTAGCGTTGTTGAGAAGAAAAAAAAAGGAACTTTAGCAATCTTGTTTTAAAAAAAAGTTCCATACGTTTATAGATTTGAAAGTTTGATTAATCCCCATGTGGATAGCGAATACCTGGAGCAATGGAATTAAGTGAATTATAATATTCTAAACTTGTGTTGGTTTTTCAATCCTTCTAGGTAATTTTTTTTCGGAAAATGTTTGAAAAATATAATAAACACTGCATCTCGCACACTTGGCTTCTTTTATTGAATTTGTAATAACATTGCACTTCGTTATACTCACGTATCTTTTAAAATAGGTTTCACGTCTATCCCAGTTTTGAATCATAATGAGTTACGTCATTTACACCTCTCTTGGTATTTTTAGGCCAATACCAGCCACAAAGGGTTCCGTTCTGTAAATTTGTAGTTTCCATGGAACATGATGAAACAAAGGAGATATTCTTCGGGTGTGGGGTCATAGTGTTAATATCATTAAATCGTTTTCTCTAGAATATGAAGCGTATTCTTCAGTGCATTACTTGCCCGATGGTGGTCGGTCAAAGCCTATACCATTTGTATTTGCTTTGATGATAGTAACAGTGATTTCAATCGTGTCTACCTAAATTATCGATCCCATGGCCTGGACGAATGATGGCCGAGTATCAAAAATATGATGTAAAGACCCTAAGGACTTCATGTAATTCAAACACGGCCTCCAGAGTAAGGCTTACGTTTTTTACGGCTCAATAAAATCATTGGTTATTACTTATAGGTGGCTCTCAACCACTTATGCAGCAATTTTCTCGGAACTTAATCAGGATCACCATGCAAACGACCAAAGCCGTGACCAATTTGCCTTGAGCAAAAAGGCAGTGTCCTGTCCTAATTTATATCTGCAAATAGTTGGCAACACCTGCAATTCTTGATCCGTATTACCATACAAACTTCGTTAATAACCTTTGCCCACAGTGGGCCTTTGCCCTGTCTGATACGTATCTAATCTAAGACTTCTCAAAAGAGGTTTCGGGGCAAGAAACCAATGGCTGTAAGCCTAAACTACTCTTGTGTAATTTGAAATTCCATTACTAATGGAGTGTTTTTCATAGCCCCGAACATAGGTGAAAATGGTTTCTGGGAGGTTGAAAATCGATTGCTCCGTTTTTCACCTGAACTAAAACCTTGTCTTGTAAACTTGACCTCATAGGTAGAATTCATTCATAGTGCTTAGTTAGCCCATATCTGTATCGTCGTGTTCGGAATAAACGAAAGCTCTCCAATTAATATTACACCAATGGTTTTAATGCAGTAGCATCATATTAGCCCATTCTAAATGAGTGTGCGACGTAGTTTTGTGCCCTGGTTGACCTGTCTGGGAATTTTGTTTAACTACAGAATGCCACCCAATCGGAATTCGCTTATATATTTCAGCTACTTTATTAGACCACCATTTTTGCACTTCTGGATGTAAGGGGTCGGCTGGATTTCTAAATTGCCATCTTCAGTAGGTGCAGAAAAGCGAGCAGTCAAAATAGACTTTATTCCATATCTCTAAAAACATTAGCTAGAGCTGTCTACTTTTTTCTAATATACAATAGGTGTGGCAATAAGGCATTGGCGTTACTTGGTAAGGGACCGTTGAATTTAAACCAATAGATGCATTTGGCTTTCCTGCATAATCTACTCTAGCGTGATCTTATGTTTCTGTAAGTTTTTTTGCAATTCATTAGTTAGAAACTGCATTACCCACGTTCTACACTTGCGGATCAAGATTTGTTTCCATGATTCAACATTCTTAATCTACTTTAGGACTGTCTACAAAGTCAATAGATTTTAATTTCTATGTGTTTGCATTAATGCTAAAAAACCGAAGTGCCTGAGGAATCGATATTCTTTTTTGACTTTATAATAGTATCGATTCTTTTTTATAGGGTCAATGATTGATTTATAAATCCATTCATCTGTTATTACTCAATTCCTTAACAACCAATCCTTTAAATCATTTGCAAGGTTTTCATAAAACGTTAACCAATTGTGGGAGTTATCTTGAACCTTTATGTGTTTTGAATATTTACCTGCTCTATTTAGCATTTGAGTTCTAGGCAAGGGAACTCTTTTCTTTTGCATATTTTTAAAGATACCGTGTATTCATTTTAAAATATCATAGAACTTACTATTTCAGATATCGTTAAGTATTCAGAATTTTCGATTTATCATATTTTACCAAAGTTTATAGGCCATCGGCCGGGCTGACTATGTAGCATAGTAAACATTGGTAGAAAAGGTATGATACGTTCTTATGTTTCATTATAGAGGTTTTTTGCAAAGCACATACCTTGTAAAAATTTAGTTATAATTCTATTGATAATGTGTGCATTTAAATAACCTGCGTGCTAATGTAATATGAAAAGAAAAGTAAAATAAATTTTGAAATTTATAGTTTCAGTTGCTTTAGCTCTTTGTTGTTAATGAAGTTGAAAACACTGAAAAATTAGCTACTAAAACCCTTTCGTTAAATTCCACTTTGGTAATATTCAATAAAGCTATGAATGCGATTAGGTTAAAATAAAATTATCTTTGACGAATCTGATTTGTAATTTTTCTCCTTTTATCATGATAAACAATCTCTAAGTTATCTTTATCATTGTATTTGCAATTCATTGTTCTTTGTAAAACGGAGCGGTAATGAAAAGAATGAAAAATCAGACAGAAAATTTGAGTCATGATTTTGATTCTAAGAGAACTTAATCCATGAAACCGGTCGCCTTACCTTACTACAACAGACAACAACCCTGGTGATGGAAAACCATGGTCAGAAAGCGCTTTAGAGTTAGCGAAAAAAGAAAGTCGATTGGTTTTTTAGTGTTGCGGTACTTCTACTGTCATTAGTGCCCATGTAATCGGAAGGGAGTCTTTGAGGATTTTAGAGTGGCCAAATTGTATGAATGAGAAGAAGTTTATCAGCATAAGGGTGGATCAGGAAAGAGCGACCAGATTTAGATATGGTGTATCAAACTGTCGTGCAAATTGGTGCAATAGTACTGGTGGTTGGCCTATGACGCTAGGAATACTTCCCCGATGAAGTCCTATTTATTTAGGTACATATCATGAAAAGATGAATGGAAATCCAATTCTTAACAATTCAGCGAAGAATTTGGTGAAGAACCAGGAAAAAATAGAGAATACGCTTCAATGCTTGGCTAATGGAGTGCAGAAGGTATCGACGAACAATCCTGCAAAACAACATGGCCAATGCAGTTTACAAAACGGATAAAGTTATAAGTGGTTTAAGGATCTGCGTCTTTTTGTGCGGATATAGAAACTGGGGAAAGGTAATAAGGGGCCGCAAAAATTTATTTTTGCCAACGGGAATTTGAATATGTTGTATAGACTATGCTGTTATGCAACAAATGTCGATGGCCCCAAAAATCATGTTGTTAAAACACCTAGATAAAGTTTCACATGGAGGGATTTACGAGCTGTAGACGGCGGATTTTCTTTCGATACAGCACTGATGATAAAATGGAAAGTGACCTTCATTTTGAACAAAAAAATGCTGTATGATAATGTGTTTACTGCAATTGATTAATTTATTATCAAAGGGCATTTAGCTAACTGGTAATGGAAAGAGTATGCTGATGTGGTTAAACGAAACTTTTTAAGTTTTTGAAAACTTGAATGCGAAATGAAAATGGAGGATATTTTAGGCAAGGATGCGGATACTATGGTGAAGAGGGAGTTTATTATGTTTGGAAAACAGAGGAAATACAAGGGCTGTTAGGTGAACGATTTCGAACCTAGTTTCAAAAATTTTATGGTAGTCAAGATAATTGAGTATGGGAAAATGAAAACTTTGTATTGAAATAATTACTATATCTAAGGCGCGCATTTTTCAAAGAGTCTAATTAGCTTAAATGAATTACAGAATAAAATAAAACAAATGGAAAAAGCATTCTATAATAAGCTCGGCAAAAAAGGGACTAACCTTCAAAAGATAGCAAGTGTATTCCGGCTTCTTGGAATGCACATTTAGTGATGGTGTATTGGAGAGCGTTTATAAGGCTTTGGTTGATTGAAAAATTATTACTGAGGCAAATCAAATCTTTGATATATTAAAGCCAATAACCATAATATGATTGTATTGGTTCATTCATTATACCGATGTAAGCAGAAGAAGTGTTTTTATAAGAAGATTATGCTTTTTAGCTTAAAAGTTGCGATTTGATTGTATGAGGGTAACCTTAGACCTTTCATATCTAAAGATTTCGAAAAAAATTAATGAAACTTATATTGATAAATTTAAAAGTGAGTCGAGATTGTTTATACTAACAACGTATCGGAGTGATTGGTGCAAGAAAATACACATCTGAGGAGTAGCTGCCATTGCTAATGCCAATTATGGCGCGACATCTTTCAAGATTGGTCATTTGGATTATACAGGAATATTAAAGAAAGCCGAAAAAGATGGGTTCGTTCTGGTGAGTGATTTTGAAAATTACGCTTTAAGCGGATGGGTTACATGGGGCTCATTATTGTTGCAACAAGTATACCCTTTTTAGAATAGCTTGTAGTAGGTAGTAATGCT
>Ga0163217_1083897_pt1 | contig 11494 bp, 8 predicted proteins | sample SynspAceP_FD_185933 | JGI IMG/M metagenome (GOLD analysis project Ga0163217, IMG submission 185933) | Saline lake microbial communities from Ace Lake in Antarctica - Synechococcus sp. Ace-P (PacBio error correction) | ecosystem: Environmental > Aquatic > Non-marine Saline and Alkaline > Saline ... | reverse complement strand
TTGTTTTCATTGGGCTCGAATGGGAATTAGAGAGCGCTTTTAATGTACATTCGGATGATCTGCCGTCTAATCGTGTAAAAGCTGTAGTAATGACGGCCCATGGGGCATTTTAAATAGCGACTTCATCATCTATCGTTAAAGTCGCAGCCCGTCGTGGTTGCTGAATTGTGCGGTACAATAGGATCACAACATATTTAACGCCCTGCTCTCTTAGGTGTTATTGGCGCGGTTTCAACACTTTGGACTCCATAAGTCATTGCTTAACTAAACAGGAATGTTTGGTCCTGTATTTTTACGGACAATGTTTTCTTTATATTTTCTTTTAACGCTGGCTTAGTACTATAATGGGGAGCTTCATCCAATCCAGGAACTTGTTGGGTATATTTTAGGCGATTTGGTGGGGCGTTATATGTCAATATTAATTAGGTTTCAAGAATAGGCTTCCAAACCAAAGGGTTCAGATCACTACACGAGAGTCAGAGAGGAACTCTTTAAGGAATCGACGAACTTCAGGTGTCTTCGGAGCATTCTACGGTTGCCCAAGTTCTCATCAATACACCGTAGTCACTCGTGTTTTCATGCTATCCTTGTTTGGTTTGAATTGTTGATTTCATTATAAAACCATGAAATTGGGGGCAATAATGAAATACCAAGCTTTTTTTAAACTTTGAATTGTTTAGTTTTCGTATCTTCGTGAGCGTATTGAAGTTCCACTCTGCGTAGTGCAAGGCTGAAGGGTTTTACTCTAATAGGTTTTATTAAACCCATAAACTACTAAAGTAGCAGGGGTAACAAAAAATAACAAAGTGATTGATAGAACGCTTTTGTCTAATGTATTGCCACGATTTACGACAAAGCCAATAAAAAAACAAATGGCTAAATGCCACAACCAGCATTAAAGGGACATGTTTATTGCGCCGAAATCCAGGAAAAAGTGTAGCTTGGTCGAAGGATTGTGCCGGAAAAATAAATACCGGACCATGGCAGCCAATAGATGCAAACACAACAAAACCAATTTTATGCTTCCTTGACGCTGCCTTGATCTACCGCGTTTAAAGTGTGCTTAAGCTTTTCCCAGTGGTATCGACCGCAATTCCGACCACGCGCACATCGTTCCAATAATAATCCAATGGGTCAATGACCTATTTATTAATAGGAATGAGGGTGTTTTTTTGGTCAGATCGTGTATGTATGTAAGAATGAGCGAATCAATGCGAATCAAGGTAAACCAATTTTGAACACCAAAAAAAACTGGCTAAAGACAGTAGTTGGTGCACCTATTTACCCCTTCCAATAGCGATGCCCGGCGCGAAATTAATTAAGTGTTGGAATTCCACTTCGCCAGTTCATCGCATTTTATCCAAGATAAAGATGAGTCGTATAAAAGCAGTAATACCAAGTGGCAGATGACAGGTAGCATTTAAATCTTGGGAGTGATAAGCTAACACGGGAGAAAAAGTATAACAGGTCGGATAGCGATGAGGGTAGGAAGCAATTTTGATAATTGACGAAATAGCTCCAGTTGCAGGGCCAGATTAAGATGAACAATAGGGTCAATCAATTTTGTTGGCATAAGATGAAAAACCTGATTCTGTTATGGGAAGTGAGTAATAAAAAAGCAGGCATTTGTAAGCCTGCTTTTTTATTACACAACAGCGGCAACTGCTTATTCTCGATAAACAACACTTCGAATTCGATCTTGAATCAGAGTCGCAATTTATCTGGGCTGGAACTTCGAAAGAAAGTCATACACCGCTACTTTCTGGACCATTAAGGCTTGTTAAGCTACCACTGAGTGATGTATCGAAGAACGATGTAAAGGGTCTATTTTAATGCCGGATCTTCACGCACTTTCTCGTTAACGATTAGCATCCATTTCAGGATTTCGGCATCGGTTATTCATCATGAGCAGCTTTTCAGGAACACATTCCCCCTCAGCAGCCATTGTTTAAGTTGTTTCCAAGCCTCGCTTCCGTTATTAGCTCATGAACGTTATACCCAAGTGTCTAAGTGTTAGCAGCGAATGAGCAAGAAGCGACAGAAGAGTTCATCGACAACCAACACTTCTATCCTCTTAGCGGAGAGACAATTAAGTCTTTATCATAACGTCATCGCTAATAGTTCCGTATCATAAGGTGATATTTCAGCCTTAAAACTTTCTACGGTCAATAATTTCGACAATGCGGATCATTTACACGGTATTATAGCGGTTAATAATGGTTCGCGACCTGTTCCGGCGTGCGGTGGTAAATTTCATTCCAATTCATATTAATAATTCGGTTCTACTTCAACCAACCATTAAATCGTTGAACGGTTTATATGTTTGTATTCTCGTCACAATCAAGTTAGGAGGTTGAGTACGATCAAATTGGCTTCATACCGAGGTGATTCAGACAGAGTCATTCGGGAATATTTCTGCACTCGAAAAGTGTCACCCCGCGACAGAGGGATGTCTATGTTGGCATTTTGCGTTCAACTTTGGCAGCTGAACCACCTTCTTGAACCTTGAAACACATTTATTTGCGAAACATTTGCAATTACCACTAAGACGGAACTTAGTGATTCCAACGGTTTTCACCTACTAACTGGTTCTCTGGGTCACAAGCGTCCTAACATGCTTGCCTATTTTACCCAAACATTTTATAATTGTAGCGCTTATACCATTTTAGGACCATGATATTGTATTAGGCTTTAAGGTTACAGTATTTTTTTGTGGTCTACTCTTCTTGCAAGGACCTTTAATGAAGAATAATGAAGTACCTTTTTGCCGTGAAAGCGGTGGTTAATCGGTTTTCTGAAACGACAGCTTACACATTTACGGCATTCAGTTAACGCTTTAAAATAGGACAAGATGCGGCTTTTTAAGCTTCTTTGTTTGTGGATATCAATCTTACCGACAAATTCACAGCGAAAAAGACCATTTTTTTTCTGAGAGTAGTTAGAACGCTTTAAACCGCCGACAGACTCATATACACACCGGTGCACCTTCTTGAATGCTACTGAATGTATCATGAGGTACATTTAGACGAGTTATCCGATTCAGAGCTTCAAGGTTAATCAATTAGGTAATTTTATAAACCAGTCCCATAATCTTCCTGACGTGTGCTTGATATTTTTTTTATGCCCTTTTGACCTTAGACATCTAACCATTGTGACCTAATTGTTCGAGGTTTAAGCGACCCATTGATAGCGTCAAAAGCTATGGGTCATAAAGTTGAAAATATGGAAACAATTTACTCGACTTAAGAAAAAAATTCCTAATGGTCAGTTTAGCGGTACTAGCTTTATAAGCAAATGTAACGCCGGTTGAAAGCAGCGGCATCTTAGCCTATAAGGCTTTTTGATTGATTTATAGTTGCGCTCATATGATTCGTGAATCTTCCTCCTCGGTGTTATTGCAGGGTACATCGAAAGCAGACTCCAACTGCTTACTTATCGACTTATAAAATTGCACTCATAAGGCGCTGTATCTAGCCAATTTAATGTTTTAATGCCCAGAGAGCGATAGAAATTATAGGCGTCAGGAGACTTAATTAAATAGGGTTGCCTGGGATTGTTTGAGCAGTGTTCTGGGTAACCAGATTGCTTATTTTTCTGGGGTTTCTCGAGCATGCTTCTGCCGAGTCTTTTTCTGCCGTATTGTTCCCAAATTTAGGAGGGTGCATTTCTTGGTTGGCCTTTTTTCGTATCTACCCAGTTTCTTTGATGAAGAGAACTTCCTTATACTTCTAAAAGATCTACCTCTTGATGAAATATTTAAAGTCGCGCTTGCTAGATATAAAGGCAATTAGGCGGTATTTAAAAATTGTTGAGTCCTTTGAGTCTGGTCGTGGGAAAACATTCTTTTTGATAAACTTGCTAGCAAAGATAATCGAAGGCAGTCGCTTAAAAGATGTTGTATGTAAAAGGCTTTAAAAGATGCTCGTGAGGATGGGGACTTATGATAGACATTGGCGTGTAAAATAAATCACAGCGTCTTTTCTTGATAATTGTAGTGTAGATAAAAGTTGGAGAAAATGCAGAGGCGGGGGTGAACGTATGATTTGCATTGCCTCTATTAGAAGAAAGTAACAGGTTCAAGCATTGAGCCAAATACACCCTATATAGGAAACCTTAGGCTGCCTCCGCATCAAGCTAAAAAATTGGGAAGCGATAGTCAATTCATTTTGCTTCAGCTTATCCAAAAAGAGAAGCCGTTGCTATTGGCCGAAACAGGTCTTGAATTTTAACCGTACTATTCAACGTGGCTGAGTGAACAAACGCTACGCTTTTTCTCAGGCAAAATAGAGTTGGCCTCTGAGTATCAACTGCCCTTGTATCTGCAACGAAAGGGACGCGCATGAGGAAATGGCAAAATTATTATTGAAAGCACCCAGTATTAGCTCACAGTCAGTAATCCATTGCTTTAACTGGAAGTGAGTAGAGCTAGGAAATGGGTATTAGAATTAGGGTTGTATATTGGTATTACTGGCTGGCGTGTGCGCACGAGCGAGTGGCGCAGATGTACAAGCTTCCATTCCGCATATTTCCAATGATCGATTGCTCTTTAGAAACCGACGCGCCTTATCTATTACCAGAAATATTCGGCCTCGACCGGGAAAAAAAATCATCCAAAATATCTGCCTTGGGTAGGCAGTAGGTCGCGAGCTTAAAAGGTTGTTTCTTTTGAAGAGTTGATTCAGGCGACAAGGATAATACACAGGCGTCTTCGGTATTCGGGAGCATAAAAAGATACGTATCCAAGAGCAATGAAATCTGTTGTTGAGAGCAGGCTTTGCCATGCTGGTTTTAAAAACGGCAAGATGCTATCGGCAACTGGGCTCAATCGTTTTTTATATTATGTTCGTAATCAAATCGATCAAGTTTTTTCTCACTTTCTTTTAGGCAACCACGCCGGATCGGCTGATAGACATAATACCACACGCTTCGTTCCTTTATTGTATTCAAAGGAAAGGTCCCTGCTCCGCTCGTTTTTGATCTATCATGCGCAGCGCTCTTACATGAGGCGGTTTGTTTAGTATAAGAGCCAAGGGGCGATCAGTTGTTTGCTGTAAATGAGTTTATCGTCATTACTCACGCCAATTGAGCTTTGAAAATGGTCTCTTGAGATAAAGTTAATCGGGTTTTTCTCACTGAATAATTTTTTTCAAACAAGGTTACGCTGAAATTGCCTTGGCTAGTGGTGTCCAATCGGTTCGAGCAGCTTCTAGACTTTGAATGATCAATTCTCCGTTTTGACTCCAGATAAACGCTTGCTTACTTCCCTCTTCTTGGCCTTCTATGGGTGGCATGAAAAAGCGCTTCGTAGATTCGTTTCAAATTCCAGCTCTAAATGGGATTGCTAAGGTTGAAAGCATAGTCACTGACACCATTTCGATAAAACAAGGGTTAAATTTGCTGACACAATTGCCTTTGCGCTGTTCCTGCGGATCTGCCTATGTGTGTTCTTAAGTGTTACGAAGAGCGATATCCGTATCACCGTATTTACCTTGGCAGTCCCACGCTCCTCCATTCATGCTTTGTGTCCTAGCCAGTAATTCAGGCCACGCATGGTGATGAGCTAGCGAGCCTCTGCGTGATAAAGGCGGCAAACGTTTTGACCCTTGAAAACACCATAAAATGAGTTCATGATAATTTTGGATGGCATTAACTCAAAAATATCATTATGCCTACTTGTTTTGTCTTTTTTCCCTTGCTGAGCAAGTTCGGTAATTAAGCCTGGCAGTATGGCGTTTTGTCTGTCGAAATGGGCACCTAAGAAACCTGGCAACCAATTAGCGGGACGATTGATCAGGAGTCTTGTTTTCTATGGAGTCGCGGTGACTCTTGCTAAAGGATCAATATAAAAAGTCTCGGGATAATGCTTGGGTAAAGACTTTTAAATCGATCACTATTAAAACATTTTATGTAAGGCAGGTATGGCGACTTACCAAACCGCCCGGACTGGCAACAAAGTCTTTTTCGTCCAAGCCGGAGCAACCAGCCTGCAGCGTGTTAATCTGGGTTAAGTAGAGGTGTTTCCAAAGGCTTGCTACCGAGCCCCCCGTATTGCTCAAAAGGGATGCCTCGTTAAGATCGATGCACGGGTCTGTTTGTAATTCGATTAGTTTTAGCTTTTTCAAGAAAATCCGCATAAACAAGATCGCCAAATCTTGAAGGTTATAAGCCACAAAGGCGTCTAATCTTCTTGTGTAACCGTTTCTATTTCTTGCAACGCTCAGCGCCATTGTAACATTTGCCATAGTCTAATATTTCGTTTTACTGACGTTTGTTTAGCTTATAGGATTCAAATTGATTAACCACCAACTTTTAACAAGGTATTGACGTCAATGCACTCGCCCGGAATGCTGGCAAAATATTTTCCATTGATGTCGTAAAGACGGCGGATATTCCAATTTTCACCATTTACGCCAAAGAAGCCGGCGAATGCCTAGAGTATGGCAGCGCTTCAATAACATGCCAAATCAAAGCCGATTAAGTATCCAAACAATGAAAATGTCGGGAGAATGTTTTCTGACATAGCGTGATAAACGCGAGCAATAAGCTTTTTTTCGTTTCAGCTAAAGCATTGCACCCAAAAGGCGAGGTATTCTTGATCGTGTACGACAAACGCATTCGCTGATCCGGCCGCTGTAATGCAATAGACAGCAAGGTATTGGTTGATTACTTGAGGTTCGGACTGTCGAGCGACCAAACTTTCCCAATTGGGCTGCCAATCTCCAGCATGACCGTGCTTGGCTAAATGTTTGATTGGCTGAATCCGGTACGCCAATGAATCTGACGGCACCTCGAATATTGTCGCTAATTAAAGGATCGATTGTGTGCTTTTATGCTCTTCAAAAACCAGAATAGCCATTCTGCTGACCAAATTAATCATTTGCTGGTGGAGTGTGAGGCTAGCGCTTTTGCACTAACGCAACAGGTTATTGATTGAAGGAACGGTACTGCGACTTGCGGCATTGTACGCCATTCATGGTTGTTTGGCTAGGATATCAAGGAGCATCAGTAAAACATCACACTAAGCTTGCCTATCCAGGAAGCAACCTTTACAGTTTCCTTCCGGTGTTTTTATAAATTAGGGCTTCATTTTCATTCCTTTGCCGCCTACTTCACAGTATGGCGGCTGACAATATTAACCCTGTCTTTCTACAAAACATTTAAACAGCCTAGATAATGAAAAGTGCTTTATAGCCCACGCAACAAAAGCATAGGCGGCACTTTTAACACAGTCCTGCTGGCAAATACCAACCAATGCTTGAAATCGACCAGCCCAAGATTAAAGGGACAAATAAACCATAACAACGGATGAAAGCTCGCATTCCGCGTTAAAAACCAAAGACTGCAAATCCATTACCAAAACAGGTTTCTGCACCATCGGCCAGCGATGAGACCAGAAAAAAAGCCAAGGATAGCGCCCAAATCAACAAACCAAGGCTTGTCGAACTAATGCGCTTTTTGCCAGCCTAAATACTCGAATAATGCCCCCTTCTTCTAGTCTCTCTTAAATGTTGATCGTACGCTTGCTAAAAACCAAAAGCGCCAGCACTTAGATGCATAATAAACAAGCTGAAGCTTGGGACAACTGACCCATTATGGTCTGTTATTGTTTAGGTATCACCCACTTTAGAATCGATACTGTTGGAAATGCCGACATAGCCTTGTAAAAAAGATGCGCCTTAGACTCCCTCAATAAACAAGCTACTTGACAAAGTTAGCAGGATAAGTCTCCAAATGCTCTTTGGCAAAATGAAGATAAAAAGTTTGGCTGCGCATCGGACCCCCAATCCACAGTTCGCACTTGAAGTGAGATGGGTAATTGTCACTATATGCGCCAATATTTATGTCAGTGTTTATCCCCCAGTGTGAGATTAGCCTTTTCGCGACTCGTTGTTTCAATAGAAAAGGCCTTCAGCAGTAATAATCCCAGCAAACATATTCATTGCCTTTACCAATCGATTCGGCCGCATGGAGGTTATAGCCACGTTTATACAGTTCTGGCTCACCCTTATGTCGTTAGATAAATGCGCCTGAACGTTTTGCCGTTTGCCGCCGGACGCGGGACCACGAACATAGGATACCAATAGCTGATTTATTCGAACATTAAGTTTGCTTCGCTCTCGTCATTTATTGGATTCAATTGGTTGGGCTTTGAACATTGAACAAATAATGGCTTTGGCGCGGTCTTTGGCAGTTTTCTGTTGCCAATCAGCAATGAGGGTAGACTTCACACCAATTAGATAGCGTCAGCATGATAATTAACGTTGACACTAAGAGCTGAAATAAGTTTGGGACCAACCTTCTGGACAAAGAAAGGGGGGGGGGCCCAAGGCAATTTGCCAGCCGGCTGGTGGGCGCCGGATGTTAAGGGAACGGCCAAGTTTAAAATACATCCAGCCAATACCCTCACGACAAGCAGAGCAAGCCAAACCTATGGCGGCTGTCATGAGCTTGGTACGCAAAAAACCTTTTGTGAAACACACATCAACCTGTACAATACCAAAGAAAAGCCGATGAGATAAACACAAAAGTGGTTTAGAGTTCAATTTTTGGGCATTGGGCTGCAATACAGATTAACGGAATATTTTTAATGAGATGAGGGCATTAAAAGTGGCAGGCAAAATGCCAGCATGGAAATCAATCCCTTGCGCCCACACCACCAAAACGGTTATGATGGTATCGGGGTACATTGTTGTCGACATTTAGCCCTGATAAGCAAAGAGGCATGATTTCTTTGAGCCCAACCAATGCCAAACCAATCAAAGCCCCGACAAAATAGAAGTAAATGTAGTTGCTGGAAAAAACCTTACCTAACAGCTTTGGGGTTGCGCCAAGCGTTTTTTAGAATAGCCACCTGACTCAAATGACGCTTCACAATTCGGCGGATGCAAGTTGCCATAGCAACGAGCCAGAACATCACGACCGCCAAAAGTACCGAGCACTCAGCAACAGAAAAGACTCCGCCTCGGCCAGATGGTTAATCGCCAATCTTTTCCACCTCGATTGAGTTGGGGGTTTGCCAACGCGCACTTCATTTAATTGGGGGTTATCCATGTTCATATTGACCAAGTTGCGTCCGTTACCTTGCCAGTAATAATGAATAGCCGCACACGGCTGCGGGGATAATGACATTTGTTGCTGCAGATCGCGCATACTTATCACAGCACGGGCGAAAATTGGCAAAAGCAGATGTACTTGAACCTGGGTTCGACGTACCAGGTACTTCGTCAAAGTAAAAGTACGCATCCCCCACCTCAACTTGGTCTCCAAGTCTTCCAATATTCAATTAAACTCGGCAAGACGAGATGACGCCCGATTATCACACCATTTGCTTGTGGGCGGCCTCTGTCGAACCTTTGTCCAGTTGCGAATTAAGATGTCAGTCAAACTAGATAAGGCCACCTTTAAGGGGTAAGCCTTCACTTAACCGCGCTCAGATTGACGTATACATTCAGGAGCGAGTCACCTGCAAATCTCATAGTGGATGAAAAGCAGTCTCTCTATGTGTCGTAGCTGTAAAGCAGAGTTCGGCTCTCTTAAGGTCCATTCCGCACGAGAATAGGTATCGTCTGAGCGAACCAAACGATCGGCGGCGAGTAAATTAGCAGACTCTTGCTCAAAGGAAAGCTGTAGACGATCGATAAACAAACCATAGAAGTGATCTGGGCTCACTGAAATAATCACACGCAGCAAAGCTGTAAGCACAGTCTCCACTGCGAAACGGTCGAACGTGAGCATTAAACGAAAAGGTAAAACTCATGAGTGTTTTTTTCCGTCAAGCTTGGCCTAGGAACATGACACAATTGACGAGGTTCGCCACATTTTATGCAAAGTTTCGTTATTATAGCGTCACCATAACCAACGGTCCGTGCCTGAGATTGATTCATGTCGAGAATAACAGCAGTTGAATAATCAGGTTGCCGTTGCTCCTCATCAAGGCGTTTCCCTGTTGGCTCACGGCCGAATAATATCTTGGGGATTAGACGCACCCGCTCTACAGGCTACACCGCTGCTGTCTCCGCCAGAAAGCTGACTGGGGTAATGCCGTTAATCGATTGTGACAAACCTACCTTTTCGAAGTAACACTTCTGTTTCTTGCGGGCGTCTTTATGCTGCCTCTTAAGTCTCGAGCTTGGTAACAATCACATTTTCAATGACCTGAAGGCTAGGTAAAAGATGAAAGACGTGAAAAGACGACGAACACAACACTATATAGGCCTCGAACTAAGGCTCCTTTGCTCTTCTGTTTGGCTAGAAACTTGTTGTCATAAAGAAAAAAATTCACCGGAAGGTAATTAAATTCCAATTTCCAGTGCAAAACCGAATAAGTTGATTTCCGGAACGGATGATCCCACAATAGCACAGACTCACTTTCCTTGATTTCACATATTTTAATTCCTTCAAATATGGTCAAACTCTGTATGCAGAAGTCACTGTGTTGGGTTAAATTAGATAAACTTTATCCGGTTGTTCTAGGCAGTTGGTGATTTACTACTTAAAAGGTTTGATATTGTTGTTAAAAAATAACAATTGGCAGAAAGTCTGCTATACAATCGAGTAAAAACGCTGCTTTCTTATTAGCCACCTTTGCTTCCGGTCAACATTGGCATTGTTATTGGGTGATTAGCCTAAAGTGCGGCTGATGATAACTTTACGGACAACAAGATGGGTTGGCGTAAGTTACTTGAAAACAACTTGTTTCTCGACATCATCCCTGACGATTTCGGTATATAAATGCCAGTGTCAGTGGCGAACAACGCAAGGTTGGTCCGTCTCGTTTTGCGCTCTTTTGCGGGGACTCACAGGCCAAATTTGGGTTGTATGGAGTTTAGGTGGCGAAACGGATGCCTTACGAGGCTTTCCTATTAAATCAGAACACCATTAATCTTGAAAAAAAATGGATTAGAGGGCAATCGCATTTCAAGGAAGAATTGACGTTGTAATGGTTAATTTGGTAATCAAATTCGCGCAACAAGTATTGGAAAGGTATATACGCAATGTTCTTAACTTATATAAGGGAACATGCAGCAGACTTAACCCAATGGGTTGCCACTACTTGGCCTTTTTATGCTTAAAGGCGAGGCGATCGCATTCACTGAAACAAAAGATTAAATGCAAAACGATGGCTGCCCCTAAATAAAAGAAGGTTCAGCCAATTTGGGTACTTGCACAAAACGATTCTGGCACGCTACTTACAGCCATATAGATAGTATTAAGTAGAGATTCAAAATTAAGGGAACGAAATAGGATGGAAAGGACGGTTTTTTAAGGAAACAGGGTTCATTTCCCAAAAAAAACATAGAATATTTGAGGCTACCCTAAAAAGCACACATTTTCAAGTTTTGAGCGTTGTTTGGGGGGATATTTGGAAACAAGGAACAAAAGACCCTGGATTTCAAGGGTTTGGCAGGGGAAAGTATTTTTTAAAAAGAGGGCGGGGAAAAATATTCGGTTTTCTTATTTTTTTTTCTCTCCGTGGTCCTTTTTGTTTGTGGTT
>Ga0163217_1067048_pt1 | contig 11494 bp, 14 predicted proteins | sample SynspAceP_FD_185933 | JGI IMG/M metagenome (GOLD analysis project Ga0163217, IMG submission 185933) | Saline lake microbial communities from Ace Lake in Antarctica - Synechococcus sp. Ace-P (PacBio error correction) | ecosystem: Environmental > Aquatic > Non-marine Saline and Alkaline > Saline ... | reverse complement strand
TCTTAGGGGGGCCGTTATTCCATCAAACCAGGAACTGTTCAAAACCTCTGGCTTTCGGCTGTTGGCTTAAGATTGACAAGTCTTCAAGAAGCCCCTTTATGGGTTCTCGCAGGTTTGGCTTGATCGCAGACTCTGTAGCGATCCAACTTTGAAGTACACTCTTGAGGATATCTTTTGAGTAGAAACTTAGCTTTCAAACAAACCTAAATTTTGAGTTTAGATATTTTCAGAGGCCAACTACAGCTGAGATTGAAGATTGAAAGCAGTTGAGTGAATCGATCGCAGCGTTGGTTTTATGTTGATCGCCTGAGTGCTCGGCTTCAGCACCAGGTAAGCAAAGAGTTTGTTTTGTAAGAGAAGCTTGCTCCAGCGGCAAGCGTTCTCAGACCCCAAGCAAGCCTCCGCTTCTTTGGTCACTCTCAATGAGCGTCAGGGCATGGGATGTTGCTGTTCCTTTTCTTTTATCATCAGAGCATGAAAACCAAGACAATCAAAATCTTGCCAATGCCACGCGGTTTCAAGCGGCCAGAAGCGGCTCGAGCCATCGCCCGATCGCCCCTGGCTCGTTAGCTTCCCCACATCAGATCGCTGATGAAGCGGGATCTGGGCTCGGCCCCAGCTGGGCGAGTTGCTGGGCGAGCGCTAAGCCTGGGCCGTTTGACCTGCTCAAACGGATTTGCAGGTGTCAGTGCTCCGATCAGAGGTGAAGGCAAAGCAATCCGAATTGACGCACGTCAGGGTGGTGGCTCGGTTACAAGACCTTGCGTGATGGGCAAGAGCGGGCGTGGTAATTCGGTCGGCGAACAGAGATGTTTGGATGTTGTGATAGCCAATATCTGTCGTGAAACCAATTGAGGGATGGCTGCAGCGCAGGCAGACTGGCATCAATGGCTCCAGTCAGCGAATTCCAGATTCTGTTCGATGGCGTAAGGAGCCCTCGAAATTGTGCTGAACAAAAAAAGATACAGATGAAAAGGGCTGCTGAGCAGCCATCACGACGAATCAAGCTCCAGAAACAGACCTGCACCAACAAAGCGTGAGAGGATGTCCAGCTGGCAACGACCAGATATTGTTGAGGACGAGATCCGAAACCAGAAGTGGTATACAACTTGGTTTGTAGCTGTCCAGATGATTAAGGCTTGCTGGCGGATATCGGGCTTTCAGCAAGGCCGATGCATGGCCAGCGAGTGACAGCCAAGGAGAAGGGCATTCTCGGCTTGAATACCAAATAGAAGATCCCCGGAAGAGCATCAAGGGTGGCGAAGGAATTATAAAATCCTTGCTGGAAGGGCTCATTCTTTCAGGGAAGTTCACTGCTCCAGCGCCGAAGGTCCTCGGTGAGCGGTCAGTTTCCAATTGTGTTTTGTGAAAGCATGTTCCCTTTGACAGGGGACTGAGGTATCGCGTTGATGCACACCAAAGAAACCACCAAGCGTTATGTTAGCTTGGAGCGGAAATACGATTGATGACCGCAAATCGTGATCAACCGAAAAGAGCGACGCCCGAAAACAGAACCATCGCACGAGAACGGTGGCGTCGCAGATCGCCCATTCGCCACATTAGATCACCGCGAGACCCACGCAGCCATAGGGAACAAGGGTATGACGATTTGCCAAAGTGGCCCAAAGATCTTGCTCCTCACATGGGCAATCAAAATCCGACGCTTTACACGCTGGCTCACTTGACCGATGGTCCAGCGATGGCGCGATTTGGTTTGTCATCAACGGGAGTGATCCATAAGGACATCGAAAGGCGGCTTTGTGCGGTTCAGGGTGAACTGGGCGCGAAACGGCCAGCAAAGGGTGGCAACAGTTTGGATCGGCAGGCAGCAGTCAAGATCCAGCCAGGGGCAACGAACGGTCGGTCATCAGTAGCGAAACTATATTGTGATAAGCACCAAGCGATGGATGTCGATCGGAAGTGATCGGCTTCGTCGAGAGATGAATCGACCGACATCAAATTGGCGGCGCGCCAAGAACGCTCCAGGAACGCAAGACCAGTGGTCATTGGGGTCATCAGGCTTTTTTCTTTGATAGGCAGCAAAGATTCCTGCAGCAGCCTTTTGGGACCTAGGTGGTTACGATATACAGTCGTCACTGCATGGCTATGAATCGGATCAGTTCCAGGCCAGCTGTCGCTGCCCCCAGTTTATTGAGCCTCTAGGAACGAAGCAAAATGTTGAAGTTGCCCTGGAACAGGGCGGTGGCTGATGGTTTCCGTTGCCACGTAATGTGAGGGCCAAGGAAGTACGGGGCTCACTTCTTGCAGGCGCACAAGCGCTTCAGGTGGCGGGAGCTGTCCGTAATCAAGCACCCTCCGGCGTACCATTGGAGGCAACAAAGTTACTCTGACCACCTGGTTCCTTGCCTTCTACCTCGGTTCGGCAGCCAAGGACAGAATTCCTCATAGCTCTTGAGCGTTCATCTCGGTGTGAATAACGACGCATGGTTTGCTTCAGAACAAGTCTGCAGGCAATGAAGAGTGATGGCGCCTAGTCCTCAGGAGGAAGGGTGGCAGGTGGATGATGCCTACCTTGGCGGAAGAACGCTTTGTGGTGGCAAGGCCTGGTCGTGGTCGGAGACAAGGTGCGGTCGTGGCAGCCGTCTCTGCGATGAGGCGGGCCACCCCGGTATATAAAACTTGCACCGTTGCCACGTTCTCTTTGCCGATATTGCTGATTGGCCCCCAAAAAGGGGATTTTTCCAAAACTGGGGGCCGATGGCTTGTGAAGTGATCTCCGATGGCTGGCTTGCTTTCGGCCGTTGCAGGAAGTCGGTTGCTTCCATCATCTGTGTCGTAAAAGGGCGTCATCCCAATGATTACCAGGAATTCGTTGGATTAACACGGTGTCAGCAACTTGAAAAACCCGCTTCAGCGGAGCTTCCATTGCCTTCGCTTCGAAAAGTACGCTGATCGCTACTTGGGACGCCTTCAGCTACCGCTTCAATCGGCGGTTCAATTCTTGGCCGGCAAATACCGAGCGTGTGGTTCGTGCCATCTTGCAGCTGTTCAAGCACGGCCGGAACGACTCCTGAGGTGTCGGAGTTTGCTACCAATCGAGAGGCTTTTTTGAGGGCTTGGCTCTACGAGTGCCAGCAGTGTTTGGTGTAAGAAACAGCCGAGACTCACAGGAATCAGCAACGGAGAGCTTAGATTTTGCTGCAAAGCATTGCTCCAGCTGGAATTTTCACGGTTAGGCTCTAGCGACAGCCAATGCGTGTCAGATGACCATTCCCTACATCAGGCCAATGAACAGCAAGGCTACTAAAGCCGACTGGAATCCATCCAGAATTTCAGATTTATGAGGTTCTTGCTGTGTTTGCCAGCGGTTGGGCCGGATCTTAGCCAATTTCCTACTTTACAACGTTCTGGCGATGTTTATCGTCGCGGGCGATTCTCCGCTATATTGATGGATTTTCCGGTTCGCTAATTTTTGAAGCAAGGACAATGCCCAGGATGGCTTGGGCCATCGTGGCGTCCAGGCCTGCTTGTTGCTGCGTTGATGTCTGGGCTTTATTGCGATCCTTGGGTTTCAGGGTCGGTAAACCAGGGCGTGCACTTGCGTACGACGTTTAAGCAAACTTACGAGATTCCGATCTGCGCTAGTTTTACTGAAACGCTGAATCGAGTCAATCTGGACTCAAAATTCTGTCGGTGAGCGCAGCAGCTTGGAGACGGGGCTCTCGGTTTCATCGGCGGTTTGCTTTCAGCATCGTATTGACACTCATTTTTCTGCGGGTATCGCCTTTCAGGCTGGTTGATTGATGGCGGTCCTGGATTTCGCTGCTCAGGCTGGTGCCGCGCATTATCACGGCCAACACTTTGATCACCAGTTGCAGAAGAACGTGCTTGGATTTCTGCGGGGCCGTGATTCTGGTGCTGTTTCGTTCTCAATTTTCAAGCTTCGTCGCCTTTCACAGTTGTTAGGCGTTGAAATTCTCTTTAGGTTCTGGCGATTCACATTGAGTGCTCGATGCGATTTCCGGGCATCGGGCCACTTGTGGGAGTTGTCATAAATCAGTAGTCTTGTCTTCGTTCACCAAGGGCGTGGACGGCATTTCAGTGGTGTGTGGTTTGATTGTTCTGCAGAAACAGTCCAGGAAATCTGATTCACCGAAAGTGATGGGGAAAGCCTTGAAATTCATCAACCCTGTGGGGATTTTCTATCGCGTGTTCATCGCGCGGAAACGGGTTGCGGTTCTGCTTGGCGTCCTTTCTAGCCATCCAATCGCTGGAATTGATCGTCAGTTGGTAAAGAGCGAACAGCGACCTTTCAACCTACGGACCCAACCGACCACACGAAAAACATTTCAAGACACTGAACTCACCACCGGCAAGCAGCAACCCCAGAGACGAACTGATTCGTGCCGAAACCAATGCGCTGAATCGCATTCCATCTCAATCAGCCAAACTCTTGGGGACAGCGCAACCGAGGACCCGTTCAACGAAACCTGAACGCCCTTCAGAAAGCACACGGACCTTGGATCTCGGCCGGGCGCCGCTTTGGGGTTCGGTAGAACCAGGCGGTGCGTTGGCGTTGACCTTGATCGCCGACCACCACGTCGTTAGATGGGCTTCACCTTTCCAGCGCAAAACCAGTGCGGTGACAAATGAGGGGCGAACATGGCTGGATGAGGGACATCGGCGGGAAGTAGGCATTTGCCTCCACCTTGACGATGTCGTCACTGGTGGCGATCAGGCAGTCGTTCCAACTGGCTTAGCATGACTTGGCAGGCAAAGTTTTCATTCTCTTTGCGCTTGCCGGGCCCTTAAACGCGGTGTGCTGAGCCTGATCGAGGCGGCTTTGTGTCAGCGCGGTCCCTTGTTTTTCAGGGGTTATGCGACCTGGATCGTCAAGGGCATCAGGGCTCGCTGAAAACCAAACCCTGCGCCGCCATACGGCTGCCAGCAGGCGGTCAGACGGCAGCAAGCAGGGGCTGACGGTGCGCCTGGACGCGTTAGGCCATGGATAAGGCGTCGGCTAGAGCAGAGGACTGGATCGCTTCGCTTTTGGGCCGGCGTCATAGTCATTCCAGTCGGCACCGACGCGCAGGGCCGGCATGTTGCGCTGCGTGCGTGCAGTGCGCACCGGCAGAGGAACGGCAGGGGCTGGCCATTTCCAACTGCGCGGGCGCTTCGAGCATTCCCGCAGGACCCAGGCATCATGCGCCTGGCCCCAGCAGCAATCAAAGTTCCGGTGTCGCTGATCGCCATAGCGGGCCTGAGCGGCCCAGTGGCGAGCGCAACAGCACCTGAGGCGAACGACGGAACCAGGGGGTGGCCTCGCTGCGGGGGCGATCCAGCAGGTGCGGAAGGGCGACGCTCAGGGTGGCGACGCTGATCGAGGCAGGACGAGACCGTAGGGCCTGGGTGGCTGCCCGGCTCTGGCGCTGGTCAGGGGCGATCGGCGCCAGCGCCGGCTGGCCCGAGGATCAGATGGAGCAGGTTGAGCAGCTTTGCAGGGCAAGCAGAACCAGCAGGGGGAGAAACAACCGCGGCGGCAGCCAGGTGCGTTGGGCGGGGGATCGCTTGGGAAGTCACCCTGAATTTTCGGGGAGCGAACCACCAGGGTGGAGAGACCGCCGTGAGGGATCGGGAAACAGGAAAATCAGCGGTGTGAGCTCGGGCAGCAGGGCCGAGCGGAGCACCGCGGGCTGAACAACCACCAGCAGCAGTTTGGCGAGAAAAAAGGGCAGGGCCAACTTCGAGCAAGCCGTCCACGCACCAAGGAATCGGGTCTGGCAAACCGCCCAGCAGGCCGAGGCTAGGCAGCAGGCATCAGCAACAGCAGCAGTTGGGGAATCACGTGCAACCAGTGCGGTTCCCTCGGATAGGCGATCCGCTGGCCACAGGCTCAAGCCCCTGATCGGAGGGGGTGGACCGGTTGCGCAGGATCTGCAAGGTGCCGCTGGCCAGCGAACCGCGCTGCCGGCCATGGCCCGATCGAAAGTGAGGAAGGGCAGCGCTCAGCTTTTCATTGAGATAGAGATTGCGGTAGCCGGCGGCGGCCAAACGGATGCGGTGGCCAGATCCTCGACGAAGGTGCCGGTTTCGAATCCCCCACCTTGGCAGCAAACGCCGAGCGACGCATCAGAAAGAGGTGCCGCGCAGGCCACGGGCGCGCACGCTTGGCGGAGTGGGCTCGACCGCGGTTAGAAGTCGTCTCCTCATCCGCATTCAGCCAGCGCTCGAGGCGCAGTTCGAGCCACCGGATCGGCATTCATGTAGTCTGGGGGTCTGCGACGAAGACCACTCGGGTCGCGAACAGGGCCTACGCTGCGCCGCAGGAACATTCCTGCTGAGGCACCACGTCCGGCACTCGAACACCGCGATCAGATCCGCCTGCAGCTGCCGGGCAGCGCATGGTTGAGGTTGCCGGCTTGGCGTGCTGGGTTGAAGCCACGGGTGAATAGCGGTGCCCCAGCTGCCTTGCACAGCTCCTGTAAGCAGGCCGGCCCCTGTCACCAGCAACCAGACGCGAAAGCGGAATAGTCGAGGGACAGGCAGCCGCGCCAGCAGCGCTCGAATCAACTTTCCAGCGGTTCGCCCGTAGCTGGGCACCAGCAACATCAACGGCAAGGCACCCTGGCTGGGTTTCGGCTGACTGCCGGCGAGGTCGGCGGCAGCCCAGCCTGGCTTCGCCTCAATCGGCGGCTGCCTGACCAGGTGAGCCAGAGCTGGCAGGAAAGCCGTTGGCGAGCAGCGGCACAGTTCGGCGGGGCCAGCATACAGGCTCAGGCTGTGTGTTCCCGGGGTAGCAGGTTGAGGGCTGGCTGACAGGCGCCAGCTGGAGATAGCGGGCCGCCAGAAGGCTGAAAGAAACACACACCGCCGAGCCGGCCGCCAGCGGCAGATGCTGCTCCTGGCGTGCAGCGAGCACAGAGCCAAATACTGACGGGCGGCGCGGCACAAAAGGCTTGGCGGCCCACGACATTTCGGCCAGGAGCCTGCGCGCCGCCCCGACCCGACAACCAGAGCCGAGCTTCAATGCCGCCCAGACCCCGTAAAACCAGGACGCTGCGCCTCGAAGGCTCAGGCCGTCGACCAGACCCGATGTTCTTGAACGTCGGGAATCGCTTGGAGCACGTCTGGTCCACAAAGTGGAAGGGCCTGGCCACGCTCTTAAGTTCGTTGCAAAAAGCTACGGACAAATGCCGCCATGCCTGACTGCACGAGGCCTGACCTATGGAATAAGGCCAGAAGAGGAATTCGATGTGTGGTCAGGGCGCCGCAGCGACTCAGGCTTCAACAGTTGGACGGGTTGGGGTAAGGATGGCGACATTGTGGGCTTGCCACATTGACCGATCTGAGCAACAGCCGCTGTTGCAGGGTTCCAGGCATTCATGATGTCGCCGCTAGGTGGAGAAGCAGAGCAGCGGCGATCCAGGCTCGCGGCGGCGCGTAGCTACGAAATGGACCAAATTGCGGCATCCAGAATCAAATCCCTGACTCCTTCGTAAGGCGGTTTCAAGATCGGGCGATCCGTTGGATCGCCTGGTGATGCCTTCAAGCGCAGACGATTCGATCCAGATACGGCGGCTGTCAATGCGGCGGTGTTGATCACGGGCTGGGTCGTGAACACACCGTGGAGGATGAACAGGGGCTGGCGTTTCAAGGTCGCGCAGAGGCGTGTATAGAACCAGACCGATCTGCTCGACTTCACCGATCGTGCGTCGGCGGGAATCTGGATTCATGTTCAACACACGAACGGTCGGATGATTGTAGAGGCTTGGGACGCCTGAGGCAGGTTCTCCACGATTCGTTCTGGCGCCGAAAACGATGGCGGCCGCCCGAAGCCACCGGCGGCTGGCAACACCGTTAAGGACGCCCCACAGCAACCGGAAGGATCGCCAGGGTGATCAGCACGAAACACCACCTTCGATAAACTTGTCGCAAGACGTCGAAGAGAGGAAACAGTCGATCCTGCTGGGCGGTGGGCAGGAGCTGGGCGGAAAAGCGATCAGCCTTGCGCGCAGCTCCGATTTTGCAGCGCACAGGCACCGTCCAGGAATCGGCCGATGCTGACCCAGCGTGTCGCGCAGCTGCGGGCGCTCATTGAGCGGTTCGGACAGTTGCTGGCGGGCAGCAGGCTGCCAGCCAATAACTGAAGGGAGGGTGGCGCGACACGGTAGGGACAGAAGACTGAGCTGAGCTTGCGCCAACAGCAGGGCCGCGCCAGTGAACCCGAGCGAGAAACGGCGGGCCAGCACGCAGCCAGCAGTAAAACCAAGAGCGGCACGGCGAGCAGCAGGCCGAGGATCGGATCTGTAGATCGAAGGCAGAAGAGTCATCAGATGTCGGTGAAGTGGGTGGGCCCGAGCGATGGGGCCAGGTATGTCCAATGACTGGCCGTTCGCCTGATGGCGCCACCAGCTCCCAGAGCCGGTTTTCGTGACCGAGCCGCGCCGAGGCCGCAGGTCGCTCCAGCGGGCGGCGCGTTGACGTCGTCGGCCAGGCTTCCCAGGGGGGTTCGCGCCGGACTCGCCGCCCAGCAGCGCGGGGCCACGACAAACGCCAGGCGCTGCACGCATCCTGGGCCACGCGGCGCCGCCAAGGCTCGGCCCGCATTCCGAGCACCCGGTGTGCAACCGCGCAGGCAGGGCCCCCATCAGCGAAGCCGTTCAACAGGCTTCGAGCTCCAGGACTCCACCCGGCCTGAAGAGCCGCGGGGCGCTGCGCTGGGTTCGGAGGGCAGCCGTGGCGCCACCAGCGTGGGGGCCACGGTCTGGTCAAGGGCTGGGCGCCGGGGGGAAGATCCCAGCTGGCGGCTGAGCCCCAACCGCAGGCGGCTCGGGCGAACGCGGCCACGGCTGTGAGAGGGGAGTCATCGGCGCGCACCGTGCCGCCGCGACGATCACGGCATTCACACCGGCGCGCAGCCGAGTGAAGCCCACTGGCGGCCTCAGGGCCACTTGAACCATTGGCTGTGGCCGGTTGGAGGAGGGCGTGCGTCCATCCACAACTCATCGCCCACTGAGCAGGACCCAGGGGGCGGCCGCTGCGACCCGTGGCAGAAGGCGCGTTCAGCGCAGCGCTTCGCTCTGCCGGACCGCCTCAATCAACCTCAATCCAAGCGGCCCGCAATTGGGCGAAGGCCTGCGCCGGCCATCCGGGGGGATCGGATCGGCCATTGCCACACCAACCGGCAGAGCCGGCGGCCGATCACCGCCTCACTGCAGGGGGGGTGCGCCGTGTGCAGCAGGGCTCCAGGCTCGACACCAAGGTGCCCCCGCAGGCGCTTTCACCACGGCCTGGACCAGGGCACACCACTCGGCGTGGGCGGCCCCGGCTCTGGCGTGAAGCCTTCCCCACAGCGTTTGCCATCGTGCGGCCAGCACCACCGCACCCACAGCGGATTGGGGCTGGTGCGGCCTTCGCCAGCGCGCAGCTGCGGGCGCGGTCCATCCAGCGCTGCCAGACGCTCACCGTGCTCTCGCGCTCGATTCACCCGTAGTGGCACAACCAGCCTTCAGCCATGAAAAAACCGCGTGGCAGAAGCACGCTACGTTGGTCTTCACCAGGCCGCCGATTGACGCCGCTCAGGGACGTTTCAGCAGCGGAATACAGCTTGAACGCCCATCAATTGCCGCCATTCACTTGACAATAGGGGGCACCGCCGCTCGTCAATGGCACCGGGGAGCTTCAAGGCGCAGCGGGGCGGTCTTGGGAGATCGGCCAGCATGGCTCAAGACGAATTCCGCGCGGGCCGACGGCCATCAACCGGCCAGCTTGGAAATTCTCCAAGGTGTGAGGTCGTCCAAGCTCCAGCTGAAGGGGCACGGGCCGGAGCGCACTGCAGCTGGGGTGGGGTGCTCAAGCCCGCAATTTGCGGAAGCCACCAGGCGCGACGCAAAACGCCCACCAGCTGGCCCTCGCGGTAAGCCACCAGCTGGCAGCTCTGCGTCGTCGAGGTCAGGTCACGCGCTTTCCAAGGATGCGCAGCACCGGCGAGCCGTTGAGCATCGGGGTGGGCGTGCAGCTGGGGGCCAGGGGGGCAGGAAGGCCAGGCCTTCCCGCGTTTGGGGAGGACAACCAGGCCACGCAAACGAAGCAAACAGGGCGAGTAGGATCAGGGGGACGGCAAAACACGGGCACCAATCGACCTGGATTTCCAAGAGGTTCTGGATTGGCATGGTCAGGCTTTCTCTGTCATGGTTCGCGCGGCGCCGGATCGGCTGCCAGTCCGTAGTTGCGGGCCCAAGAGGCCAGATCGCATCGCCCGCAAGAGTGGCAGGGCGAAGGTGCCGTCGCGTGATCGCCTCGGGAGTACGGAAAAATGAAGGCCGACGACCATAAACCTAGGTTCACCACCGCGCTGCTGACGCCAGGGCGGTGTCCGTTTCGCCCATCAGGCGGTAATAGGCGGCAATGCCGAAAGTTGATGCCGGGTTCCAACACCTCAAGCTGGATGGGTGCCGCCCGGATCAGCGGGCGTGCCGTGCGGGGGCAGGCCGTCTGGCCCATCCCAAACGGCCGCCCTCGAAGCGCTCAAAGCAGGGCCTCGCGAATGGCGGACGAGCGAGGAACGGGAGCGCTTTCTCGGCCACACGGCGGCAGGCCCAACGAACGGGCGTAAAAATCACCACAGAGCTCGGTCGGCCATCACCCACGGCGTGCCAGCTCTCGAGCATCGATCCGGTAGTACTCCCGTTCAGAAGCAGCGGCTCGAAAGTTTGGGCGCGCGATGCTCCAAGCCAACGCCTGAAACTCCCGGTTGCACGTCTCCGGTGGTTCGAGCCCAGCTCAAGCTGCAGCCGTGTGGGCCATCGCCAGGCCGCCTCCAGCGCGCGAATCAGAGGGGCCCGCATGTAGGCCTCAAACGCCCCTGCCAGTGGCCAGGTCGTCGAAGGTCTGGGTCCGGGGCCGCCGCGCTTGTCGGGAAAACGGCCGTTCGTTTGTTGGCATCCAAAAATGGCCTTTGAGGTAGCGCAGGGCTTTACGACGGACAGGCTGGGGCCAGGCAATCGGCCAAGGAAAACGCCAGGTCTTCGCCCGCCAGGCGCCAAGCTTGGAAGCTGCGCCACCAACCTGCAGCACGAAATCGAGGCCCAAGGTTCTTTCCAGGAGGGGTGGCAGTTCCTTGAAGTTAGCGGTTTGTAGGTTGAGTGGCATCGAAGGGACGCTCATTCGGGGCGCCGAGGTGTCGGTGGGGGGTGGGCACCCAAGCCAGCTTGCCGGGGGCGCCTCCCCCGCCTTTTTGCCCTGGGTGAAAATACAAAGCCCGATCGGTCGGGGGGTTGCCATTTCGCCGGCCGGGATGGCGCCGCGCCAAAAGCTTTGCGGGGCAGGCACCGGACCCCCTTGTCGGAGTTTTTGTATTCAGGGGGGGGGGGCCAGAAAAGGGCTGCAGCAGGGGGGCCAAGGAAAGCCCATAGAGGGGGGCGGCCCACGTCGGAAAGCGCTTTTTCGTTACCCAGGGCGTAAATTTCGAGGCACTCGGAGGGCAGCCCGGAAGCGGACCCACCGGATCCTCCGGAACAGCGATCTCTCTCTT
>Ga0163217_1081759_pt1 | contig 11495 bp, 14 predicted proteins | sample SynspAceP_FD_185933 | JGI IMG/M metagenome (GOLD analysis project Ga0163217, IMG submission 185933) | Saline lake microbial communities from Ace Lake in Antarctica - Synechococcus sp. Ace-P (PacBio error correction) | ecosystem: Environmental > Aquatic > Non-marine Saline and Alkaline > Saline ... | reverse complement strand
GGGTCCCATTGTCGCTGCTGGCGCTCCACTGGGCCGCAGCCCGCGTTGTTCGGCGCCATTTATCCGGCCGTCCACAAGGCGCTCCATGAAGGCCCGCTCGCCCCACGCGCCAGTCGATTTGACTCAGACCTGAAGAAAGGAGGGCGACGATCATGCGGCAGCGGTGTGCCATTCAGCCGCTGCGTTGAAGCTGACCGCATCGCCGCATCCACGATCGTGTCACGCCGGTGGGCCCCGCTTCGCCACCAGGCCCCCGACCGCGGAACAGGATCGTTCTCCCAGGGGAACTACGGCGGCCACTTTTGGGCCCGGTAAGGCGCCGTCGGCCAGGCCGGGAAATGAACAACGCCTGCTGGTAGGAACTCGCTGCCATGGCAGCTACCTGCTCCCAGACGGTATCGCTGTGTTGTCTCCGCTGCGGTGGCCGGTCATATATTCTGCCTGGGACGAGCGGCCCAGGCCTGACGGGAACTGAAGGCTGCCGAAGCGGCAGGGCGGCGCTGAGCCGGAGGTTCCCGCTTCGCCGGGCAGGTTGCGCGGGAGTTCGTAGTTTGAGCAGGGCGGCATGGGCTGAGCCCTCTAGCTGCTTTCAGAGCGGGCCCGTGCTTCCCCAGGCCGTGCAGGCGCAGATTTCGGCGCGCGGGCGAAGGCTGCACCAGGTTGGCCAGATCTCAAGCGCCTTGCCGCGCTCGCCGGGCAGCTCGCTCTCCTAGCGCCTGGGACCGGCAGCCCGCGTCCAGATCCTGCGGCACGATGGGCGCCGCGCGTGTGGGGTTGAGTGTGGCGTTGGCCGGGGCCTCTCCCTCCAGCTGTTGCCGCAGCGGCGCAGTGGGCCCATAGACCGATAGGGATCGCCACTTGCGGTGCTGGAGGGTATCGGGGGGAACCCAGGCAAGCTGCGTTCCAGCCCGCCGAGCACTTTCCGCCAGCGGCCTGCAGGGTGGCGGCCACTTGCGGTCGGCGCTCCGCCCGGCCGGCTCCACTTTCCCGTTCCAGGGCACCACCGCCCGCCGCGATCGTGGCGGCGAGCCTGGGCCAGCAGCGCCGCGGGTCACCCGTGCAGCACCAGCAGTTGCGCTGCCGGCGTGCGCTCCAGCCTTCGCTTGGAGTTCGCGCAGGCTCTCTGGCGAGAAACCACAGCGCCGCCACTGATTTGATCCGCTGCCGCAGCATCGGCCCCGGATCGATCACATACACACCCGTGACAGCAGCGGTGCACGGCAGGCGGCGGGCCAGGCGAGGTTGTCGGCCAGCGCGCAGGTCGCGCCGGTTGCCAGGAACAGCCAGGCGAGTGCTCCCTTCCGGCGGGCGGCGGGCACGCCACTTCTCCGATGCCGAAGCAGGCTGCGGGCGCGGGAACCAGGCGGTTGACGCCTTCTTGCCATCGAGGCCTCATTCGCACTGGCCCAAGGGCGGCATCGAGGGCGGCGGCTCGATCAAGCTAGCACCTCCAGGTCCTCGGTCCTCGTCGGCGCGGCCGCTCCGCTTCATGTGGCGCTGGGAGCTCGCGGCCAGGAACAGGTTGATCAGCTCGTCGGAGTAGCCGGGCAGGGCAGATCAGACGAAGCGAGTTCCCAGCGGGCCGGCGGCTGAAAGCCGGCTTCTTTCGCCCAGCTCGCGCTGCATCCGAACCCACGTCTTCGCCCGCTTCCGGTGCCGGCAGGGAACTCGAGGATGCGGCGTTTCCCACCGCGAAGCTGGTACTGGCGCAGGATCCACCACACGCGCCGTTTCGTCGAGCACGGGCACCGCCAGGAGGCGCGGGGGTGGCGGAGAACCCCGTAGGTGGCCCTCCACCCCCATCGGAGCACAAACCGGCTTGAGCTTTCGAAACGGAATCTTGGCGGCCTGGGTCCGGCCGTTGTTCCAGGTGGGGACGGCTCGGTCTCGGAGCCGAAAGCCAGGAGGCGGTAGGCCGGCTGACCACGCTGCGTCCCGGGTATCTTCCAGAAAGCGATGCTCCCCACTCAGGCAGCCAGTGCGACAGGCAGGAGCTGCCGGTGGTGTCTCCTTGGAGCCGCCAGCAGCTGCTGCAGCAAATGCGGCGGCCCGTTGTGGTTCCCCGGGTTGGCACCAGGCCTGGCTCGATCGCCGCCAGCGGGCGCCAGCACGAAGGTTGCGCTGGCGCAGGGGTGGTGGGCAGCTCCAGCTGAGCGGCGACCCCTGATCGGCGCGTGGGCCGTGGCACCAACACCAGAGCAGGTCCGAGAATCGAGGCTGCGGGGCCCCCAGGCACCAGCCGCTGGCGGCCGAAACGCGCCTCCAGGCTCTGCAGCCGTAACCAGCAGGTCCAGGCGGATCGGGCCAGGATTCGCTGCTTTTGCAGGCGGCCCGCGGCAGGCCCGCTTCCACCATTCACCGCATTGAGAAACGGCGGCTTGCCCCGGGCGGACCACCCCACCGGCGCCGTGGGAACAGCGGTCGACCAAACGCAGTTTCAGCACGCTCAGGCCCACCCCATCCAGGATTCCAGCTCTTGAACAGCAACGGCCGCAGGGGCCGTGGAGCGTGGCAGCGGGATCGCCCGAGGTTGGCCCAAGGCGATGCCGTTGTTCAAAGGCGGGACTCAAGGTTCCGTGGACGGCCAGCTTCGCGCTCCAGCAAACGCTTTTTTGCGCCAAGGCCCCAGCGGTTAGCACGGCAGGGAGCCGTCGCTGCGATGACGCGGTGGCAGGGAATGGCCAGGGCGGATCGGGTTTGGCGCCGCAGGCCTGGGCCGTACGCGCGCGCGGTGCCCGGAGTTCGCCCAGACGGGCGGGGCGAGCCTCGGCATAGCTTCACCGTGCGCCGGCGGGAATCAGGGTCAAGCTCTGCCAGTACCGTGCCCGGCGGTAAGGTGGCTTGGCCCAGATCAGCGTCGGGTGGCGGGCACCGGCTTCGTCGCTCGCGGCGAGCACCTGGGCCAGCCAGTCCCTCCAGCTCGCGTGAGTCGGCCGCGCGCGAGCTCGGCTAGCCGCGTGATGGACGCTGGCACAGCTCTTTCGCCTCAGTGGGCCTCGCGCTGATCCGCCCCAGGTGTATCGCCAGAATTGCCCGCGCGGCGTGGCGGCGAGCAGGATCGCCAAAGCCAGCAGGCCGAAGCAGGAAGCGAACGGATGTCAGAGCCCATCGCCGCGGGCGTCCCGAGCTGGAGAGCTGCTGGCCCAGGTGCTCGCGCCATCGACGAGCCGGTGCCGCCACCCGCCGCTGGATCTGGGCGGCACGCCCTTCCGCCGGCGGCGTCTGGCAGGAGCTGACCTGATTCCCGCCTGGCCGCCAGGGTGAGCTATGCCGAGCTCGCCGCCGTCTGGCGAACCCCGCTCGGGTGCGGGCCGAATGGGCCCGGCCTGCGGCGCCAACCGATCGCCCAATGGGGCCATTTCCTGGCCACCTCGTCATCCGGCAGGCGCGGCCCTCCCTGCGTTGGCTACCGCTGGGGCCTTGAGCGCCAAAAAAAGCGTTGCTGGAGCGCGAAGCTGCCGTACGGAACCTGAAGCCCGCCTTGACAACGGCCATTCGCCCTTGGGAGGCCAACCTCGGCGATAACCGCCTGCACGCTTGTCACGGCCCTGCGCGCCGTTGCTGCATTCAAGAGCTGTGAATCCTGGAATGGCGTCTGGACGCCTGCAGCCCGTATGCTGAAACTGCCGTTGGTCGCCGCTGTTCCGCCTAGCGGCGCCGCGTGGGTGGTCCCGCCGGGGCAGCCGCCGTTTTCTCAATTGCCGGTTGCTGCGTGGGCGGATGCGATGGCCATCGGCGCCGCCTGCAAAACAGCGAATTCCTGGCCCGGATCCGCTGACCTGCTGGGTCGGTCTGGCAGCAAGCCGGGAGGCGCGTTTTCCCGCGCCCGCAGCGGGCTGGTGCCTTTGGGGGGGCCCGCAGCCTCGATCTCGACCTGCTCTTGTGTCGTGCACTGGCCACAGCCGGCCGATCAGGGTCGCCGCTCCAAGCTGAAAGCTGCCCACCCACGCCTGCGCCAAGCGCCACCTTCGTGCTGGCGCCGCGGCGGCGATCGAGCCGGGCTGGTGCCACCCGAGGTGAACCACACGGCCGCCGCTTTTGCTGCAGAGCTGCGGGCGGGCTCCATAGAGACACCACCGCAGCTCTGCCTGTCGCACTGGCTGGCCTGAGTGGCGAGCATCGCTTCTGGAGTGAACCGCGCCGGCTACGGCAGGCGGGTTCGATGCTTGAGGAATCCCCTCAGCCATGCTCCATGGCTCCCCGCTGCCGCCCCCCCGAGCCGTCCCACCCACCTGGAAAACCACGGCGGCCCTGAAGGGGCCCGCAAAAATCCGTTTCGAGCTCAAACCGGTTGGTGTGCCGGATGGGGTGGAAGGGGCACCTACGGGATCATCCGCCCACCCGGCGCCTCCCTGGCGGTGCCGTGCTCGACGACGGCCGGGTTGGTTGGATCCTGCGCCAGTAACCGCTTTCGCGCGCTTGGAACGCCGCATTTCCTCGAGTTCCCTGCCGGCACCCTGGTGGAAGCGGTCGCGAAGACCCTTCTGGGTTCCGATCGCCAGCGCGAGCTGAGAGAGAAGCGGCTTCAGCGCCGCCCGCTGGGATTCTCGCCGGTCTGCATGCTGCCCTGCCCCGGCTACCTCGACCGAGCTGATAAACCACCTGTTCCTGGCCCGCGAGCTCAAGCGCCTGAGGCGAAAGCGGGCCCGCCGGCCCGACGAGGTACGAGGGGACCTTGAGAGGTGCTTGCTGATCGAGCCGCGCCGCCCTCGATGCCGCCTTGGCCAGTGCGTAGAGTCCCTGATGGCAAGAGGCGTCACCGCCTTGGTTCGCGCCCCGCCAGCTGCTCGGCCTCGGGATGAGTGCGTTCCGCCCGGCCGCCCCGGAAGGGAGCACTCGCTGGCTGTTCTGGCACCGGCGCGACCTGCGCCTGGCCCGACAACCTCCCCGGGCCTGGCCGCCGCCTTGCCCGTGCCACCGCTGCTGTCACTGGTGTGGTTATGTTGATCGATCCGCCCGAGGCTGGCGCAGCGGATCCAACAGTGGCGCGGCTGTGGTTCTCGGCGAGAGCCTTGGCGCGAATTCCAGGCAAGGGCTGGCGGCGCCGCCGGCAGCCAACTGCTGGTGCTGCACGGTGACCCCGCGCGCTGCTGCCCAGGTCGCCGCCACGATCGGCGCGGCGTGGTGGCCGGAAACCGGGAAGTGGAGCGGCCCGGCGGGAGCGCGACCGCAAAGTGGCCGCCACCCTGCAGGCCGCTGGCGAAAGTGCTCGCGGGCTGGACACAGCTTGCTGGTTCCCCCGGATACCCTCAGCACCGGCAGTGGCCGATCCCTATCGGCGTCTATTGTGGCCCTACTGGGCGCTTTTGGCGGCAACAGCTGGAGGAGAGGCCCGCCGCCACACCTCACCCCACCCGGCGCCCCAGCGGCTCTGCAGGATCTGGACGCCGCTGCGTCCCAGGCGCTGGAGAGCTAGCTGCCCGGCGAAGCGGCCAAAGGCGCTGAGGCATCTGGCCAACCTGGGGTGCAGCCTTCGTGCCGGCGCCGAAAAATCTGCGCCGCCGCCTGGTGAGGCGGCCGCCCGAGAGGCAGCTGAGGGCTTCAGCCCATTGCCGCCCTGCTTCAAACTTACGACTCCGGCCGCAAACCTGCCCCGGGGCGAAGCGGAACCTTCGGTGGCTCAGCGCCGCCCTGCCAGCTTCGGCACCCTCAGTTCCCCGTCAGGCTTGGGCCGCCGCCAGCGATGAGACCGGCCGCGGCAGCGGGGAGCAGCAACAGGCGATCACGTTCTGGGAAGGCGAGCTGGCCTGGCGCGAGTTTCTACCAGCAGCGTTGTTCCATTTCCCGGCCCTGGCGAACGCGCCTACCCGGCCGCAGTGCGCCAGTTCCCCTGGGGAGAACGATCCCCTGTTCGCTCGGGGCCTGGTGCGAGGGCCTCACCGGCGTTGCCGATCGTGGGATGCGGCGATGCGTTCAGGCTCACCCCCCCCCCCCCCTACGCCCCAGCGGCTGGTTTGCACAACGCTGGCCGATTGATCCGTCGCCTCCTTTTCTGTCAAGGATCTTGTCATTCGACTTGGCGCTGGGGCGAGCGGGCTTCATGGAGCGCTGGTGGGACGGCGATCTGCTCGCCAAACACGTGCGGGCTGCAGTGGAGCGCAGCAGCGGCATGGACCCCAAAACCGCTACCGCATCTTCAACCCGTACACCCAGGCGACTCGCTTTCGATTGCGAAGGCACCTACCATCCGTCGCTGGCTGCCGATTGCTGGCCGCGTTGGGCCACCGCCGATCTGCTCAGGCGGGCACCATCGCGCCCTCGAACGGCTCGTTACACCGGCGCCGATCGTGGAGACACCGCAGCAAACAGGCCCCATTTCAAAGCCAGCTCTACGCGTACTTTGCGCTAGCTGTTTCGCGCTGAACTGGTTTGCGACAAGCCGGCTTTCAGGCGCCCAGGTGATAGGTTTCGCTTGGCTCCTGGGCCGGTGAGTCGAGAGGGCGCAGACGCGGCGCACCACTCACCAACCACCCGCTGCTGTGCTTGCGGCGCGTCAGTTTCCGGGGAGATCGGAGGCTGTAGTACTTCGGAGGTCAGCCGCTCGGTGACCGGCAGGGTGCCGGGCCCGTAGCCCAGGAACGCATAGGCCGGCTGGCGTGGATCGGGATTTATGATCGCTCTCCTGGCACCGCCGCCGCTGGCCAGTCGCTGCCTTGACTCCCATGTCGGCGGCATGGAGCTTTCTCCGGCTAGCCCAAACTCGGCGGCTGGCTGGCGAAGGGGTGCAAACCGTCCGCGCAAACTGGGGCAGGCTGTGGGGACGCGGGGATGCCACACGAAACTGGTTCCAGCTGTTGCCCCTCGGGTCCGGCTTCCGGCAGCCCGCCAAACCCGTGGGTGCCTTCCAGCTCCGCCGGAGCTGCGCGGCAGCTGGTCTTGCGCTCGATCCAGCCCTGCAGGTTAAGGGCAGCTTGACGTTGAGTTACGGCCGCCTGCAGGGCATTCGAGGCGGCTGTTTGTAACCCAGCGAGGTGTGCATGGAGCGGCGCCCCCGCGGGCATGCCCGTGCACGGCCAGCTCGCGGATGCGTTGGGCCAAGGCCCCCATCGCGGCAGGTGACGCACCAGCCGTCGCCGGCACCGCCGAAGGTTCTTTGGTGGCGGAAGAAGCTGAAAAACCCGCATCGCCCCACTGGCCCAGGGCCTGACCCGCCCCGCTTGCGCCGCTGGCCTGGGGCGCAGTCTTTCGATCACTCGTATGGTTGTGGGGCGCTGGCAATGGCCATTCAGCCGCCTCCCATGGTCGACGGGGCGGCGAACAGGTTTTGGACAGGCATCAGGCGCGGGTGCGCCGGTGTGATAGACGCCTCAATTCGGGCCCCAGATCGAGGCAGATACCCCGAGCCTTCCTCCGGACGTCTCGGACCCCAAAAGACCGCGTGGCGCCGACGGGAAACTTTGATCGCCTCCGGGCGTGGCGAAAAAAACTGAACGAAACTGTTGATACCCTCATCCGCCCGGTGCCGATGCCAAGACCACGCAGCGGCCAGGGACGGAGGGGGGAGTCCATTTCCGGCTGTGCAGGGCCGATTGCGTGGGGCAGCCGATTCGTGCGGGCGAAATGTGCTCGAACTGGGCATCTGGCCCCGCCGCTGTATTGCCCCCACTTGCGGCAACACCCTTCAATACTGGACATCTTCGAGGGCTTACCGAGTTAGATGAAGCTGCTCGGTGAGATTCCGAAGGGGGCACCTGCATGCGGGCACCTTTAAGCCCGAAGTTGGGCTTTCAGATCCCAGGCGGGCTTCCTTGCCGGGATGCCACTTGATGTTGCAACCGATCGAGGCCCGGTCTGCTCCGGATCACCGGGGTTCACGGGCCAGCACCGCCCTCAAGGGCGTGGCGGCGCAGGTCGCGGGCCCGTCGGGGGGTTGGCCGTTGCGGCGACGGCTGGGCGTTCGGGAGCTGACCCCCCCGGTAGAGCAGCCGATGGTCGGCGCCGAACAGGAAGAGATTCAGGGGGTGCCAGGCGGCCCTGAAGGCCTGGGCCACCGACTGGTCCTGATCGAGCAGATAGGGAAAGCGCCAACCGCAGCGATTGGCGCGGACGCGCCCCAGCTGGCAAGCGGACCGTCCTGGGGGAGCTGAGCTGGCTGTTGGCTGGCCGATCGGCCAGGATTTTTCGTCCAGGCGGCTTCGCCCGTAGTTCGGGCTCGATCCGGCTGAGGCTCGTTTCCACGTGGGATCACCGACGGGGCAATGGGTCGCAGAGGAAACAGCACCAGCAGGGCTTCAGAGCTGCAACGGCCGCGCTCTCGATGGCTGGTTCCCCGCAGGTGTTAACAGTCGGCAACCGGAAGGTGGGCAGCGCCGTACCAAGGGGAAGGCATCGTGGAGGGTGTCAGGGGCCAAGGCCAGCTTCGGACGATGGATCTGGTGATTTTGTGGCGTCCCCATGGCGGGAGCGCCTGTTTCCCCGCATGGACTAGCGCCGCCTGCATTCCCACTCTTGTTTCGGACTTTCGCCTCGGCCTGGGACCTCGCCCGGCACCGCCCTGGCTGTGGCCCGTTGCACGCCGTCCCACCAGAGCGCAGCTGGCGGATCTTCCCGCCTGGGCAGCGCAAGCAACCCCCACGACGGGCCTGCGCGGTGGACAGCCAGCCCGATGGCTTATGGCCTCCACTTCTGGCTCCCGAAACGACACCACCCCCCGGGGTGTGCCCGGCCCCCGCTTGGCTGCCCCGGATGGCGACGCGGCTGTTCAACGGACAACGGCTCGGGCACCGGTTCCCAGGTCCGGGCTAGCCACTCGCCCGGAGGTTGTTTACGAGCCTTATGGGCGCCGTGATGTGCGCCAGGCCCTGCGCCGCAACTCGAAGCGTTATGCGAAACCAGGGCGCCACCGGAGCGCTGGGAATGAGCGACCGGGCCCCGCCGGCTTGGAGGACTTGAAGGTGAAGCCCGCTGCCGCCGCTCAGAAGAGGACCTGCTAACCCGATCCGAAAACAGGGTGCGCCAGCAGGGAGAGGCATTGCGGCCCCGATCCACCCCAGCCGGAGGGACAATTAAGGGCCCAGCAGCGCAGACCATTGCCACCGCCCCGCGTAGCCTTTTCAGGCAGCTGGGAGCTCGTGGAGGCGGGGGCTGGAGGAGACGAGGACAACGGCGGGGCCCGGCCAGGGGATGCCGGTTCCCTGGGCCTGGGAGCGTCGGCCTCCATGCGGCCCAGTGCCTTCCAGGGAAACGCCAGCCGTTGGCAATTTGCTGGGCGGCAGGGCCTCGATCTGGCGCGCCAGCGGCCGGGGTCGAAGGCAGCGAGGGCATCGGTTGCCAGCGAAGGCCGGCTTTTCGGCTGGGCGCTCCACATCAACACCGACCGGGGCAAGTGGCGGGTGAAAGGGCCTCAGCCAGCACAGGGCGCGGAGTGGGAATGTTTGAACTGGGAGAAACCTGAGCGGCCAGCTTGGGGTTTGGCCGCCGGGCCACGTCAGCGCAACGTGGCGGGAGGTCCTGGCCGATCAAGCCACCCAGCACCAGGCGCCAGTTGCCACGCCCAAGCCAGGCTGCGGTCAACGGTCGCGTCGCGGGCGCAGGCGGCTCCCCCCGATCCCCCGGGCCGCTGGCTTCCGCCGCGAGAGCAGGACTGCAGCAACGGCCGCTGGGCCCACCCAAGGCGTGGGACAGCGGCGGTTCGATCACGGCCAGATCAGCGGGTTGGGGCCTGCGCGGGCGGATCAGCTGGGGCCAGGGCTTCGATGGGTTTTGGCGCCAGCGCATCCCGGCCTGAAGCGGTTCCGGTCAAACAGCGACGCAGGGCGAACCAGAACACGGGGTGTGCGAGCGCTTGCGAGAGAATCCCATTCTCTCGACCCCAGCCCGATCTTCTCGATCTGCCGGCAAGGAAAGGCCCCTCGTTCACCGGCATCGGCCAACAACCGCTCGATCGCCACTTGGGGAATGGCCCAGCAGCTGGCGCATGGCAGGCTGCGAAAACTTTGCGGTCACCTAACTGCCCGATGAAGAAGTGCGCGTTTCAGCCAAAAGGTTGCGCGGAGCTCACCGCTCCGCTTGAGCCCAGCCGGCGTTGCCCGCCTCCAGATGTCCGACCCTGAGCAGATCGATGGCGGTGATTTTCAGGCGAAATCGGCAGCGGCAGTGGGGCCACTTCGACGTGGCTGATTTCACTGCCTGGCCTTTCGCCGGCAAGGAGAGAGCGCAGTCCGGCGACTACCCAGCGGCGATCAGGCCCTTGAGGGGCTTTCGCCCGGGCCCTTGGAGGGAGAGCGCCATTCCCTGGCCCCGCCTCTGGCCGCCCACCGCAAAAACCCCTGTTTCAACGAGGGGGCCAGCGTGATCACGCTCAAGCTCATCTCCCGGCGCTTGAGCGCGCCATTCCCAACTACCAACGTTGATGGGGGTGGCCAAGGCAGACCCCTGGAGGTCGCGTGCGTTATCTCGCGGGCGGGAAACTCGGGCCCCCAGAAAGGAGGTGGCGCGTGGAACGCATCAGGCCGGGCCGACTTTCGCACCCTGGCCAGCTCAGGAATCGGCGGGCATTTTCGACATGATCCACAAACGTGGAAGTAGAAAGCTCCGCTCAGCGCACCGTCACCCAGCAGGAGGTGGGAGCACGGCGGCCCTCCTGGGCCAGCCCCCTGGCTCGGGCATCACCGGCCAGGTGACTTCTACGTGGACGCCGGTTACTGCATCAACGGGATGTGAGCCGCGCTGTGACCAGAGCCCGGCCATCAAACGGGGGCTGGAAGCCCCTAGTGTTTCTGAGGCCATGGGCATCAACCATCCCATCCAGTCGATGCTGGTGCTGTGCAGGTGTAGAAGGCAGCCTCCACCTTTTGCAGGCGGCCGCCGCGCATCAGATCGGTTGGAGTCAAGCCACGGCTGGGGGAGGGTTCGAACCAGGTTTGCGGCCCCCGGCCCCGTTTGGAGGGTTGAGGCGGGGAAAGGCCTGAATCCAGGTCGTGCGCCCCCGCCCAGGCTGCAGGGCAGCTCCCCATGCGGGAAGACCTGCCCACCAACCCGGGGCCAGGGCTCGGGGTGAGGCTTTCAGCGTGGTTCAGGGGCCGCCCCTCATACGGCACCTGCAGCGTTTTCATTGGCGGAGGGCCACCCACGATTCACCCGGCACGCCAGATGGGCAACCGCGTACTTTCGGCCGAGAAAGCCGGTTGGGCCGCCTCGTTGGTTGTGAGAAGAGTCCCGGGCGTTGACCGGGGCCACAACAAAGGGGGGTCGACCCCGAAGCCTGTTGTTCGAACAGGAGTTCTCGACCGGAACCGCGGTCCCGGGGCTAAGTATGCCAGCACCGCTGCCGTTGCCGAATTGTGGCCATTCCCCCTTCGGTGAGCTTCCTCGCTCCCCACGCGGTGGCCTTGGTCGGGGATGGAGCCGATTCTACCGTCCAAAGGAAAGCGCCTCGGTTGGCCTGGCGGTGCAAGGCTCCCGGTCGATAGCAACCGCCTAGGTGCTGTTGTTAGTTGCAAGCCGGCCCGACGCTCTGGATGCGGCGCTATTGTGGGGACTGCTTGCGTTCATAC
>Ga0163217_1006304_pt1 | contig 11495 bp, 13 predicted proteins | sample SynspAceP_FD_185933 | JGI IMG/M metagenome (GOLD analysis project Ga0163217, IMG submission 185933) | Saline lake microbial communities from Ace Lake in Antarctica - Synechococcus sp. Ace-P (PacBio error correction) | ecosystem: Environmental > Aquatic > Non-marine Saline and Alkaline > Saline ... | reverse complement strand
GCGGTTCCTGAGCGCGGTCCAACCCCGATGGCCTCGATTGCGCGGGTTCGCTGGAAACTGCCCCGGGGGACAAGGACCTCGCGGCGGTAATCAAGCTGGTAAGAGCGTCAAAGGGGGCGGGCCAGGATTGATGCGAGCTCAGAAGTGGCAGTGTTTGGCCGATGGGAGCCAGGGATTGCCATGACCACCACATTCTTCACGGACCCCTCCCGTCGACTGTCAGCCTGCTTGAACCCTGTTCTTTCTTCCCAGGCCGCGTGCCCTGCTTGGTCCTGTTGGTTGTCCCTTGTTATCGCCAAGCGCCCAGGGCATTGCTGCCCGAGCTGCCAGCTGGTCAACGGAAGGCCTCCAGTGCGTGCCGGGATTGGAGCACTAGACCCGGAGCAGCAGATCAAAAATTCCTGCGCCAGGCCATTCAAGCGGCCGAGCCGGGCGATAGAGGGTGGAATCGATCAACAGATTGGAAAGCGTTTGAGCAGGTTTCTGCTTATGGGCCCTGCGCTGTTGAGCTGTGCTGACAGCCTCACTTCCGGCCACCACATTCAGAGTTCCATTGGTATCGCCTGGCGCCAGATCAGCAGGTCTGGCAGCTGATGCGAAGCGGCGAGGAAACCACTTATTGTGGTCCACAAGGCCGAATTAGAGGACCAGCAATTGATGGGTGTTTCCGTGATCCAAATCCGGGAGAACGGACACGCGGCAGAGCTCAAAATCCACTGGCGACGGATTGTATTCAGCCTTAACGGTGGGAAACCGGCTACATGCCGGCTGCAATTCAAACTTTTGACTCTCTTTGGCTTCCTTGGATTTAATTGTAAAATTGTATTTGATTCTAGCCAGTTTTAGTGCGGGCCTAAATAGGTTCAGGGATCCAAAATGATAGCATCCAAAAAGGTCATATCAATCCAAATAGGGCCGGATTGAAATATTATTTTCAAAAACAGTTTTGAACCCTAAAAAGCTGTTCCTCTGCGCTGAGTGCCCACAGCAGTAGGCAAAGACATGAAAAAGCCTTCCTGTTGAAGGAAGGCCTTCATTGCAATAAGGTCTTTGCTGGAAGCGATTCAAGAAACGCTTTCGCCTTAACAAAAATTCGCTCTCGTCAAGAAAGGCTGAATTCGTTCTGGGAGTCAGCTTGCCTATCAGGTGGACAAGCATCGATCCTGTTGGGCCGCACCAACTCGAAGGAATTCTTTGCTTGAGACTAGGGTCGTGGCGGGAAATTCTCCACGAACGACGGAATTCACCATGCTGGTTTGGGTGTTTCTTTCACACCACGCCACTTCATGCAGTAGTGCTGGGCCTGACCAAAATCGCTAAGCCCTGCGGTGAGCAAAGACGTTCATCTCATCAGCCAGGATTCATGACAGGCTTCTTTCCTGGATGGTGGCCTTGAGAAAAAACCCATCAAACAACACGCGCAAAAATTGGAAAGGACGATCACCGATCACCTGGTTTTGATGCCAATCCAGCAATTGCCAAGGATGGGTACCAGGTGTGGGAACAAGCAGGAACGAATACTGATCGAGTCCTACGGTGTTAAAATCTCATTCAAGTTTTTTGACATTCGGGAAACTGGCCAATCTTGGGTTGCTTTGTGGAGCGACCCTTGAATACCTGTGGAGGTACATTACGGGCAACCCGTTCAGCCGTTTCTTCCGTGTTGATGGTCGTTTGTCGATATCAAATGACCAGGCTGCGCAGCGATTTTCCCGCACCTTGGCCAGCCACCTCAACCTCCAGCTTGGTCGAGCTCTCCATCGAGGAGTCATTGGTCGGCGATGTTTGTCATTGGCGAAGAAGGGATTACCCCCGGAGTTTTGGAGCGCGCCTCGCGAATGCGGAGGCTCACGGGGGCAGGTCCACCTCCCGGTGTCTTGGCCAGGGAAAAGGAGATTTTGGTCCGGGAAAGAGTGGAGGTAATGAGGAAGGTATAGAAGCAGACGCCATGTGGCGAGCATCGAGAGGTCCAGACTAACGACACTTGCGGAGCGGTTGCTAAGAGACCACCTACAACCAACGCCCAGGGCCTTACAAGCCGCCCTTGAACATATGCTCGCACAGATAAGCGCACCCGAGGATGCTTCGAAGGAGGAATGAGGACAGGTAATCACGTACCACCAGAGAGAGCGGAGCTGTCACCGCAACCAAAGCATCCAGGGTTGGACCTAACGCCAAATACGCACCGTTCCTCCTCGGGAGAGGCATCGGCTGAAGGCTTCACGCGCACCGCTTTTGATGTAGCAATAAGCCCCCCACTCCGGGGAAGGGCCTTGCGGGCTGCATGGCTTACTCACGATTGATGATTTCAAGCCATACTTTCTTGATTGCCGTAAAATCGGCAAAACGGCTGAACAACCGGACACGCTGCGTGAGATTTGAGCTGGATCAACCTTATGGCCCTGGCGAGGAGTCATCTCGGCAAGTGATCCGGTGTAAGCGGCTCCTGCATTGTAGAATCACGACCTGGGTGGTGGATGCCATACGGAAAAAGCAATCTTAAGAGAGGAGCATCGACACCTCGAAATGGATCCAGTGCACGCTAGAAGATCGGCCGAGACGACCCCCAACTTTGACGGACTGCAGGATCGCGCGATTCAGCCAGGTCGTCAAGTTTCGCGACGCCTGGAACGGCCAAGAGCAAAAGATCCCAGCCAGCACCTGCAAAAAACAGTCTTGCTGCCAGGCGCACGATGCCCCTTGAGGGCACCGGTGATCAGGAGCAGCAGATGCAACCCTCACACAAGAATTTTCAAACACACTTTCAGACACGGCTTCAAGCCAAGGTTTTTCAAGAAAATCAACGTACCGTAAGAATTTTTAAGTTGCTTAGCGAAGATCTGGGTGCCTTCTGCTCAATGAAGCGACCGGACGCGCCGAAACTTGCTCGTACGCCGCTCGCTTCAGGCACGCTCCGATTCCGCTTAACGCAACTTGAGATCGGGTTCAACATCGCTCCAGCAAGGCCTTCCACGCAAAAAGCGTCGTTCGCGCCGCCTGACCGGTGGACCAGTGGGTTGCCTCCGAGAACACCTATCAGCAGCAAATACGAACGGACCGCCGAGCTAGCCAAGACAGGTCCGGCGGCGCGTTGCATTATTCCCAGTGCCGGCAGCGCTCCGGCGCTTGGAGCATCTCTCACCAATACGGCCACAGCGGCTTCCGGGCTGGCCAGCGGGTGAATAGAACTAGTGCTCATAACATCAACCCAGTGCGGGTCGGCGAAACTACCGATGCGAGCCGCGGCGGGCCGCCGACCCCCCTTCGCCGTCACGCGGGTTGGCGATGACCGGAACCCGCAGGCAAACATCTTCCGCAGACTCGCACGGCAGTCGCCTCTCCCGCGGGCCCTGCTCCTCTGCCAACCACCCCGCACCTAGGCGCCTGGGAGTATCGGATGAAAACGCTAGGATCGGCTAGGGGCGGGGAACCTATCGGCATGGTCCATCAGAGACGCAGGCCGCGATACAGCCGCCCGGTGAAGGGCCATGGCGAAATTACGGCCCACATTTCTCCTTCCGGCTGTTTCCGTCCTTTCTGGTGGCCGAGCAGCACAACGGTTGGTCGCCGATTCTGCCGATGCCCCACCAGCGCTGGTCATCAGAGCGGCGGTCGCCATGCAATTCACAGCATTCTATCGCTGATAGACCTGGATGGTAATCGAGGCGTGCTGGGCCGCTGGGGCGGGCCACCTGAATCTTCTGGAGGGGTCAGGGCACTGAAGATTCCCGCGCCGGCGCGGTGGCCAAGGTTTCGAGTTGGAGGAGTTGCTGGGACTGGGACATCGACTGTTCAGAAATCCTTCGCGAGCGGCTGAACGACTGCTCAATCTGCTCCTCAAGCATCCACCAGGCCGCTTTTCGATTCAGCAAGAGGGTCCGCTCGCGCGCCAACGGCAGAAAAAGGCAGGGGAGCTCGGACGAAAACGCTTCAGGCGGTACATAGCTGCTTCATCGAGCGCGGCGGCCAGAAAGAGGGAAATCAGCCGAGATTCTGAGCCCAAGGCTTGAAGCATGCGCGCAATGGAGGCCTTGGCGTCCATGGATTTGCATGCTGTCCAGATGCGAGATCGCGGGTTGCGCCCGCCGCTGGAAATTGAACTATGGCCAACCTCCTCGAATCTCCCAAGCAAGATCGCGCTCAGCGCCCAACAGAGCAAACCATATTGCGTTGGGGATTTCTCATGTCAGCCACAGCCAATCATTCTTCCAATTCCCAAATGATTGCTGAGGCATCTCAAACGATTTCGCGCCTAATTTGAGAAAAGTGAATGCGGTGCCGGCCACTTTAGCGTCGAAGGTTTGGGATGTAGCCCCCATCAATCATTCAGCAAGGCCTTTTTCAAGGTCTTCCCGATCGATGCGTTCAGTTGTTGGGGAAGCCTCGCCACCCAAACCTACCACATCAGCTTCCGGAAGTGCACTCCTCTAAGCGCAAAGAATTGCGACCACCTCAAGCGGAGGTCGTTTGGAGATCGAGCAGCCGCTTGCTGGTGACGGGCCACCCAGCAAGCAGCTCGCCAACGCCGGTTTTCATGTTGCAGCCAGCGGAGACACCGCTGCCGACTGTCCACCGTAGCCCGCCAACCACGGCAACTTTGCCCCGCCCGTACTCAGATGTATTCAAATTCCAAGCAAAGGGGCGTTGATCCTCAACTTGTTGGCAAATCAACCAGGCGGTTGGGATGTTGCAGTTGTGAAGCGCTCCCATTCCAGGCGTGGTGGAGCGAATCTGCTGGAAACTTGGGAGAAGATCAAAGTTCTCGAAGATATCAGTGTGAACCCCTCCCAGCTGGCCGTGATGGCGATGTCCTGTTTCTGGGCCAGGCTCATTGCGTTCTTGGGCAACTTTTCGAGTCGCCGTCTTGAAACCCGAGACAACATCTCCGGTTACAAAGCAGGAATCGATGTAGGCGCCCTCGATGGTCTGGCCCGGGCGCTGGTGCATGCTCAGCTGTTTCAACCCAATTCATGAGGGCGGTGCGCTGCACCACATGTCGAGATCCGCCATCGGGTAGCACACACGAGCTGGATGGCTCGACGGTAGACCTCCTATCCGTAGAAAAGCCGTTGCTCGCGCGATGGACAATCTCGTCGACCGCTATCCGGCCTCTCGCCTTCACTCAGAATACGGTTAATCGCTACGCGCGATGAGACTCGAATTACGAGAACCGAAATAGCAATAAATAGCCATGCAACATCGCGGCTCCTGCGGAAAGCGCACTCTCTGGCAGGGAGGACACGTTCAAGGCGAAGCTTCCCACGTTTGATCCCTGTTGGGACATCTTCTCTCTCTGGCGCGGGCTCTCGCTGTTTCCCCTTGGGGTTGTCTTGGAGTGTCGCGGCTTGGCTTGCGTCCAGGCGCTGAATGACAACTCGCGGTGTGTAGTTCTGTGCTGCAGGAGCAACTAGAGCCAGTGGGCCCCCGCCACAAGCGAGGTCAGGGCCACTGGTTGGTTCGGTGAAGAATACCTAATCAGGCGTTGAAGCTACTGCAATGTTGGTTTGTTCCGTGGCCTCAGATGGATCGCTAGGAGGGCCCTTGGGCGTTCCGCTCGCTGTGCCGCTTGGCGACGTCATCGCCGGCTGTGGTCCGTGCGAGAGACCCGATTTTCAGCCCCACAGACAGGTCTCATGGATACGGCCACGTGAAGGCAGAATTGCTTCCCGATGTGCCTAGACTGTGTCACGTATTGTCCTTCCACTGGGGTCTGCTCGTTCTATTGGACCGGTCGGCGCTCTTACATTTCGTCCCGGCTCGGAGTGTCCGCTCCTCGGTTGATTCAGCCAGCCCCTGACTTCGAGACTCTTCGCCCCTGGTGCTGCTCTGGGTCGATCAGCGCCGCGCGTGAGAGCTTGGTCCCATGGGCGGGCTGTTCTGGCAACCTCCTGCATTCAGCGCCGCGCTGCCTCAGACAGCTGCTCGGCCTCGTGGATAGGCCCATTCTCGCGCGGTGTGAATTAGTCTCATCACGGGCCTGATTTGGCCTGGGCGTGCTCTGGCAACCTGGCCGGCGGCGCTGTAACTTCATCTTTTCGACCACTCCTTCGGGTGATCTTGCGGGCAAAGGGATCGGCGACGGAATGTAGATGTGATAAGCGCGCGATCGCGAAGGTTCGCTCAACAGCGCTTTGGGTCGTGATCATGCAGGCGAGGGTGTGAGCCCTTGGGCTCCCTCGCGCCCGGGCCCAAAGTGCGACGAGAGCCTCGCCCGGCGTGTGTGCTCTCTGTGAGAGAATTGCCAGGTTTGACCTTAGGCGCCTCTTTGCCTGGTGAGCAAGCGAGCGCGGCTGACAGGCCGCAAGGCCCGATCGCAGGTCACAATAAGGTGCCTGTGTCGCGCGCCGCGCTCGAACTCTGTGGACTGGCCCTGAGTCCAATCTCTCTGTGGCAGCAGCCTTGAGATCAATCTCTGTCTCCTCTCGGTCTGCTTGCTGTGCTGTGTCTCGGCATCGGCGTGTCGAGCTCTCGTTGCGCTGCAGCTTTTCGGCGCTAGGCGGTCGTCGGCCGTGGGTTGATTGTGAGTTACTCCCAGGGGTGTCTTCTCGAGCCGCTGTGAGAGTGCTACGCGTCTCTCTTTCCTGTGGCTTGTCTGTTGTGCCGCCCTTCGGATCCCTGCGGCCGCGCCCCCTACCCGCCGCAGATATAGCTGTGGCCACGGTTTCGCTCTGGGGCAGCCTGACGTTCGTGATGGCATTGGAGTTGGCCGGGTGCCGTCTGTAAGTGCGGCCCTGCCCCGCTGTCTCCCTCTCGGGTCAGAGGCCAGACGATCTCAGGCCCTCCGCTGGTCGTGGAAGAGGTCGCGTTGCTCCTGCTCGTGTCAGCCGTGAGAACAAGTGGCACCGGGCGTGCTGGTCACCGGAGACTCAGCGACGCCCGTGAGCGAGGCCACAGGGGGAGATAGGATTGAAATACCGGTGGAGAAGTCCGGATTAGGGCTCCTAGCTGGTATGGGCGTGACTCCGGGTGCGCATTCGGCGGAGCAATTCGTGGGGATCATAACAAGCGAAGTCGCGCGAGGTCGCGCAGGACGTCACCAGCCTCGATACGACACACATCATGATTGCGAAGCCCGCAATATATCACTGTGATTCCCAATCCCCCGGGGGCCCAGCTGCTGCTGAGGAGCCCTCCAGTAGCTGACTCCGCCCGCCATGCCCAGCCCATGCAACTCGTCTATGACGGCGGTGCCCTTCTGCGTTCCTTTGCGGACCAACCAAGCGCCCTGCGGGGCGAATTGCCTAGTCCCTAGAGAGGCCAGTCGGTGCGACCAGCGTGATTGGTGCCGACGGGCTCCTCGAACTCCCACGCACTGTGCGCGCTTCATTGGTGCGAGCGCAGCCGACGAAGGACATCACGTGGCTCTAATCGACCCCCTGCGCGCCGGCGGTGCTGGATCGAAGGAGAGGCGGTAGACGTGTCCATGGCTCGTGATAGCGCGAGTGAGCCCGCTGTGTGGTGCCAGCTACAGATGCACCTAGGCCCAGACGCTCCCCCCAAGGTGCGGTGGGGGGTTCCCACCGCCTGCTCTGTACCTCGCCAAGATGACTCGCCTCGGCTGCATGATGCGAGGGGACTTGTTCCTGCCCGTGCCGTGCTGTCGTTTCTCTATCTCCCGCCTAGCCTAGCCTCCGCCGGGCGCGGCGTCTGCGCTGGGCCTCAAGGCCTGCCGCTCCGATCCATCGGCGGCCAGGCGATAGGGCGTGGCTAGCGGCCTGGCTTCGGTGTTCGTTTACGGCACGCTTCAAACGGCGGCCAGGAGCAACCACTCCTGGCTGGGCGGACACGCTTCGCTCGGGCGGAGGCGTCTGCTGGGGCGCGCAGCTCATGACCTCGGGCCCTATTCCGATGGCCCGTGATGCACAGCCAGCGCTGCAGGCGATCCGGCAAGGGGGGCCGCCCCCCCCTGATTCACGGCGAACTGTTCGCGGTCTCGGCTGCGGTGCTGGCCGGACTCGACCAGCTCGGAAAAATGTTCCCTTTGACTACACCGCCACTGGCTCCAGCTGGGTTGACGGGAACATGGGGCCTGGGTGTATGTGGGCCGCCCCGAACTTGGTTGCCGCCGCCCCACTGGGTCCCTTCGCCGACTGGGGCTCGCCACCGGGCTCGGTCTTCAAGCTATGTCGAGGGCTTGCGGTTATATAGCCTACGGCCGTGTCTATGTTTTATGCTCCCGCGCGCCCCTGCGTTTTCCGGGTTTCCACCGAGCGCGTACTGGCCCCGACAGCCGACTGGCTGGGCGTCGCCAGCCCCGGGTTGGGTCCCCGCTCCAGTATAACGAACGCTAGGGGCGGGTTTGGCGCTGGGAGTACCACAAGATCCGGCTGGCGCAGAGGCCCAGGCGCCGATCCAGCCGGATGGCGCCGCCGGCATCCAGCCCGAACCCGGGCGCAACTCTGGGAGTGGTGCCACCATCTCAAACCAGCCGGATCGCCGCTCGGCTGCGATGCCTGGCGGAGGGCGTGGCGATCGGCCACTACCGGGCCCACCACACGTGACGGTGAAGACAATCGACGGTGAACAGCCCGCGGGCTGAGTTACTTCTAGGCCTTCCACCCTATGTTGCCCACATCGGTATGGAGTGGCCGAGGGGCTGCGCCCCAGCGCCGACTACGCCAGCGCATCTCCAGGGCCTGGCACACTGCCCTTCCTTGCCTTGCCTGGCGATGGAACTCACAGAAATTCTCGGCGGTGAGCCGCGCCATTAACGACCCTGGGGCCTTCACTTCCGCACATCCGGCCTGAGCCGCGTCCGGCATCGGCAGATGAGCCCAGCGCGTTCAGGCAAGGAGTTCACCAGCCATAAAATCAATGTCGGCTGTGAGCTCACGGTGATCTGTCCCCAGCCCACCCGCTGCTGTTGCTGCGCAGCCGCCCCACAGCTCCCGCCAGGCAGGATCTGCTGGGAGCCGATCCAATCCTGGTGAGCCGGGCCGGTGCCGGTGGAGGGAGTTCTGCGATAGGCCAGGGCAACCGCTGCTTGCCGCTCTGTGGCCCGGCCGGCGAGCAAGCCACATCAGCCTCAGCACCGTGGTAGCGACAGCGGCCAGCAAGCGATGCGGTGGGCCCTCGGCCTGGCAGATGCTGTGGAGTCGTTGCGCCCGATGTGGCTGGCCCCTTTCTAACGCAAGCCGCTACTGCGAAACCGAACGGCTTGATCGAACACCGCCTGGAGCCTGCTTCGGTGCGGTTCGCTCGCCGGCTGGCCGCTGAGTGCAGGCGATCTGTGGATTCCGTCACGAGCCCACATCCAGTTCAGCGTGACGAACGCCCGCTCCACCAAAACGGCCCCGACGCGGCCACCAGGAAGGCCCTCGGCGTCTGTCGCGACGTCTCGCCCATCTGGCGATCCTGCTTCTTGCCGTTGCCCTGAACATTCCGGCCCGCTTACTGGCAACCGGCCTATAGTCGGCATTATAACCGGCGTCACCCCCAGTCCCGGAAGCGATTGATTTCTCGGCCTTGCGTTCGAGGGCCTACCCTCGATGGTTGGTGGTACACCTTCGATGCCGCTACCAAAACACGCCCGGATCCGGGCCGGGCTGCTGATACGCCCGCGGCCGCGATGCGGCCGATGTGCCTTTTTTTGCGCCTCCTTCGGCGACACGAGTGACCGGGCTTGAGGTGAATCACCCAGGCCCTGCCCGGTCGACCAGTCGGCCTCCACTCTTCGCGCTGAGACGGCTTTCATCCAACAGCTTCGATCCAATGGCTTCCAGTCCAATGGCTTCAATTCAGGCGGTGCAGCACCCCGGCAGGGCTGAACCAAGAAGGTAGGCCTGGCTGTGATGATACATTGTATGTATGCCCTGAGTGTACCGGAATAAGCTGCCCATCATAAGTCCGATACGCCAGAGGGAGCCCCGCACTACCTCCATGGTCGACCGGCCCAATGAGCGGTTGCGAAGTCACCCTGCGGCAGCCTACAGCACCAGCCGCCAAAAGCGGCGATTGCCGACATCCTTTCAGGCCCGTCCGCGAAGCCCCGTTTACTCGAGTGTTCAACCGGAACTGGCTGATCCGCGTCGTTGACGCAAGGGATTCTTGCCGCCAGCACTGCTGGTTCCTGAATCCAGACCCCGCAGGCAAAACCGGCCAGAATCTTCGCGAAGCTCCAGGAAGCTCCGCTCCATTCCCGCCAGCGCACTGAGGTTGCTGCGATCAAAAGGGTGGCGCGCCACGGTGCGTACGATTCCGGCCCCCGGTTCCTTGGGCGCCATGATGTGGACCTTCTGGGCCATCAGCAACGCTTCTTCCAGGTCGTGGTGATCAGGCAAGGCCGTGAGGCCAGAAGCGTTCCCACAATTGGTAGAGGCAATTCCCTGCATCGAACTCGCGGATCTGTAAGATTCAAGAGCACCGAGGGGCTCATTCGAGCAGCATCACTTGGGATCAGCCGCCAGGGCCGGGCAATCGCCACCCGCCTGCTTGCATGCCGCCAGAGAGCTGGCGAGGAAAAGCTGGCTGGCTGAACCTGCCAGACCCACCACTTCAAGAAATAGGCGGTGCGTTCCTTGAACAGTTCACGCTGTTTCCGCCCCTGCAGCCGCATCCCGAAGGCCACGTTGTCGGCAGCACTCAAGCCAGGATAGAGGCTTGTACTTCTGGAAAACATGCCCCGATCCGGCCCGGGTCCCGCGCACGGGCGATCGTCCCATGTGGATGGTGCCCGCTGCTGGGTTGCTCCAGGCCAGCGATTCAAGCGCATCACGGTTTGATTTGCCAGAACCTGAAACTGCCGACGAGCGCCACGGAATTCGCCGAGTTGATCTCGATGAATTGATGTCCTCGAGCACGAGTTTGCTGTCGCGGCCCTTGCCGAACGATTTGCTGACGCCTTTAACAGACAGATGCATCAGATCGCCCAGCGGCAGCGTTTCGAGCGCATCAGCAAGGCGAAAGCCCCAGGATCGATCAGCAGGGCCTATCGTCCAATCACGATCAGCCCCACAAAAGATTTCATCGCGTGGCGCAGAAGCGTTTGGGCCAGGCTGAATCGCTTTTGGTCGACGTGGCCCCTCGTTAGGCCGCCCACCCAGTCTTACCACGCATCACCAGATTTGCCAGCGGCGCCATGCGTTGATCACGATAAGCATCAAGCACCTGAGGAAGCGCATGAAAGGCGCGCACCACCTTTGGTGTGATGCTTGATCTGCAAACCCCCGCCCACCCATGTGAGGGGCCGACTCAAGGCAGTTCGCGGGCACGAACTTGACCCGCACCTCCCCTACTCCTCGCCCTCTTAATCAGAGGTGTTGAAGAAGAGAAGTGCCGGATATGCAGAGTGCTCCGAGCAGCCACTTCGGCAAGCCTCCCCCAGGCCGTATAATAGAGAAATATAGCAATCCAACAGGGATGAGGGCCGGTTGCCGGTTTAGCGGATCAGACCCAGCAGGTGGGCTCAGCAGCGGTGGGCAGACCAGCCGGTTGCTGCCCATCGCATAATGCCGAGCGGCAACGTGACCAGGCGAGTCGAGCAGGGCCATAGCCCC
>Ga0163217_1104056_pt1 | contig 11496 bp, 6 predicted proteins | sample SynspAceP_FD_185933 | JGI IMG/M metagenome (GOLD analysis project Ga0163217, IMG submission 185933) | Saline lake microbial communities from Ace Lake in Antarctica - Synechococcus sp. Ace-P (PacBio error correction) | ecosystem: Environmental > Aquatic > Non-marine Saline and Alkaline > Saline ... | reverse complement strand
TTTGGTTAGGGCAATTTACATGATCGGCTACAAAGTACCTTACCGCGAGTTTTTGGCAATTTGCTATGATTCAGAAATCGTCTTCCGTACTACCTGAACTAATTGTCTCTTTTGGTTTTTCTGGCTCCTGATTTCAGCCGCTTACATCGTGGGAAATAGATGGAATTCCGGGCTTTCGGGTACTTCAACTCCTAGGTCCGAAAATTATCGCCCCAAAGCAATATCACTATTGCGCTTAGCACGCTTAATATTTTTTGAAGTTATCTACGGAATATTTTTGGGTATTATGGATTTCATTATGATCAGCAGAAGATCTTTTAAAGAATCTATTTTGGTAAACATTGCGTGAAGCTATTTTTTGCCTTATTAATTATCTGGTTTATTCTTGTATATTATGGTCTATCGGGAGTTAAGTTTTTATTCTTTCGGCATTGCCCTGCAGCGTTTGGAAACAATATTTTTACTGGCTCCAGTTTTTTCCCCATTTTTTCTCCAGGTAAAAGGCCTTTGGCAAACGGGGCACATTTTCGTTGCGTAGTGGTCTTTTTTTCATACTATTTTTATTTCCATCTTAGTCAAAAGTATGTCTAGCTAGGAATTACCCCTAGATTCTTTTTTTCACCTCAGGATCTTCTTTGAGCTGCCCCAGATTACTATTTTTTCTAGCCTCCACCTGCAGCCGTCAATGGTGAAACAATTGGAAAGGATAAGTTTTCTTCCCAACCGGATTTTGTAAAATAAATTGTTTCCTTGCCTGTAGATCCCAAGGTTTCCATGGAATCAAGGATTAGGAATTGATCAAGCTCAGGAAGCCACTTTTGATAAATAACTCCTTTCAGGGATCATGATCTGCGATTGCTTCACTGGATTAATAAATTCTCACCCGTATTGATGCCAGTTACTCCTGCTTGCATTTGTAATTGAGGATAATGAATCCCGGTTTCAAAATTCTAAAACATCCTGCAAATGGTCTGCTCCAGTTTTGCCAATTTTGTCTTAGGTGATTGGGTCAGGAAAAGAAACGATCATAGCTCGCATTCTAAAGTTTAAGTACCCTGTTTCTATTAGACCACGGCCATACACGCATTCTTACCAAGGGGTAGCTGTTGCTCCATTTTCCCAAGCTTGAATAAGTGATAGATTAGGTTCAGTTCTGAATTTCTTCAAAGCCTCTATTGATGGAATTATACTCCATTCCTACTTTCCATTTCGAACTTTTGATAAAATGACAATGCATCGCAACCGCTCCATAAAACTTAGAACATCGGACTTTGAAGCGATACCCGACTTTCAAAAGCCTGATCTGATTGCTGATTATACTTGCCGGATCGATATAAGCAACCCCAAGCTAAATAGGGAGAGAAGACCGACTGCAGCTTTCTACTAGTTCGCTTACTGATGTGTTTACTATAGGTCCGATGCCGCTCCAGAGAAAAGTCTTCAGGTATTTATTCCCAGAGGTAGTGCCTCCATGGCTTGAAATAGAGCCTTTTTTAAGTTCCATGCGGAGTAAACTCCAAGTAAAAAGCATCCTCCAGTACTAAAATCCTTTGGAAGTTCTTGAAAAAGTAGCTCCACCCAATTTACAGGCTGAATAGGTTTCTTTAACAAAGCAAACCAATTCTTGATACCCCAATTCAATCGCGGTTTTTTCCTTTTCCGCGGCTTCACTCCTTGTTGTGGATACTCATTCCATGGAATATTTTTCCTTTTCTAGAAGCATATTCTGCCTCAAGATCTCTTTTAAAGGTAATGTCAATTCCCGGTTTCCTTGATGTGAATAATACCCTGGAACATCAAATACCGAACAAAGCTTTTTCAGTACACAGGAACTTCCCCAAAACAACGTCTCCACTCTCCGGAATAGACCTTTATCTGCTGATCAAATCTGAAAGGCTTTCCCATACAAAACGCAATGACGAAGATCGCTTTGAGGGGCAGCCAATAGCGAAGGCTCAAACACATAGACAAAAGTAAAGGGTAACCAAGCCGCAATTGCGCGCGCTATAGGAGGATTGATCGCTCCTCTTAGATCTCTTTTAAGCATCGATTGAGATTTTTTTGCACGAATGATAAACTTTAGGAACTTCCCAAAGTTTTTGTTAATTTTATTGAAAAAAAACACAGACGCTGACAGTCGAAGAGGAAGATTCGAGTGTTAGAAATTTGGACCTGGGGAAGACCGAACACCTTTTTGATGCGATCGAAGCTCAATTTGGATTAGCTGAATCTCGAGGGTCATTCCAGCTAATGCGGAGAACAATGAAACTTAGTTTCATTTAAAAATGTGGGCGTGCCAATGGGTGCAAGGCAGGAAACCAAACACAAGAAAAAAAGTCCTGAGGAGATGATTCGTTTTTTAAGTTCGAGAATGCAGCGAGAATTGCTTTAAACAAAATCTCAAAGCGATAAAGTAATTTTATTTTTAGAAAAAAGTTAAGGGCGAAAAAATTTCCGCCCATTACAAATAACTTAGGACCGTCTCAAATGGCCAACTGCCAATTCCGCCTTTCAAAGTTTTTTTAATTTTCAAAGCCTAGATCTTGCCATTACCTCGCAAAGCTTGGGCACTTCGGTTTCCACTTTACCAATAGAGTTAAGTAAGTTCTTATCCTTCGGAGATTTTTTCACTGAGTTAGTTAAATTGTGCTTGACATAATATCAGATTACGTGCTCCCCTTATTTACCGCCTGCAAATTCTCCTGCCGACCTGACATCAATCACCACAGTATTTAGTTGAATCATTTAAATATGAATTCACCAGAGGGAATATCTTGGTAATTATTAGAGTTGTTAACGGAATTAAACATGAGTTTCATTTTTTAGATACACCCAAAATTACACTCATCTATCCTCTGAAACAGTAATAAATGTCACGCAGTTAGCCTTTGACGTTTTGCCCCTTAATTGATAAGGATCAATCTGTCAATAAAAAGCCATGAAAATCCATTGAAAAATAAATTCTCCCAAATCGATTAATTTTCATTCCCAATGCTCCACCGGCTATCCATTTGAGTTTGCCGATAAATGCGGGCTCAGGTATAAAATGGAGCTAGACTACAAAAAACAAAGGATTAAGAAACAAAAAGACCAAACTATTTAATGGTGCTTTTGGCTAAAGAATTTTTCTTTTTTTTGTCCATGGATAGTGAATTTGTGCCAGAAGGTTTTGGGAATTCCTTCAATTTTATCAAATCCCAGTGTGGTTCATTCTTTACCTGAATTGGGAATGTATGCGTGCCAAAGAGATAATTCCCAAAGGCTTAACTGATCCCATAATTTACTTCCATAAAACTACCTTTGGAAGCGTTTTACATTGGTGCCAAGTATGCACACTGGATTATTGAGGATATATTTGAATGGTCCATAGGTTCAAGTTAATATTCGCATGATTGAAGGTGACCTACTGCAAAACGGCTGAAGATGTGCAAAAGGAAAAAATTCATTCTAATCCAAACATCAGCAGAATTGTATTGGAGTGATTATAAATAATCGTCTCATCCAATTGGCTATCTGCAAATTGAGCCGCAAACCCATTCTCTTCTACATGGTATTGCCACTTTATGAAATTCCCATAAAAACGAACTTCTATGTAGCAGCGATTGGACATTTCCACTGAATAACAATCGCAACTACTTAACATTAGTAGAACTGTGCCCAAATAGGCCATTCTGATAAGGTAAATCGCGACTAGATTTTGGATTCCAAATAAGCTGAGAAATCCTTAAATTAATCCACAAAACACATAGAAAGCGAATTATAAAACGATTAAGGAAAAAATAGAAAGAAGTGAAAAAACATATAAATGCATCAGCCATTAGTCTTTTCGGAAAAGCTGTGGTCTCTTTCTCCAAGGAAAAATCAATTCCAAGCCTCCATAACTAATATGGGAAAGTCAATCAACCAATAAAAGTAATTATGCCAAGAAGGGTATTAGTATTTCATTCTGAGATAATCCCAATAGCCAAAGTACCCGTCTGCAATAATCTGAATGTATCTTTCATGCCTGCTTATTAAATGCCAACAACTCTTTTAGTAATGAATATAGAGCCCATAGCTAGGAACAAAAAACATCCAAACCCTTGTTTCAAAACCTTTTCGTTTTATTTTTTTAGACAAAGCACTACGATGAAAATACCGACAATAGATAATGATGTGAAAAATCAATAGAGGGGAAATTTTCCAACGATCACCTGATTCCTAAATCGCCCAAAAATCCGAAATTTAGTGATTAGCCTGCAATAATTCAAGAGTGAGGTGCAAACTGCCATTTTCATTAGGCAATCGAGCGAGCAAGACTAAGGCAGGAATATTCAAAAATCCTCCACCAGCACCTACAATACCCGTAATCAGGCCACCAAACGGCTTCCTTCTACTGCGATTTAAATGGGATATTTAATTTGACTTTAGAATCCGGCATTTCATTGCCACTATTCCTTTTTTCCTTTAATCATGGGAATAAGAAGCCGCAAACATGATCAAAGCAAAAAAGACCATGATTGCGATATTTTGAAATTAGCCATTTCTCCGATGGAGAAAATAGGATCCGGCAAAGCGGTAATAAGAAAACTTCGAGTCAAAAAGACCGCAATGAAGGAAGGAATAGCGAAACAAGTGGCTGTTCGATATTAGTCTTACTAAGTCTTTTTCATATAAGTAAAAGAAACCAACACAATGAAAGTGCTTTCCCACCAACAAAAAGTGAAATAGGCAGTGGCAATTACTGTTCAACACTTAAAAATATAAAAACTAAGACAGGGGACTGTAAGGATGGAACCTCCACCTCGATCAAAACCAAAAACTTACTCTATTAATTATTGCCGCAGCAAACCAATAGAAACAATGATATCCATTATTTATTTTTTTAGAATTGAATATTCACAAATGTAACTAGTGCACTCTTCCGAGAGGTGACTTTGGTTACACACTAATTCTTCCAGTCCAATTCAATTTATAGCTCAAAGCACTAATATTTTCCTGAAAAATTAAATATTGCGTTCTACTGACTTTATCATTTTATAATACTCCGGAACTCGTAAATTAAACCCAACTAAACCTCAATATATGAAAATTCCATTCCTGGTGATTTTTCAGCAAATTCAACAAAGCTTTTGAGCTTGCCTCTAAGTCTAAATTCAAATCACAAAAATCCACCATCATTCTTGTCCATACATCGTGGAGCTTTATATATGTTTTTGCTTCACAGGCTGCTATAGCTTTAGATTTCAATGCATACTGATGCGAAGAAGTTACTTTTGATGAAATCGAGAAGAAATACCAATCCGAACACTTAAAATTTGGAAAAAGTAGGTCGAAAGAAGGCACTGCATCTATTTTCTATAAAGCCCGATTGGCCAAACCATACGAGGTAGATGTTGATCGTCATCGGAACATCCGGTGCCTGGGGGATAAAAAAACTGATCATGGGAAGTAACCACGCAAAATTTTACTCAAGGAGTCTACTGTTCCGGTTCCTAGTGGTCCAGCAAAGGCGGACTGTTTCTGAGATCGGAAAACTTTTACTATGGCTTTGCAATTTTCCAAAATCATGAAGAGCCACTTATAAGAAACGGTAATTTAGGTTCAAGAAAAGGTGGACTAGACATTGACTTTCTTACATGTTGAATAACTGGAAGAAAAATTTTAAAGGACGAATTAGCAAAGCTTAGGGTTTTTTCAATCCATGTGAAAAAGAGAAATTAACCAGCTCGGACATCAATTACGACAACAATATTGATTTCAAACTCAATTAATGAAGGGTCAATAGTTATCTCGAAAAACTAATAACGCGAAAACATCCTACGTGATGTGCCACCAAGCATTAAAAAAATTTTCTGGAAGGAGTTCCAAGAAAGAGTCATTCCCTAGCAATGGCCTATCAAAGTACAGTTCCCATTTTAGTCATGAATTGATTTACGAGCTATCAACTCCTCAAAATCATCTCGAATATAAATTCACATTTCTGCCAAGTTTCGATCCATTTTTTTCTCTCCCAGTTGCTTTCAACAATCGGGAAATGACCTCCGAGAAGGTTCCAACTCGTTGGGCTATTTCTTGATGTTGTCGTATTTAGCTTCGTTGGATTTGTATTGCTTCATCTTAGTTCACCAATGTTAGCGCATCAGCCGCTCATCCAATCCGTTTAAAGCTACAGGCGTCCAGAGCAAAAAGCATTTCGTGGATCTCCTTTGATACCGTATTAGACACAAAAAATCTTTCCCATTGTTAAACCATCTGTAAAACTGCTCATGGCACCAAAAAATTGGGATTCCAATAAGTGTGGTAGTCTCTTTCTACCCACAGCTTTAATCTCCGAAGGCTTGCTAGCAGTTGCAGGCAAAAGTTAAGAAAAGCGCACATGTTCTCTCCCGGATCTAAATAGTAGGAAATATTCTTTTCCCTTCCTCATTTCCATTCTTAGGATTTTAATTGATCCTTCCAGAATTAAGGGGGACATTTTTTCACGAATTGAACCCGGTTCCATCAAGACCTTTCCTGGGTCAAGGTGGCATTAGTTGGCCTTTGTCAAAGTTAAGTGCTTGAGTAAGTTGGGATCAGTAAAAATTTGGAAGTAAAAGCTTGAAGTTCTATGGGATTCATTCGGCTGAAAAATTTAAAGTTAATTCAATTTGTTAGAAAAATTTTTCCCTTTCCTTAAAAAAATTAAAGGAAATTAGCGAAAAACGTACTTTAAAATGTCTTAAAATTCATCGAATAAATTTCGAATCAAGGTGATTTTGTCACGGAATTTCGTCATTACAGAGGTTTAAATTGAAATTCCATTTTTAAACCAAGTAAACTATTGAAACATTATCAAATTTTCCTAATTATCGGAGGAAGGAACGGCGGGAATTACCATTGCTGCTCAACTTAAGCGAAAAGACCCTAAACTCAACTAGCCATTATTGAGCCTTCTGAAAAGCACTACTATCAACCTTGCTTGGAACTCTGTAGGAGCTGGGTGGAACTTTTCGATTTTAAAGGAAACTTGAACGCAATGAAGAAGATATATATTCCAAAGGATGTCGATTGGATTAAAGATAAAGCAACCGCAATGAATCCAGTAAAAATGAAAGTGCTTACCGCAAAGTTTCAGGTTCGTTACCTACGATATTTGATCAGTTACCGGCGTTTTAATCATGGCGCCTGGCTTTACCTGGATTGGCCAGAGGCTTTGGATAAAGGAGTTGTTTGTTCCAACTACACTAATCCTGAGCTACTTGGGAGGTTTTACAAAATTTCAAAGGTGGGAATTGCAGTATTTTACCCAGTCTACTACACCAATCAAATGCGGGAGGTTGCTCCTCAAAAAATCATGTATTGGCCGAGGAGTATTTCAGAAAAGGCAGGGGATTAGAAGAAAAGACTAACGTTCTTTATGCCACTCCGGGCACCGTTATTTTCGGAGTTTCCTGCTATTTTGCAAGGAAACACTGAACAAAAATAATCCATGATCGAGATATTATTCTTCAAACCATTTTACGCACCGGTTAAATAGACGGTGAAAAACAGGGAAGATTACGGTTTCAATATTCTAAGCCCGGGCGAGAGTTAATTGCACCATAATGGAAGGGGGAATATTCTTAGTGGGAAGAAAAACTTGCGGGAAGCAATGGAAATCAAAATTCATTATGATATGCTTTCATTTGGCACCACCTCAGACTCCCAAAAATTCATCCAAGAGTCACACCATTTCTATTCAAGATGCGCAGGGAAAGGATGGGGTGGGATGTAGATATTCCATTTCCATGCAGCATAAGCGATATTCCAAATATTTTCTTGCCATTGGCGGATGTAGCATTTTTACCAACAGCTAAAAACAGGTGCTTTGCTATCCGCTTAAGCAAGCTCCTGTACTAGTCAAAAAATTTGATCCAATTAATCAAAACTGGAAAAGGTCGGTTTCGATCTTATGAAGTTATTCCTCATGCCCTATCGTAACTGGATATAATAAAAATGTTATTTAGCTGAGTTCAAATAATGATAATGGTGCGAGATAGCGATTCCGCTGATTTCAAAATTTTGTCCGATCACCAAGGAAGCAAATTTACAGGCATTGTGGCTTTTTGAAAAAAATATTGTGATTACCATTTATGTAATTGGAACCTAATGCTGAAGGGGAAAAAAGCATAAAAAAAAAGGACCGGCCTCAGCCGGTCTTTTTGGATTATTCACATGTTGGACAAACATACGGAATGGCACTTGGTCAAGTGCGTGAAGTTCTAAAATCCTAAAGTGTCCCAAGCTTGCACTTCAAGGGTCTAATGTCGGACATGAGATTTACCTCAGCTCTTAGAAGCTTTTAACCCTTCAGCTTATTCTATCTGAAAACGCCACTTGTTACCAGTTATTTTCTATACTCATATATATGATCATGAATATTAGTAATATTTCCAAAAACCTCCACTTACCAAAAAAACACTCAATGAACTATCTTCTGCAATCCGAGTGATTTCAACTTTCTCTTGCGGATATCTTCAGAAGTAACTAATAGCGGTAGCCACAGGTTGCTGATCTTTGATACTGCAACAAGGTTTCCCCATTTCACCATGGTCGGGTTCATTGTAAAAGCTTCCTGTCGTATTTTAATTCTCCAATTATTGGTTTAAAAGACACCTGCTGAGTTTAGATCATTGGATGATTTTCAGTTTTCTTAGAATTAGTGTTTATTCTTTATTCCTATCTACATCTAAGCTCCCAAGAAGAATATTTCGAAAAAATCTTTTTCCGTCGGCTTGCGTTACTTTGCGCATAGACCATCGTCCAAAAGGACTTGTCCTAGGGCGGTTTTGAAGTCCACCATTTTTACCATATGGACTGCCTTAGCAAAAGGTGCACTTCACATACATCATGATTCGCGTTTCTATTTAGAGTGCATTAGCAATGGTTGGCGCAGGATGCGCTGTACACCAGTTACTCCTCAAAGGTCTTCCAAAACGACCTTTTGCGCGGTGGACCAAAGATTATCTGTTCGAATCTGGGCACAATGCCATGCCCAAACTCTAAACTCATAGTAAAGATAGCCAAACATCTCTGGGGCTTTCGGCATGTAATCCTGGAGGATTCGGCAACATATAATGTCGTTCCACATCGGTCGCCTGAATCATCGGTTGCATAGCCACCAATACCAGCTTTATCATCCACTTTGGCCGAGGAATAACTGTTCTCGTGTTTCTTGGATCAAGGCTTATTGGAGCTTCCTCGGGGGGTACAAATTTGCTTCACCTTTCATTGGCTAGAGATCAACTGAATCAGGTGCGTGCCTAGCATTCTACAATCAGTAGATATTCGTCAGGATTCTCAACTTGGCTGGTCAAAATTCAACCCATATAGTAACGGTTTCCTTAGCTTCTGAGGAGCTATAATCATGCAGTTTCCTCATAAGGGGGACAAACGCGATTCCCACACTTACAAATTTTTGGTATTTGGACCAGGTGGCAGAACTGTAGGCAGAGTTCAACTGATCGGTCTCCAAAAGTTACTGCTTGTGGGTGGCCCACTTTAGTTTTTTGGTTGATGGAATACAAACCCAAAGGCTCATCTGGAACCTTAAATCTCCATTAGGTTGCTTCAACTCATTTTTAGGATCCAAAGCATCAATGTTAGTTGATTCCTTCGTGTAGTTTCTGTTTACCCTATCAAATTCTATCGGCTGTAACGCTTCGAACGAAAAACAGTATGTTTCAATTTCTATATCGCCTAAGTATGTATTTTATTCTGCGCGTCTGAGTTCTTTCCGTCTAATACTTAAATTCTCTACCAATTCTCAAAAAGCAACGTCATTCAAGAACATCCCCACGCCCCAATCGCGATTTACCTTATAGCTAAGAGTTAGCCTAGCAATGATTATACAGATCAGATTTAGTAGCGAAGGTAACGAGCTTTCCATCCGGAGCAATCGTGTGGTCTAATCCTTGAATTACATCCAAGATGCCACTCGCTCCCCTTTCGGCGCAACTAGACTCAATCCCTTTGCTTCCAAGCCCAAGAGCATTTTAGCTAGCCGCTCCACGACCCCAGAACTGCTGCTCTTCACTTCTCTGATGAGTAATGAAAGAAAAAAATGTTTTGTTTGATCGCAGGAACGCTATCTGGCCTTCAAGAAAAAGTGCTTGGACAGTCTGGATATTTTTTTCAAATGGGCGCAAACAAATCAAGCTTTCAGCCGGTTGGCTCTTTGTAAAACATAAAAATTTGCTGAACTTTCCAATCGGCTATCCTTGTTCCTCACATCATTCAATTACAACCAAAAATAGGCTTTCGGGGGCACCTTCAGAAGTAGCCTCAGCACGGGGAGTGATATTTCGCACATGTCTTCCTGTGGGCAAAATAATTGCTCATTTCATTTGGATCGTATCATGAGTAAACTCCTCATTTCAAGAATGGATTTGCTACCTTCACCGATATTTTCAAGACTGGGCACGTCTATAATTCGGATAGGAATTATTTAAAAGACCATCAAAATCAGAAGGAAATGTTCCTATTGGTCTTCATAAAGGGTTTATATAACTGTCTCGACCATTTTTGGCTGAGTTGGGTATCCATGACGAAGTTGATTTCACCTCCACACGAAACTTTACCTTGGTGAAACATCGGGATTCTGATAAAGCGGTTTTAAGCACCATCCGATTGAAAATTTAACGCCTTTCAAAACAAGGGCAATAGGACTTTTCCCTATACTCTGATATTTTATTGGTAAAAAAACCACAGCGGGGATACTCCAATAAAGGGTCTTGAATTACAAAACTTTGTGGTTAGCGTCGAAACGCTGTTTCATCGTTAGCGTCGCTGAAATAGGTTCTCAGGTTACTTCTGATTTCAATGGTTTTTCGATACGAAGGATTCCGGGATTCACATACCTTTGAAAGACACACTCGTCCTCTGGGACTTGCTGCTGGAACTTGATTGGAGGAATCAGTCAGGACTAGGTTCCTCCTTCCAGAGATATCGCTAAGTCTAATTCTTGAATTTTCATAAGGGGAATTTTTCCGTAGCGAAGTTCTGTTTTCTTAATTCGAAACAGGGATTCAAAGGCCTTGTTTTGAAATTGACCTTCCTTATTTTTGTTGGTTTCATTCTTTGCTGACTTCCATTTTTTCTCCATGATTTCTATAAGATCTGCAAACCATCTTGGGTTCTTTCGGTCACCAAGCTTTTGGCTATTGGTTAAATTGTGCATAAGTACCATTAGGCACCAATAGTTGATCACTATTCGGGCCGCTAATTTTAGTTGGATAGGACTTGGTATGGAAGTTTCTGCTTTTTGCTCGGAATCCAGCTGTCCTTGGTGGAAAACATATTTTGAGGGGACTTCGTTTTGATCTCAACCACTGTTCAAAAACTTTCCCATTTGATTTTTTTTCCTATAGGCGGGACTTTGGCCTTGACGTCTATTGTTTGGATAATCCCAATTTCACTCCCAATGGGAAGGCCATCGGATCCTTTTTTTTTAGAAAAAAACCTGAATTTTTTTTCCTCTTTCTTTTTTTTTTTCCC
>Ga0163217_1058716_pt1 | contig 11496 bp, 3 predicted proteins | sample SynspAceP_FD_185933 | JGI IMG/M metagenome (GOLD analysis project Ga0163217, IMG submission 185933) | Saline lake microbial communities from Ace Lake in Antarctica - Synechococcus sp. Ace-P (PacBio error correction) | ecosystem: Environmental > Aquatic > Non-marine Saline and Alkaline > Saline ... | reverse complement strand
AATTAAGAGTTATAAGTGTATTTTTCTGTTGATCCGTTATCCACAAGCCTTCAATCTCTTTACCCTGCATGAGTACTTTTTCATTTCCATCGTCTTTGAGCCAACAACAAAATTCCAGCAGCAGGGCGTACCTTCAATTTTAATTCATTTGCATTAGCCAATTCCGGGTAAATATGCCCGCACTTACCCGCCACCAAAAAGTATTAATCTTATAATTTCACTCAAACTTCTAAAGTTATTTCATGAGCATCCCGAACTCCGTTCCTACTTCCTCTTCTTACTCGCACTAAAATAATACCAATGCTAAACAGTCTCCACGTAGATACCACCCTACTGATTAAAGCAAGGTTTGCCCTGACAGAATAACTCTACGGCCACTGCATATTAATATGGCTTGAAAAAACCAATGGGCAACCTACGTCCTACCACTAATACTTACCAAACGTGGCCAATTTCCGTTGCAAACGCGACAATTCTAACAGAGTAATAAAAGGTTAAAAAAGACCAAAGAGTCCGCCCTACTAAACCATATTCTTCATGAATGGCAAAAATAAAATCGGAAACTTGTGGTAGAAAATTTTCTGAACACTTTTTCGCTCCTGCCATTAATTACACAGTAGCTATCCTATTTTTTGCCTTTCAATTTGATATCTGCTCACATCTTCACCGTTTCAAAAAATGTCATTCTTTTCCGTATACTCGATTTGAAATAAATCTGGACGGCCTTTGCTATAAATATAATAAGACCAAAAAACAAAGCCCTGCTACCATACAATCCCCAATATACTTCATAGGTACCCGCCTAAAACAAAGTACCATTCCCAAAAAACTAATAGCTGCCGTTGAAAAATTGGCGGAGTATTAAAATCTATACTAAAAAAACTGGAGCACAAGTGGTAACTACTCTCTTGAAGCGTATGTTTATCTTTATTTTCGTTAAATACCGCGATACATGGCCATTAACACATACGCTGCTAAGGTTGACGTTTGGAACGTAAAACCTATTTTAAAAGCGCCGAATCCACTACTTGCATTGCGCCACACAATGGTTGTTCTTTGCCAAGGTGATACACTTAAATGTAATTAAAACAATGGCATTGCTATTAAAGACAATCCTTTAAAAAAATGCGTCGGGAATTTTATTACCCATAACAATGATGCAAAGCCTAAGCCAGTAGAAAGCATGTTAAACAAAAGCTAATCTTTGTACCCTTACCTTACCAACAACATTATTACAGGTTATGTCGCGCTTAGACTGTACTAAAATGAAATTAAAGCTAAGAGCGCAACAATGGCCCCAAATAGCTTTATCTCCTTTTATTTTGTTGAAACACTCTATCTTTTCTTATCAAGTTATTTTCGCTTCTTAATTGTTGGCCGCGATCTCATATTTTAACATAATCAAACTTTGCGCATGTGGAGATAATAAAAACCGTATCTCCCGCTTAGCAATTTTATACGCTACTTTAACTGCTCGTCCATCGCAAAGTTTCGACAACAAATTCTACACGTACAAAATGCCTTATTTTAGTATTATCTTTTCCAAGCAAATAATGCTTTTACTTTTCTCTTACCACATGCACTCAATGACTTGTATCATTGCTGTCAACACCTCACCCAACATTCAAACCGTCGAGATCTTCATCTTCCAAGGTTAAATAGTTTCTACTTGTAGCCTTTATCAAGTTTGATATAGTGCCACCTGATGTATTTTAACCGCTTTCCTAAACAGTTCTGCACCCGAAAATTTGCAACACCTCTGACGATGGTTTCTTCGGGATACCAATAAGTTTTGCTGCTGTTGAGGCTGCCATGCTATTTTTTAATATTTTGTTTTGTCCTTCTAGAGCTTTAAGTCTTTTTTCTATAAGGTTTCCGTATATTTGAATATCTGTATAATTCTCGTTTAAACTAAAATGCGCCTTCTACCACTTCTTTTGAAGACGGTAAAGTATATTGGATTTATAGTGTTTTGAAGGCCAGGCCGTTTAGATCTATGTCGTCTGCATCATAAACAGTATCATTCTTCGTTTGGTTTTCGCAATTCTAAATTGAAAGCGATATAATTTCTACACATATATAACGGCTAAAGTTTGTTCTGTCGTGATATGTTCGTTTAAAATGCGATGTTTGTCTAAATCTTCAATCATCTAATGAAAACTTTACTGATCTCTATTAGTAATAGTTCCAAATTGTTTTCCGCGACTCATTTTTGACATAAACTATCCCTCCAATATTCCTCCATTTCCGACGTTTACCTTTCATTTTAAAATGGTTAACCAACATAGTCTACGTCGTTTTCGTTACTACGAATTCGATAATTTCCGTCGGTATGTTTGAGCAATTTCAATCTCTGATCACAGATTCCTTTGCTTTTAAGTTTGTTGCACTTATACCACTTTAGCAGTATTCCTGACTTTTCATCACTAATCTGCAGTCAAGATCTGATCAGTATGTGCTCTTTTCCCAACATTCCAAATGTAAGAACTTTTTTTGTACTCTCTTTTATTTGCTTTCTCTGAAACAACAACTGTTATACCCCTTTTCTTTCCTAAAATGCCGTACCTTACCCACTTTCTCCTCCTCCTAAAATCACTAAGCTTTTCAGATCTACCTGCACTTTTAAGTTTACTATGTCACAATGCAATAAATACCCACAATCCAAAGCGGTTCACATTTTATTTCGTATATCCCTTTTTTGATAATGTGATTTGCGAGCCATTAAAAAAATACGCCTTACCTCTCCAAATCTCTTTTTGGTTGTATTTGAAATACCCCACTTGCAGCATACTGATGATTCTGCAAAAAAGATTCCACACATACAGATCAATAATTCTTTCTCTAAAATAAGCGTAAGACGGCAAACACCTCCAATAGTTAACTACCCCGATCAGCCCATTAAATTTGAAGCTGAGAAAGATTGTACCATAAAAAAGCCAACTAACCCCAAGAAATGCGCTTACAAAAACTTACCTAATTCACCCGCCGTGGGATATAAACGATATGTTCTAATAATTAGAGAATATAATATTTCCGGATTCCAGTAAAAACATGCTAATGTTAAGACATGATTTGCTGACTCCCGCTGCAGGTGACGTTTCAATCCATCCGTTAAATTTGCGCCATTTGATATGCCGTAACCAAATAAAATGATGGAATAATTAAACCATGCATATTTTTCTGCTCATTCCCCATCCAAGAATAAAGCTGTACTAGTCTAATTCTTATTTTTAACTAAAGGAATGGCTTTTGAGACTCTAATCTCTCACTAATCTGCCTTTCAGCTATTTATAACGAGTGATATTGTTATGTATTCTCTTCATGCTAACTTCTGAGAAAATAAAGCTATGCACCTACAATTAAACCCAACACTTTTACTAAAACTCTTAAATTGCCTATTAGCCACCTTTATCTTTCTTTTTTGGAATATTTTGACTATAATCGTCAATGAAAACCAAAATTCCATCCAAGAGGTCGTGAACAATAACAGCATCACATAATTATCTATCAGTGAACGAAAAGCAATACAGAATAAGCGTCCAATGATGATCATGATACCACCATGGTAGTCTATCATCCTGCCTTTTGTTTTCCCTCTAAACCTTAGTCTTCGAACAGTTTCTCCCAATTTGTTTTTTTTGTAGGTAAGAATAATTTTTTTACCGTATGCCTATGCATTAACAAGACAACAAAACAGCCAGCAGCCGAGTGTGACTAAAACAAGTCCGGCAACCTGGTACTTGTTATTCTTTTCTAAAAAAAATTCAAATTAATAACCATTATTTTTAGTTGGTGCTTGCTATTTGCTAGACTTTTTAACCCAATTTTTTTGTTTCTTTGTTTTCTTACGTTTTTTGGGGGAAACAATCATCAAAAGCTACCGAAACCCATTAGTTTCTGTAGGTTCCATGACCTTTCCCTATTAAAAATATATCTTTGTATTGAGCTAATGCAGGCTGTTCTTATCCGCTTGAGCCTATATTTTCCTATCACGAGCACTTTTACGAACATTTTGAGGCTCTTACGCCCTGCTTCAATCTCTGAAGTATTGACCTCTGGTGTTTTTCCTAGGATTATCAGAGGTAAAAAATTACTGTCATATCACTATCAGAGCGATTGACCCATAACCGGGCGCCTTAGGACTTATCTCTATCCACCACCAGCCCACACGTGATACGTTTTCATTTCACCCTCATTATTAATTGTATCAAGTACATTTTTAAGCGCATCCCGGCGTATGGGATAATCAACATTTCAACTGTAATTTTCTTTGGAATAACGTACGAAATCTCCAGCGACATTATTCAACTCTCTCACTGATCGGCAAATCTCTAACCTTTTCTAGCCCTAATAATCTGCCACAGTAGCAATAAAAAATTTCCCCCCCCCGCCCCAGAAAAAACATACTGTATGCATTGAAATCTCTTTAAGCTCGACCACAGTCTCGCGTTTAATTTTTAACAACTGACCTATTTAAAACTGGTTTTCTAAGATTTGCACTCCTAATCTGCTACGAACTTAAGCTAGCTTATATTTCTGCTTTCGTGTTTTGCAACATCACCAAGCATTTTTCTCATGTGAGTTGAACACAAACGCCTTTTACTTTAAATTATGTCGAAAATAATATTTTTAGTTATCTCTTATTCTGCGAAACTGGTGTGTAGTCTAATGATCGTCGAAGATCTCGTGAACCAATTACGCACCTTAAAAAACCTAGCCTTCGTTCTTTTTTATTATGCCGGTGAGAACTCACTTCCATACAACAAAACTCAAACCCACGCCGATTCATTAAAACTTAATGCTTTGTGATGGTAAAGCACTTGTTGTTGTATGACTTGTTTAATTGCTTATCATCCACCACTCATTCTTTATCGCTTGAATTAACCAAACTTTAAAACCTCCTGCTTTTTAAACAATTGATACACCAACTACTCACTGGATTTACCATTTGACCATGAACCTACTATTTTAAATTTTGAGGATTATCATAATGTTGGATGCCATTATAAGCTAATGCCTATTACTTATCTCTTCGATTAAGCAACCTTCATTCACCCAAAACCTTGGCAAGCTTCGCAAATATGCTTTTCCCCCAATTTGATGGACTTTTCTTATTATTTCATGACATCGGAACCGTACCCTCGAATAGCCACAAAAAACTCGTCGGCTCTACCAAACGAGCAGTCGAAACAAATTATTGACCATCACAGATGTAGAACCACTCACCGCGTAAACTTCACCCGCTACAATATGTCTTTTACAAATTTCATGAATATTTATACAATATCTACTTCACTGGACATTAGCTCCCTTACAGATTGTTTCTTTACTTTTACGTTGCTGTACTTTTACCTTATCCTAAGTTTCTAAATAGCAATGCATCCATGCCACTCATCCCTCTACCATTGGTTTACTCTACTTTGTTTTTTTATTCGTCGTGTAATATTGTTGGATTTTTATATCTAATACCCACTCTATTACTTCTAAAATTTCACTTCATCAACCAAAGAGACGTGCATTATCATTTTCTGACGATATATTAATTTACCGGTTCTGATACGTCTCGTCCATTAATACCCAAAACACTTTTATCAAGGACTCCTGAATCACACCAATACAGAAGTATCTAGGTTTACTGCAGGGAATAGCCGCGAACGTAAGATTGTACTTCAGTTTGTCGCTTTAGATGCTATATCTTTGAAGTAGTACGTTTTCCCGCCATAAAAAGGAGGAGAATATAAAACCATTGTCCGGTTCCATCTTCTTTTTCTACGACCATTCTTTTTAAATGCTGCAACTTTACCAAGGTTTCTGCAGAGCATATCGATGGGTTTTTGATGACCTCTTTTTCGAACTATAAAATAGTTTCCTTATCCCATTCTCTTTTCACTATTTTTCAAGTCAGCTTTACCATCTCACCGTAATTTGCATATGCATTATAAAATGTGGTTGCAACTGGTTAGATACTTCATATCCATGAACATCCATTGCCGTGAAATTCCGGACCACCTTGTCCGTGAAGATAGGAATTACGCTGCCTCCCCTTATAGGACAGCTCCCAATTCTCTGCTCAGCCAATTCATTTAAGCGTTCACAACTTCAGGTGATCTTATAGTTATTGTGAATTATTTTTTCAATACTGTATTCGAAAAACCTCAAAGGCTTTTACACCGTTAATCTTCCGTAGCCCCTTCTTTAGAATCTTTAACCTTTTGTATATACTTTAAAAATTCCTTTCAGTGTCAACTGATAAACTAGTATCAACGACTGATCTTCTAAGCGACACCAATGACATTATTTAAAAGTAAAACCTGTTGTTCGATTCCCAATAGCACTAATTCAACGTCTAATATCTAACCCCTTCTGTTTTACAAGGTTAATATGCTTTTAATCTCACCAGTGTCTGTTCTCCATTACATGACACAACCGGATCTGCCTTATATTTTTCTAACTGGCCCCAGAGTGCATAGATGGGCCATATCCTGAAATTTGACACGATCGTAAATACCGTCATAACCATCCTTTCCTCTACATATTATCCACCGATGGCTCTCCATTGTCCTTCCTATTTTTTGCTTAAACCGACTCCCCTTTAATTCCACTTAAATTAGCTCTGTAAAACCCCTTCAAGACAACTCTTGGTAGCATACCCATTGATCATCAAAACGTTTCGTAACAACGCTATCGACTCTGCAATTTTCCAACGAGATGTCGCGAAACCTTAGGTTGCTTCTACCACCAAATACCACTCTATTGCGTCCATTTATCGAAAAAAGCGGGAAAAATTTTTTAACCTCAGTCGTAATCTGCAGTCAAATCTAACTCGAGCATATATGGTCCATACCTATTTTGTTACTTTGCTTTTCGCAAGAGTTGCTCATGTTGATCATTTTCTAATAATTGAAATGCTTAGAAGTGGTAAATTTTCCTATAAATATCCAGCATCCTTTATCCGTAACCCGCATAAAACGAATATTAAAAACGAAACGGAGGTACATAGCTCCCATCAGAAGAATACAATTACGCGATTGCTTATTAGTAAAACTTTTTCGGTGTATCCTCACCATTTGCCGGTACTTGTCCCATCGTACATTGAATCTAAAGTTCACCACAACAACACAGCCAAATATACAAACAGCAGCCCCCACGATATACAAGCTTTCATATGTTTTTTTCTGTTCAACTGCCATTATCACTGATTTACTTATTTTAAAAAGGAGATTTTCTGAATGGAGTATTAAACCATTCCCCTAAACTTTCGTATATTATCTGATTCATTTTTCATTTGTTGAACATCCGTTGACCCATCAATAACACTTCGCATTCTTTAACCTCTTCATTCAAGCGCATTTGATTACTTTACTATCGCGCTATGTGAACTCGCAATCATAACGCAGCAAAAGAAATGAAAATGATAAAATCCATTCTTGAGCCGCTTCGCCATCCTTACCAAAAATTCCTTTTAACAAGTTCAATATTCCTTTCGCTACAATTGAATGCTTCTATTATCTTTTAATGACTAGCCTAAAACATATACACTTTTTTACCTTTTCTCGCATTCTCAGTTTAGCACTACGAGTCTATTTGTACTAATCTCTTTTGCTCGCATATAGGCCTCCACTTTTTTGGGAAGACTTCATTATCCCATAGAATCTGTCTTATTCTGCGGCTCCCCTTCAAACTCTTCTATCGAATAAGTTATTTTCTCACCAATCTATATTCCAGATGATAAATCTGATAGCCACTAAACCACCCTCTCATTTAGTAAGCTATCGTACTGTTTAAATTCTTAATAACTTCTATTCTTCGGTTGACTCATCTGTTGCTTGGTAACTAGCTACTATTTATGCTCTAATACGATGGTTCATTTGTGTAAGTACCCCTTTAAGTTGGCCGTGTTTTTATTTCATCCTCTTCCTCTACTAGCAATTATGTATCGCCATCATTGCATTTGCATACTTTAATACCTATTGACATAATGTTTCGCCAACTATCATAGTCTTACTTATTATCACAACTTCGTAAGCTAAACTGTGTTTCCATTGCTCATGCGCCATATCTAAATCCGGCATCAAAAACGGATAGAAACCCACGCTGCACATATACAAACTGATTGCATACACCCAAAAAATCACCAAATACCAATCTACTTTTTTAAAACACCATTAAACTTTTAAAAACTGACTAAAATCTTGAAATTTTCATGATCCTAGTGATCTTTCATCGCTATGTATTATTCAAGCATCTTCTCCTGATCCAAAGCAAATAATCGACCTCACCCTAAAGCTTAATATTTCTTTAGAATGTCCGCCACACAAAAGTAAAACATCGACTAAACCCTTGCTTATTATGCTCAACCATCAACAATTCATTTCATAAACTTATATACATACACTCGTCGTTTCCCATTACTTCTTCTTGCCAGCCGCAAAATCTTCAGCTGTATCTCTAACACCTTTCATAAACTGCTCTTATCCCATTATCTCAAATATTTATGGCTTAACTCAGCACCACATCTTTTTAAATCCCGATATCCATAAATCTTAGGTCAATATCTACCCTAGGCATCTATTTCTACTACCTTTACACCTCAGAAAACCGACGTTAAATTCATATTTTTCTTTAGAAACCGATTTTTTGTTCATTTTCTCATCAAAAATGATCCCATTCTTTTCATTGGATATAATTCTAAACAAGGCTGAAAACAGATCGTTATCCAAAGCCATCGGTTCAACCTGGATACACTGATCTTTCAGGATACAGTTAACATTCCCTCCCTTCGTCTGCCTGCTTCACTATTTTCCAATGAAATTGATCATTATATAAAAGCCTATTTTATTTAAACTCAAATATATTAGAAATTATTACTCACAGCATTTACCCACTAACCACTTGTTAATTTAAATTCCCTAATTTGCCCTGTTTTGTTCAAAAACACAAAATTAAGTTTTAAAGGAGTTTTAAGGTATACAACTACATTAAATACAGTGTTAAACCATCTAAACATCTTACAACAAGTTGCCTTATTTTCTTAGAATGTTTATATTTTGCCATACATAAATTAATCGCCTTAATAAGAAACATTAATACTGAAGGGAAAACAAAATTATCTTTGAATATTGGCCGCGAGGGCACTCCCATTATTATTTTGCATGGCTTTAGGATCTTAGTAATTTAATTGTTGTAGAACTTCTCCCTCATTAGGCTATAAAGTTTTTATACCTGTACACTACCATTTATACCATGCCTTGTTTAAAAACAAATGTAAAGCTTTGCAAATTTTAGAAGGTTTCATAAAGCATAGACTTAAAAAATGATCCTCTTAGGAATCTTAGCTGGGCCATTGCCTTTGCACACAAACTAATCCAAATGTGAAAGCTTATCATTACTGGTAGTTCTGACTTACGAAAGTGCTCATGGCGATGGTATCCAAAAAAGAGAGACCTACGAGTTCATCAAGAAAAAAGCACAAGATTTTTTTGACCCGAAGTGGAACGCCTGAAATCTAGATGAAGTTTCCGTTACTTTAACATGACCGCATAAATTAGTCAACCCTCCATTGCAACAAGTGCCTATCCGTCTACATGCTAAATTTACACATATGTTAGCCAACCTGTATATTGGGCCAAAACGATCGGCTAAATCCTCCTAATGTGCTCGAGTTCATTGAATTATTACCGACTTCATATCTATTCTGTATTGAAAATCGCCATGCACAATGAATGAACACCCTCAGAATTTCATATACTATTCTAGAAGCTTGGCTTAAGGACACGAAAGTTCTAAGGCCACATTCCACCTTTCCTTTAATTCTAAAACTATTAGGAGCTTAAAGCTTCCAAAGTATAAAGTTCTATACAAAGATAACAAAAGTTATCCCGATGAAATTAAATCGCAGAATTGTTATTAGCATCTAAAGTCACATTTGCCTTAAGCACCCTATACCTGAATATTTATTTTATAGGCAGTCTAATTGGGTAAATCATCGCTCACTAAATATTAATCCCAGCGTAAAAATTACAAAAAACATCAGGAGACCCCGGAAAAACACAGTTAATTAATCACTTAAATACATATAATGTTTTGTAGATTGATCAGATCGTTACGCCAGAGTTTCTAAAAAAGGATAAAAAAACTTGCAGACAGTAATTACCGATTATTTTTTAGTGAACGTAACAATGTGGAGTGCTTTGTTTGATTGATTATACCTCCAGACCAAACCTGTTATTTGAGTTATGCAATGGATGGGATGAAATCACAATTCCTTTCTATTATTTTTACAAGGGCCGACAAACTAAAACCAAAGGCTATTGAAAGAAATGTTGACCTCTACATGCTACAATTATAGCCAGTATTTGGAAAGCGCCCTAAACTACCTTTATCACTTCTTCAACAAAATGTAATTGGCAAGAAAAGGTATTACAGATTTAGACAGCCCTAAATTCCGAAAAACTTTAAGAAAAAACCAATTGGCCCGATTTATTTAACCGTATTTACTCTACCAATGTATTAAATCTTCCACATTGTTACTGCGTTTAGTTCTCGTAGCGATAACAACCTTCTTAGTTGTATTGTTTCTGCATATACCCATGGCTATTGTTATACATCCCAAATTTACGAGCATAGGCTTTCAAAATCCATCTTAGCAAATATTCCATTGACATTTTAGAGCCTTTTCGACATTTTTCCAACAAGATTCTCTTCTCTTCGATATTACTAACCCAATAAGTCAATTAGCACATCAACTTACACATCATTAGTACTAGGGCCTAACATATTATGTGCAACATCTAAACAAGCCATTTCTTCCCTAACTTGCATTATAATATAGATAGTCTTTCTTCATTTCTTGTTTGTTCTTTGCATTGAATCTTTTTAGCCAAAAAACAATCATTGGCGCCCCTAAATCTCAATAACTTGCCACTCCAGCTCTAAATAGTCCCTTTACTTTTTTAATTCTAATTTACTTCAGCCGAAATAATCACAAAAAATCATTTTACATATGTCTTTTGCGTTCATTTTTTCGTCTTGGTTTGACTTCCCTATAAAGGGCTCAGACAAAGTACAAACCACCCTGTTTGATTGAAAGAAAAATTTTCATTTTCTTCTACAGCATATTCCTTCGTCCACAAATCGTATCTTGAAAGACTCTTTTAAGTTTTCGCTTATCCCCAACAGACAACAACATGGCTTTTGCCTCCTCGTTAGTCTATGCCACCATTCTTGAGCATGACCATGTAAAGTTCTCAGGCACACGATTTCGTACTAAGGGCCTACTTTTTTAATTGATATTTTGACGTGTGTGTAGTATTACCCATTGTTTTCTTGGTTGTAATTTGGGATTTTTCTTTAAAATTCTATCAGCAGAGATGTTAGCATTTGATTAAAAGTTCTTTTATGTCGTATTTTCCAGAAAAAGCACGTACAATCTTTGCCCAAACCAGAACAAGCCTGCCAAAAATACTAACATTTCTTTCCCTTCCTCCTGGGGTATGA
>Ga0163217_1036446_pt1 | contig 11496 bp, 13 predicted proteins | sample SynspAceP_FD_185933 | JGI IMG/M metagenome (GOLD analysis project Ga0163217, IMG submission 185933) | Saline lake microbial communities from Ace Lake in Antarctica - Synechococcus sp. Ace-P (PacBio error correction) | ecosystem: Environmental > Aquatic > Non-marine Saline and Alkaline > Saline ... | reverse complement strand
CCCGATCCGCCAGGGGCGCGTATCACCACCCGCAAGTGGTCGGGGCCAGAGACATAAGGGGCGAGCGGCAAGACCAGCCGATGAACAGCCAACGGGGGCAGATCGCGAAACGGAACGCTGATCACCTCACGTGAATGGCGAAGCAATCAGCCCGGACTGAAGCCAGGTAGGTGAGTCGCGGCCAGAGCAAGCAGCAGAAGCAGCAAACGGCAACCGAGAGGCTGGCAGTTGAGCTATAAGACGCGACGGGATTGACACCTTGTGACGGGTCCCAACCAACGTGGAGTGCTTGGCTGGGGTGTCCAGCCTCAACCGCAAGGTGTCAGCTGCAAAGCAGCGGCGCAGCCGCACGGGACTGAAGCAATGCGCGACATCCACTCCGAATCCAGACGGGAACCGTGACACAGCATGGCGGACGAGAGAAGCGTCTTGCGGAGCTACAGGCCGTGGAGGGGTAGCACCAGCTGAGGTTAGAGAGAGGTTGCGAAGAGATATCAGATCCGCCCCGCTTGCACCAAAGCCTCCTGAATCCCCGTTCGATTGTCCAGGGATCGCGGGGACTAGACGCGCTTGCTGTTTTTCTTAGTTGTTCTGAAGGCATGACCAGCCAACCTTTTCCGCGGAGTTCACGGCTGCGCTGCAAGGGAATGCGGAAACCCCGTCGAGCCACGCACGCCGTTGGAAGACGTCTGCTTTGGCCCCCTTAGGTGTCTAGACTACCCGACGCATGTCGCGCCGGGGTGGGCTTCGATCGAGGCCGGCCTCCCCGGCGTCGATCTGGGCTATGCGATTTCCTGCGTGCGGCGAACGATCGATTGGCCACCGCTTCAGCGCTGGTGAAAGCCAACCGCGGCCGGCGTCTGGCCTGAATTTTACATCAAGAACGATGGGGTGACAGCACCCTTTCCCTTCAAGGATCGGTTGGTGTCAGTCGCCTCCACGCGCCGCGAGCTGGGGTTCCACGGTGAGCTTGCGCGCGTTCACCGGCACCTGGCCAACTCAACAGCGCCATCCGCCGCAGCCGCTGGAGATATGGCTGCGTGTTCATTCAGCGATCTGGAGCTGGCAGGTGTCGGCCTTGATCTAAACACCTTTGATGCGGTGAAGGGACCTTGGGACAGGTTTCACGGCTTGTCGGAGTGGCGAAACACTCGTGGCGGGGCTTCGTGAATCAACTGGCCCCTACTACCGAGGCCTCGAAATTCGGTCCCGAATGATGAGGGCAACCTCGGTGGCATTTGCGATAAATCGTGGTACTGGATTCCCCGGTTCCTGTTCCGGAGATCGAAGGGATTCCCGTGATTTTCAAGTGGGGTTTGGTGACCGAAAGCGGTTGCGTTCGCCGGTTGCCAGGTGAGGTTGCTAACGATCCGGCCGGCGTTTTGCCGAGGGGCGTGTATTATCATTGTGACCGGACGCGAATCGCCCCAGTGATGCGGATCCCGGCCATCCCGCGATGGCTATGCTGTATGCCCGCCGCCAGCAAGGTCCCGCTCCGGGGTGCGATGAGAGATCGTGGCCCGGATCAGTGTGGCTGAAAGAGGGGTGTTCGAAGCCGGCAGGACACAATTGCCGGTGTCAAGAGCTGGTGGGGCAGGAAGATCGCCGATCCAGCGAACACGTCGTAATACGGCAGGGCTGCTCCGAGCGATGGTGGTGGGGAGGCGTACATCCGGCGTGGCCAGCTTCAAAGCGGGGCTGGGGGGCGTCGTTGCCAGGACGCAGCTGGGAGCTGGGCGTCCTTGAGCCAAGGCCGAAGGGGTTTCGGGGCACAGCCCTTTTCAAGATGTCACCCAGGTATTGGGCGTTGTTCTCCCACCATGACATCCGGTTTGATCACCTGCAGAATTCCGCGATAGCCAGTGGTCGCGGTGGACGAGAGGTGGATGAAGCTGGATGGCCCTGACTTTCGGCATCTGGCCGTGACCGAGACGGCAGTTGGCCCGTTCTCAAGTCTTGTCAAATGAGGACATTAGTTTTCGTAAGGGCCAGGCCTGGTGTGTGATGAAGTGTTGGATTTGTGGCCGGTGGCCCGGAGGTGCCATCCCTGCAGGTTAGTGGGAATCGAATTTCCCCCGGGTAGTGGACCTGAACTGGTACGGCCAGGGTGTTGTCCAAGGTTGTTTGCATTGGGGCAGGAGATGACAACCAGCAGGACCCCTACATACAGCCCATAAGGTTCAGGAGTGTGGAGCCCAGGGGAAGCCGTTTGTTCGTTACCGAGGGCCATCCGGTTCCCGAGGCTGGCGAGCCGATTGAAAGGGTGGGGCCTGATGGACAGGGCCCTAGCAATTGCCGTGACTACGCGAATGGGTGCCAGGGCTGCCAAGGCCGGGTGTCGCATATTCGTGGGTTGGCTGGGGAACCTTTAGGTGGCCGCAAGGCACAGTGCATGTTTTGTGTTAGGGGTCGGGGCATGCCGGCCGCGGGGCAGCCGCAGGGCGGCTGCAAGGCTGGAGAAGGGTGTTCTTGGGCCAGGCCGGTGGTCGCTCGAGGGAGCAGGAAGCGTTCTCTACGTGTGTGCATACGCCTTGCTCTTTCTTGGTCAGCCGAGGGGCTTCGAAGGACAACACGGGCCTGATGGAGGATGGGCCTTGGCCGCGAATCCAGCCCCAGTTTGCGCGCAACGGGTTCAGCTGTTTGATGGCAGAAGGGATTGCCGCAGTGCCACCCGGGCACGTTGGGCTGTCCCAGGGGTGCGCCGGCGCGATCAGCGCCTCCGCCACATCGTGCCTGTTGTTGATGCTGCAGCGGTGGTCACGATTCGGACTGGTCAATGAGATGGCACGTCCGTGATGGTGAGGCCTGGTGGACCGGTGCGGGTTTGTGACCCACCGGGACCTGGCTTTCAGTGAAAGGCGGGGCCAAAGGCATGCTGCTGATTCAGAGTGGTGAATATCTGCGGGCCTGGTTCCGCTTAGCAGCCGTGCCTAGGGGCAGGGGGGCTGGGGATTCGTGGCCGGCGTGGGGGTTCAGGCATCAAAGTGGGAGGTTCCGCAATCGGGGTTTCTGTTGTCAATCTCAGCAATGTCGGCGGTACGGGGAACGCAGCGGATTCCGTGGTCCAGGGTTGCTGGGCAATGGACGCATGGAATCCCTCTGCGGCCGGTTGATCGTATGGTGGGGGGTGTGGATAGGTCGGGCGAGACTCGGGGATTGTCGGGGCATGGAAAGGGTGGAAGCATAGCGGGTGTCTCCTGCAGATCGGGTGGCATTGGAATGGGGATGCTGGGTGTTCGTGGGGACACTGTTCAGGCGTCATACACAGGCCGGTGGAATAAGGGGGTGTCGGGAATCGAGGCTTGGGTCCTGTCGGGAGTGGTGCGGGGCAGCGGAAACTGGAGGAGGCCGCGGGTACTTGTCCCAGGCGTCGGTTGGGCAGGGTGAGTGATCGGGGGTGGACCTTGTGTAAAGGATCCACGTTTTTGGCTGTTTTTGAAGGGGGACGTGCTGTTGATGGTCAAGGTATTGAGGGGAGTATGCGGTGAGTTTCTTGCGGGGAGTGAGGAGATTGGGCCTTCGTTGTAGCGTGTTGGCGAGCTGTCCTGAACCTGGGTGGCGGCAGCAGGCAGGAGACGGTGAAGGGGGCTGCGGCTGGACGGAGGTTCCGTTCGCGGGCGATGGGGAGTCAGTTGAATTTGCGCGCTAGGACGGCGGGGTCAGGGCGCACGAGGTTGGGTGGTGGCGCGAATACAGGGGTTTTTCACGGCTTCGTGAGGTGGTTGGGGTCTGGTCGTATCGTTGGGCCGCTCCGGCGCGCCAGTGCGGCCCCGAATTCGCGATATCATGAAATGCTTGCAGGGGCTTTTTTCCTGGGGTTGAAAGATCGCGCGTGAGGTGGCGACCACGCTTCGAGAAATGCAGGCTCGAGAAGCGAGGGCACCTCGTTCGTATAAGGTTGTATTAGTGAGAGAATTGGCCGAGGTTTTGCCGGTACATAGGGCGGGAACCTGAGACGCTTTTGGGGATCTAGGGCTGCCCGTGGCAGGGGTGAATCGGTATATAGGACTGGTTGCTTGTACCCGGACCGTCTGCGTTCTCTTGGCCCTGAATATAGATAGTGTAAGAGATGCATCAGTCCGATGATAGTGTGACGATATGTGATATAGAAGTGTATATATGTGAGATAGAAGAGATGAGATTATAGCAGGGGCAGAAATAAGGAACTACGAGCATGGTAGAGTAGATGATATAGGGCGTAATGCCCTGGCGGAGATATGAAGAAAGAATAAGATAAAGAAAGTAAATGAATAGAATAGAATAATATAGTCCTGGTCACGTGTGTAGCCGCATAAGCACGTATAATACGAGGTGGTATTGGAATAACAGATGTAGTAAGATTATATATAGTAGAAAGATTAGATTGATCCCCGATATAGAGGTATGAGTAGAAGGTTAGTCGGAGTATGTGGGGATATGTGAGGGCCCCCATTGGCGGATGTATATATAGATAGATAGAAATATAGTAATAAGAGACATGTGACGTGTGGATAACTGGTGATGTAGTGAGATAGATAGAGAGAGAGTAGTAGTTAGGGTCGCGGAGTAGGGGAATAGGTAGTCTTGTTGATGGGTGGTGCCCGTCGTGTAGGAGGGCCGCGGGTGGTTGCCAGAGAGCGGAAGGGTTGGTGGCGGTGGTAGGGGCCGGTGGGGGTGGGCGGGAAGGGAGGCCGGGAGTGCCTGCCGAGAGAGTGCAGTCGGGACGGCCCGGGACTGGGTGGATTGAAGGGTTCTGATGGAATTGGTCGTTTGCCGAATTTTGACCGAAAGACGCGGGGGTGTTTGTTTGGTTGATCAGGGATGGTGTCCCAGAGGAATGAAAGGAGCCGCAGATCGGTTTGCTTGAGCAGGCACGTCGGCGGGAGGCCGGTTGTCGTCGGCAAAAGGCCGGTCCTGGAGCGGCGGGCGGTTTGTCCTTTCCGTGATTGAACGCGAAGACGGGCTTTGAGAATAGGGGCACAGAGGGTTGGCTGAAGGGAATTAGGAGGAGTTGAGATCCAAAGCCACCCACGGCGTTAGATTGATCCCGGAGTTGTACCAGGATAAGAGCTGGTTCTTTGAGAAGGGTGGTAGCTTGTCACAGTAGAGACATGGAGGGGGGGGGTGCGGAATTGGGAGGAAAGAGTTTGGTTGTTGGTTAGAGAGTAACGCGGTAGAGGCGCGTTGCCCTTGGCAGTCTAGTGAGAGGGAGGTCTGTGACTTCGGTTGGAGGCGTGGGAGGGGTGGCTGGAGGTGGCGGGTTCCTGTGTGAGGGTGGTGGGGATTGGGGAAGTGCCTGATTGGAGGTTGGCGGGTGATGGAAAAAGCAACCGGCAGGATGCGTTGTGGGGATTGTTAGCCTGAGGCCCGTTGGCAGTGCCAGTCCTCGGAGTGTGTGGGCGGAGGTCGTGCCCGTGGCTTGAGCGAGTTTGGCTGTTCTGCGGGCCCGGGGTCCGGAGAGAGGCGATCCCGGTGTGTGGAAGGGGGCGGTCCTCGATCGGAATCTGAGGGGGGTCGGGCCTGTTCGGCTGGAGGAGCCCGTGCAGAATCCTGCCCGGTGATAAGGACGCATATCGGGCGCTGGTGTGCGTCCTGTCTGCGCAGCTCGTACCGGGCTGATTTGGTGGGAGTGTGCAGGGCTCTATTCTGGCAGGGGTGGCGGCGTCCCGCCGTCCGACGTGTACCAGGCTCTAATGGCAATGGCTGAGCCGGATGCGCGGGGGCATCGCGCTGTGTCACGGTGACCCGGCATTTGCCCGAGTTTGGAGGGCGCTGAGCGGCAGGCTTGAGTGAAGATAGTGTTGATCTAACCGTCCACACTGCAGCGCATCCAGACCATATAATTACTGGCCTGTGCATTCCGGTGAATCTGAGGGTCGCTACCGGTCTTGGCGGGGTGGGATGGCTACGTGTGGGGTTGCACTTCGCGGCCAGTGGGCGGGCGGAGAGATTGGGTCCGATTGTTTGTTTGGACGATGCGGATGGTCATTGTTTGGGGGTGAGTTCGTGGTGCGCGCGGTGGGCTGCGATTTGTGGCTGGGCGGGTGCAGCGGTGCACGTGGTGGCTGGGGGCACTCGATGAGGTGTTGCTATTAATGGCGGATTCCATGGGGTGGCGGGGAGGAGTGGTGGTGGGTTGCGCCAGGGCGAGAAGGCATGGAGCTGGCAGGGTGGAGCGCTGGAAAGCGGGCTTGTGTTGTGCGATGAGCGGGGGTGGCTTGGTGGAGGGCAGGGGGGAGCGTTTATTGTGGCCGAGCCTTGGATGGCGTGATCGGGTGGGGTGGGCGGTGTGGAGGTGGCGCGGTGGCTCTGTGGAAGTGCGGGGAACGGACCGTTGGTCTGGTGCGGGGGCGGAGGCTTGCTGTGGATAGGCCCTGGATTGAGGGCGCTGCTGGGCCAGGGGTCAGGGGGGTGGCTTTCAGCGTGCGGGGAGAACGTGGCGGGTTGTAGGTCAATGGGCTGAGGTGATTGGTTTGAAGGGCGAGGTGCCCGGTGGGCAGAGCCAGGGCTTCTGGATGGGTCGTCATTTGGGGAATGGCGGTCGGAAGCCGTCGGTGCGGCGTGGGTGGAGGTTTGGTTTGGGGTTGCAAGGGTCCAATGACGGTGCTGGTGGGGCTCCTGATGATTGAGAGGGGAGTGCAGTCGAGCGGGATTGTGGGTTTGGCAGGGTGAGGTCGTTTAGGTGGTGTTGCTTACACCGTTGAGTCATGTGAGGGGGAAGTGAACCTCGAATGGTGGCTGGCCAGTGGGGCGGGAAGTGGTGTGCACCCCGGCGAAGATATGGTGCGACAGATGGGAGACTGTTGATCGAAATGAGGGGGAGAATGCCGTGCGTTCGAGCGGCGGGAAGACACGTTTTGGGGGACTGTTCACCCGGGCTTGGATCCGGTTGGAGTGCGCTAGAGGGGCGCCGATAGCGGATGAAGTTCGGCGGTGACGGGTGGATTTCACGAGGGATGAGTGGATGGATGGATGTGATCAATGATCCTGGATGGTTCTTGTGGCTCAGGTTAGGGAGGGCTGAGGTAGGGACGTGCAGCTTTGACGTTGTACAGGAACGGGTGTGGGTTGATGGGTTGCGGCTGGAGTGATGGCGGTGTGGAGCTGCTGGGGTGGAGCGGCGGGCGAGGCCCTCGAGCCTGACGTTGAGAGCGCCCAGTCTGGAATGGTGGGGGGTGGTTGGTGGCTGAAGGTGGAGAGGTTGCCATTCGGCGTTGATTTTTGCGGGTGGTAGAACCTTCTGCTTCGGGTGGAGGGGCAGGAGCCGAGCTTCTGCGTTGCGTTGCCGCAGAGATGCAGGCGGAGTGGGGGAGTCCGGTGTGGGCGTTTGAGCGGGGCGCGTAGCTTGGCCAGCTGAGCCGATGACGTGAGGGAGCAGGCACGTGTGGGGTTATTTTACATTGGTGTGTCTCGGAGTGGGCGAGGACCATGGGTGTTGTGGGTGAATCGGGGCTGTGGTTTTGGGGGGCATGCCGTGCGTGAATTCTGCTGCAGCTGGGGGTGTGTTGGGGCGTGGGTGCTGTGCTGACGCCCAGGGTGGATGGGTTTCGGATGTGATGGTGTCCTCGGCTCTGGCTGGGCCCCAGGCAAGGCCTCGGAATGTAGCGTAATCCGAACTGTTCGATGCAATTCCGTTCTGGCTATTTTGATGTGTTTCGGCTGGGTGACCAGACAGTGAGATCGTGCGTCGCCGGCCGCAAATCGATGCAGGTGTTTGCGATGGGGGTTGGGTGCAGCTTGCTGGGTGCTAAGCGGGGTTCTTTCCACTTTTGATTCTTTGCGTGGATAATCGGATTGCTCGGCTTCTTTTTGAATCCAGGAACCGGGTGGAATTCGGCCGGGAACGAAAAGATTGTGAGTGTGGTTAATAACAAGCTTTCTGGGTCCCGCTTCTGCGCGCCCAGGGTTCCAAGCTTGCATGCTTTCTTTGACTCTCCCCGATGAAGTTCACCGTTCCGCCGGTCTGAGTCGACCGCTTCCCTGCCTCCCGCGCCCCTGCCCCATGCAAGTTGGAGAGGGTTCGGTCTGAAGCCAGAAGCGCAGGAACGATGCTTCCCCGGGATCCGCGTGAGGGTTGGGCGCGTTGGGCTTTTGGGGAGGCCGAGCCCGGGTGAGCGTTGCCCCGAGAGGGTGATGAGGAGCGTGCGTGCTCAGGCAAGGGCTTTGTTTCCGTTGCGCGGACCGGACCACCGAAGAATTATAATCACCGCGGAACGGTCAAGATGGAACCGTTGAGGTGTGGTGTGCGCATAGTGGAGGGGCGGAGCGCCCACGATCAAGGTTGGGTTGAATTGCTCCTTGACGCGGCACACTGTGGCCGGTGGAGGGAATAGGTGCTCGTCCGCCGTTGCCGTCGGACCGACCCGATGTGCGTGGCGTTTAAGCAGCGTGAACTCTGATTGAAGGTGGTGGTGGAGGTGCCTGTGGAGTTACAGATGGAGTTCCCCGCCCAGGTGTCGTGCCCGGCTGCTGCGTCCAAGTGCCAGGTGGTGAGCCGACCCTCGATCTTTGTCACAACCCCGGTCTTGGCCGAGTGTGTACGGCGTGGAACCACGAACCCAGGGCACTCGTGTCACGGCATTGCCACTTTTTGCTGAAGGTGGAGCGGTGGCGAGGCGAATTTTGGGAGGTGTTCATCGGGGTGTCAGTTGAGAGGGCGGGCCGTACTTTGGGTCTCCAGGCGTGTGAGGTGAGTGGGGAAAATCTTGACTCTGGTTGCAGTGAGAGGGAGGGCTTGCTGGGAAGGGTGGTTCCCGGCTAAGTGCCCTGGAGGCCCGGCCGGCTTGTAAGGGCAGGGGCTGGCGGTTTAGTCGGCCGCATCATGTGAGGGGAGTGGGCACTTCGTTGCCTCACCCACCGTCCCCAGACCCGACGCCAGCTTAACGTGGCTGGTGGGCTGGAGCCGGAAAGGCAGACCGTGGGGTGATCTCAAGATCTGTGAGGTGCTTGAATTGTGAATTGGCGGCCTTGTGTGCGACGGCGGTGGAATTGGTCCCGTCCGATTCGTTTCCTGCTGACTCGATCCTGGTGACACTGCCTTGACAGGCGGGCGAAAGGCCCGGCTGGTTGTGGTTTAGCAAGTCCCCCTTGCGCTGTGAGGGAATGGTGTACCGGCCGGTTTAGGACATGGGGCAGATGGGCCTTGATTGTGGATTTGCAGTCAATCCGGGGCGGATGGCCAGGTCAAGAGGTGGCCAAGGGTTTGCTTGGGAGATTCCGGAGTGCCCGATTGGGAACGCCGGTGGTTTGAGTGGTGCGCTTGGCACGACCCCCCCAGCGGGTGTGCAGGCAGTGGGTGTGGAAGGGTGATTAGCGCGGCTGGTCCGTTGGCCCGGGCGAGGCAGGAGGCTGTTGTCTTGGTGCTGCATCGCTGCCCCATCGGATTCTGGATAGTGTGCTTGGTGCTGGTGCTACCGAGGGAGGGATGGAAGGTGCGCAAAGGTGGGTCCGCTGGCTTTTGATGTTTGCGGCACTGAGGCTGCTTGCACCAGTCGGACGATGGGCAATGCAGATCCTTGATCGGTCAACAATGGCGCTTGTATTGGTCCCAAGAGATTGGTTTGTGGGCGGCCGGCGGAAATGGTGGTGGGACATTTGGTTGTCAGCCGGTGTTCAGGTTTAGGTTTTTTGTCGAATTTGCCATCACGGTGGAGGGGTTGTGGCATGTTCAGAGTGTAGGCGATGGTTCGAGTACGCTGAAACGGTGGCCGCGTCGCAGAACGCGACCTACAGGTCGGGATGTGGTGGACCGTGGAGATCAGACGGTTGGATGTGTGGCGAATCCAGAATCCGATTTGATGTTCGAAGAGGGGGGGAGGGTAGGAGGGGTTAGAGGGCGGGGAGTTGAGCCGTGGGCGGTGGTGTTGCGTTGGGCGTTCCGGCCCATGCACTTGGCGGACGGAGCTTCGCTCTTGCTTGAGTGTGGAGGGGTTGATGATCCGCAGATGGCGCATTCCCGGCGTTGGACGGCCGACAGGGTTGTGCGTTCCTTCTGAACTGACGGGAGCGTGTTTGGCGGGCCGCCCGGTTGAGCTCCCGTCCCAGTTGCCGCTGCAAGCCTGGAATGATGGCGCTGCCGATCCGCCAGCGGGCGCTTTTCACCGGGCTGTGATTTGCCGGCGAGGCATCGGGAACACCCAGGTCGGTCGGATTGCGCCGGTTTGTGACGGAATTGTCCGAGAGGGTTGGCCCGATGTCCAGGAGTCCGGCGCTGGTGATTGCGCCGCGAAGGGATGCTGTGGAACTTGATTCATTCTGACCGCAATTGACCGCCCCTGGCTGAAGCGGGGCGGATCGCCTCGCCACGATTTGCTGGATATCCCCGGCCAACCTTGAAGAGGTAGGTGGGTTTTTGGTCATCGGGTTGTTCGTTCTTTGGTTATGGTTGGGGCGCCTGAAGCGTGGGAAGGACCCCGGTGACTCGCGCCACCGCAGAAAACCGCCTGATACCGCGGAACTCTTCCTGATCATGCGACCGCCAATACCTGCCGTTTGCTGGGCGCGGGAACCCCGTGGATTCCCGTTTTGATTATGCCCTGCCCTGGCTCCCCTGGTGGCGGTCCTGCTGGTCGCGGGATCAACCGGCGGGGACTTCCGTGCCCGGCTGTTGGATCTGGAGCTTGCCGGCCTTGCCGTGGGTTGCTGGATCGGTCTTCGCTGGCCCCGCTGCGGTGCAGCCCTCAGTTGCCGGCTTACCGCCTGCTTGAAAGAGGGGCCGATTCGGCCAGCGAAACCCCAGCCAAGAGGCCAGCACAGGGAACGGCGGAAGCCCAGCCCGTCGCCAAGAGAGGATCAGGTCGCCCCCGGAAACCGGTAGAAGAGCGAGCCCGCCAGCCCAGCGATTACGCCGCGGCCTGTTCTGTCCCCGAGGCGGCCCCCAGGATCCCGCTGCCAACGTCTCTGTCCCCTTTGGGTGATTCCCGGCAGGGGCCAGCGGACAGTTGCTGGGGCAGTGGAGCAGGCCGGGGCCAGCCATGGGACGCCTGGAAGAGGGTGCTGGGGGGCCGCTTCCTTGGCGGGAGATTGGTGAGACGCCCCTTAAAGGTTGCGGAAGGTTCCTATCGAGGTTCCTGTGCCCGTGAGCGATTCAAGGCCAGCCCCCGCGCAAAGAATGAAGGACCCCAAAGCAAAAAGCGGCCAGCGGCCGGCCAGGTCAAAAGCCCAAGCCGGCCCGCTCCGGAGGGGGAAAACAAGCCTTTTGCCCGGAGGTTCCATATTTTCCCCCCACAGCTTTCTTTTCCTTTTGCCGGCCCTTTTGACCAAAGGGGATTCCAAGTTCCCTATGGAGGTTCCCGATTGTGGCGAAGCTGGGAGTTTCCTTTGGGGAAGCCCCCCATTGGGGGCCGGTTTTGGGGGGTTGGGGCTTTTTTTTTCCTGGTTGTGGCAAAGGTTTGGGCTCGGGGCGTTTTTTTTTTTTCCTCGGGGGTTTGGGGGGGGAGGGGGGGGCGGGGGATTTTTTCTTGGGTTTGTGGCCTTTTCACCGCCGCCCCAGATCAGGCTCGATCTTTTTTTTTTGCA
>Ga0163217_1103147_pt1 | contig 11497 bp, 8 predicted proteins | sample SynspAceP_FD_185933 | JGI IMG/M metagenome (GOLD analysis project Ga0163217, IMG submission 185933) | Saline lake microbial communities from Ace Lake in Antarctica - Synechococcus sp. Ace-P (PacBio error correction) | ecosystem: Environmental > Aquatic > Non-marine Saline and Alkaline > Saline ... | reverse complement strand
TGATCAAGCTGATATGATAGTTTTATGGATCTGAGCTGGTGTAGGCTTCAACCTTAAACGTTAGAATATCTTTAGGGTTATACCAATGGAAAAAAGGGCTGTTAACAATTTTGATAATTTACGGCACTTACCCATGAAATCTCTTTTGCGTATTCTTTTTCTCGCCCAAATCTGACTGAAATATATAGCCCGGTGGTAATGTTAGAAGACGCTCGAGATGATCGGTAGTACAGAATAATCTAGACCAGAGAATATTGCAAACTAATGAGAGAAAGAAATTAAGAGCTTAAACAAAAATTAGCAGAGAATGATGCTTAATCATAGAAGAGTTGATGTTTCGCCAAATTCGATTAGAGGGCCATCGCCAAACTGATTTCAGAACGGTCGTTTTGAAATGGTTTATGCGAATGGTGAGACATGAAGGACCAAACGGTGTGTAGACCCGATTTAGAAATAGAGCGAAAGAGGCTTTTTGATGGATGTATGACTCTTATAACCGGAGTTGCCCCCCTCGGGCCTAAAACCAAGAAAAAACTTGAAGACACTTCAACGTTAGCAGTTTAAATACATGAGAACAACAAGATAGAGGGTAGCGGCTACTATGATATAATCGATACAAAAAGTAATGACCTTGTTACAACAAAAGGACGCGGTTTGGCGAATAGACCAAGAAAAAAGTAGTTAAGCCTTGTTGTCATAACCCGAAGTTGTTTCAAGACGGAGTAAAAAAGCAGAAAATTCAAAAACTTACCGAATGTAAACTGATGGCTATTTATTGTAGTTGCTAACGTGATTAAACGGTGTAAAGTATATGGTAATTTTTTAACCACATAAACAAAACAAAAAGTATTAATGCAAGATTACATTGGACAATCCTAATTAACGGTCTAAATATGTTTATCGTACAACGATTATTAAAAACCTTGAAGACGCAGGTAAAGCTTGCTCATGATTCTAAGTTAATGGTATGTACGATGGTGTTATGTGGATTTATGACGTAGAAATAAATGATATACCAATGAAGGCCGTATGCAAGTAACGTAAATAAAATCAAGGAAAAAATCTTCTAAATATGATTCTGATTTACTTTACCACAAAATGTGGTTGTGAGGACAATGGTTGGGTCTAATGATGCGGATCCAAAAATCATATTTATTGAAGGTTACCGGATCCTGGTTTATTATTTAATTGCTTAATGTATGTTTGCAAAACTAAATAACGCCAAAGAAATTCTGTTAAACTGCTTAAATTCTTTTGGCTTAAGCGGCTAGTTATTTATCCAACCCTAAGAATAAACTATAGGTATGCTATATGTCTTAATAGCATGACTCTTGGACGACGCCCTTATAGTCGTATTATTCAAAACTAACGACTTATATAATGACCAAAGATGTGCGATAATGCTCGTGAATCAAGAACAAGATTGGCTTAGAAGGTTTAAAAGCATCTAACGTAACACCAAACTATGTCGGTTTACAAATCTGTTATTAACGCAGAGGTTTTATTAAAGTTGAAGGAATTATTTCTACACTTGCTTTGAATAAAACGTACTTTACATTATATCCTTTTCTTTTAAAGAAACCTAATGCTATGTTTCTATTTAGATTTCTAAAAATGCCCTTTCCATTATCTTCAATTACTTTCATATTAATTCTTTAGTGTGCTATTAAATAGTCCGCATGAAATGCACTACTTGATTGATTTTATTTTTTGCAGGCCTTCATTATTCCTGACACTGATTAATATTCTAATTGAAATATTCCTACTAAACAAGTCATATTAGGAATAGTTTGAGACTAGGCATTATTTGCGGCCCTTAGATTCATATAACGAAACGGCCATAATGGTTATAAGATGGTTTAATCGGCTTTATTTGTTCTGTCATATTCTCTTAATGAAGTCTTATAAGCTGATTTTTAATCGAGACAAAGGTTAAACGACTGTGTATCTTTTGGCGCATAAAGCTTTAAAAGTGGGGGAGCCTAATATATAAAGAACCTGCAGGGTAGTTCTTAAAAGTGGTTTGATAGCGCTTAGGGTACCTAAGAGACACTTCTTTTTAGATGCATTTTTAAATTTGGAATACCATCGTTTCAAATAACCATCATAAACGCTGACTTGACGATATAGATTTATAAATGAAATTTGTCTTTGTAGTATGATAAAGCATAAAACTAAAGAGCTCTGCAATAGGTGCTAAAACTTAATGGACCATTAGAGCTCTTCCTTTAAAATTTGCCAAACCCAAAAACCTTATCATTATTTTTATATGTGTAATTCAAAAGATTCTATGTTAACCAGTTTTTCTGTCAGAGTTCAAGTTTTGTAATTGCCACGTTATTATTCTTTTCTTAGAACTTTATTATTAAGAACAAACTTTCTATACAAACGCATTAATTCTGATAAATAAAATGGACTTGAGGTTGGGAAAAATCTGAGTATCTAAGTCTAATAAAATTTTTAAAGAAATGAGGAAACATTTTTATAAAATAAAAAACTGAATTAAACCAATATAGTTTGTTTAGAATAAAACTCAAAGAGAGTCTAATTAAAAAACATAATAATTTGGACTATAAGATTTAATAATATTCCATTAAATCAAGTAAGTTAAAGAAGGTCACAAAATAATCAAAAGATTGTTCCTTATTTAAGTTGCAATAAAATGTGTTGTTTGATGTTTTTAACTCTAAAAAAAGCATCTTAAATCAGCTAGTTTTATAAGTAAAAGCATGGATGGAAGATCAAATTATTGCCAAAACCCCTCTTTAAATAAATAGCTACCTTAATGAGATTTTTAAGTAATAAAATTCAGCTGATATTTTGAGAATAGCCTGCTAGAAATTTTTTGGCACTTATTTTTCAAAATATCGAGAATAATTTAGGTCTTATTTCCGAAGCTTTAAACCTCATTTTTTTTATTCAAATTTTCCTTTCAATATGTATTTCTAGCGCTCATTTAAGGACCTTTTTTTCTTTAAATCGTGTGATTTTATTCCCAAAAAGAAGAACATATCAGTGCTTCTAATAAGCGGTTGAGAGTATTAAAAAAGTGGACATTCTAAGAAATCAAAACCCATTCTAATTGCTGTTTCACAACAGAAACTGATCATCCACAACAATAAATTCTTCACTTTGCTACTATTAGTGAATAATTTGTTATTGGAGAGATTCGTTAGACGATTAGATTTTTAAATCGATTAGATGATTTTTCTTCAATAAGCATGAACATGACCAAACTGACTAGTTTTTTAGATTTTACCAAATACATTTCTCTAATGGGAAAACGTTACTCCAAATTTTATTATTCATTCTCTTATGCGTTTTTAGTTCAAAAACTGCTTTATCACAGGTTAAAAGCGCCTTTTCAAGTACGTTCGAGCCGATATTCGTGGTGAATTAACCTTCATTGCAATAATATCGTTACCGAATATACCAGAATCGACAGACGTTCAATGGGTATATTAGAAACGGAAGATTGGAGAAGAGAAAATGTCACTATACCAGCGGTTATCACCTTAACGAACCCCTTAATGATACAGGTTGGTTTCTGCTGTTATAATTATTAATTACGACATGCAATTATATCGATGTTCGATAGTGACTAATACTACATTCAGTTCAAGTAGGGCTACTTTTGACTGTACTGATATGATTGTGCATTAGTAAGATATGCAGGGTTATATTGGTCTGCTGTTTACGTAAATAACGATAGAAAGTAATATTAGACGATATAAAATTCAGAACACCAGGCGGTGCATATCCAAGATATTACGCTGATGAAAGAAATTTATATTGATTGGAAAATGGAGGATGCGAATTTGGGTATTACAGTCTTATTGGCCGCCTACAAGGATGCTTAACCTCTATATAGTTGCGGGTTTATGACGAACCCGAATGGAGAATATTTTGTAGCGACAACGTTAGAGCAAAGTACGGGGAAGTAATATTTCAGGTGTATTTCAGGTGGCTTGGAAAAGTCGTTTGTGTACGAAGACCCTAAACTTACAGGTGATTAAGTTTATTACCACTTTTGAATGTTATGCAGTTTTTAAATCTGGTTGACGAGCGTTATATTCCAATTAATGGTTTTACACCATTACCTAACCTTTCCCTGGTTTTAGCAAATATGGTTGTTGCAGCTTTAGAGTGTGACAATAGAATTGGGGCTGACGGACTAGGAAATTAATGCAAACGGAACATTTATACATTGTTCAAATGCGAGAAAACCCGGGCAAATAAATTTTTCATTCTAGTATTACGCTTAATGATGCTCAATTTACAAATAGAAATCCTAATAGTATACACCTTAGGATGGGATGTTGATTATTTTGAAAAATTCCAAATGGTGAGTAAAGCAATTACCCATTATTCCTAATGGCGCTACAAGTGCATATACTAGAGCAAGCTCATCCAAGGATAAATACGATATTTTCTTTACTCTTTTGATGTTGAACATTATTGCCCCCAAAATGTATTTAGAGAAAAAAGTGAACACACCTGGCGTGCTGATATACTGGTCAAGGTGTAAACTTTAGTCAAACATTAGATATTGCTTACTTACTTTTCGAAATATTGGTTAATGATTGATGGATTAATTATTACGATTGAGATGTGGCTCCAGTAACGTTTCTCCGCCAGTATGACGTAGTTTTTTTCAACGCATCAGATTTTCATATCTGCTGGTGTAAACGTATGTTTTAATCTCTTTTCGTGAGATTATTTTTTCAATTCCAGAAATTATTGTAGAAGTGAAGATTCTGGAATATTCAATCGTTTTAGAGTCAAGTAGCAGAGAACTGTTTGATTTATAAATGCATGTTCAGGATTAATTCAAAATGTCGCATACGGTACCATATCGTGGCGAAAGACAATGCAGGCAGGTTACCGATGACCCTAGTGTTACTGATTTTAACTCTTGTGGTATTTCCGTACCAGGAGCAACAAACTTTCTTTTAGATGACCTTTCTGATTGTACTTTTGATAGAACCATAGAGCTTTGTGGTAACAGTTGCTGTTTGAATGGCAGGAGATGGTTTTGATTCTTCATGTTGGTATCCGCGATACTAATGCTAATGAACAAATAGATGCAAAACTGATATTGAGCGTAACATGGTTGATCCAGATAATGACCCTAGCAACTGTTGTTGACTACTGTAGGTACCTACATTCGTAGATTAAAATTGTTAGCTGGATCCTTGGTAAAGGCTTTCTAGAAGTGATAAACTGGAGCCATTTTGTTCAGGAAAAGTTTGCCTACCGGTTAAACAGAATACTTTAACACGGTAAATAACGACACGGATCCTTTAAGTAATATACCAGGGAAAATAGTTTTCTGTAGTATTGATAATTCTTTATACTAAGATATTCTTATGTGTATAAATGACTTCTCAACCATTAGCAGGTAAAATTGTAGATGCCACAAAGTGTTACATGAAATATTAGATGAAGTAGTTGACACCTGTTGGTGAAGATTGCGCCAATAAGGCACTTACTGTTCTTGGAGAAGTTGGAAATGGTAGTATTTTCTTTTTACGCTCCTGGTGAATATAACTTTCTGTTGTTTATCAGAATGGTTGTTACAAGTCGTTTTTATTTCAAAGGATTTCAAACATTAGATATAGATTTTGAATAGAGATATGTTTGTGATTACCGATGGTAACATAACTATTACAAACCTTGAAACGGTTCACGGATATCAACTTGTAGATAGTGATACAGATAATTATGTTGTTTCTTTTAGCTCAAACAACGGGCCTAGTTCGATTTTGCTACTGGTGGGAAAATGGATCATATAGAGTAGAAGTTATCAACTTTATATTAACGGAGACCCAATACAAGATGCTTGTATTTTTACAACTCCGGTATGGGGTTTTTAGAGCGGATATAGCCTATAACGTAAATGAAAACTCCAGAAACCTGCTTTACCTTAGGTTACAATAAAACTGCAAGTAAATAATTGCCGATGCTGTTTATGAGTTGAGATTAAGAATAGATGATGTACAAATTGGTCGGTTTTCAGGTACTTTACTTGATAAGTGAAAAAAATGTCAAATAGACAAAACAACTTTACTTTTAATGATTTAAGATCAGGAGATTATATCGCTATAATTAGAATGCAGATGGTTTGTTTCTTATAGTGGAAAATTGTAACTATAATTAATCAAATGATTTAACGTTAACCGCTAGAGTTTTTCAACAATATTACTTGTAGAGAAGGGAATCATTTCAAATGGACTCAAATGGCGTAGCACACCACACACGTATGCTATTTTGGTCTTATGTTGACGAAAGCGTTACTAACAGTTATTCTTACCCACATTTTGCTGATAACCTCCAACAAATTTTCAAACTAGTCAATATTCGACATACTAAGATGCGGGCGATTATACCTTTGATTGTTTTGCATAGAAATGGCTTATAAAGAATTCTAATACGGTAACAGTATAGAGTTCGAAACCAGCCTGCTGAATTTAAACGCGACAATCATCTTAAGATGTTAACTTGTTTTGGTGAATCTAGCGCAGTATTCAGTTTAATCTGGTTGAATAAACAATGGTTCACAATAACGTTCTCTTGTTCCGCTCGGATGACCAACCATTAGGTGAAAAATGGATCAGGTTTTTTTCGTCTAATCTCCTAAGGTGACTAGTAGGGTGATGTATTAAACCAAAGAAAAGTGTGCCTCTGTGATTACGAAGAAATTATTCAATTAGCGCACCATCTGCAGCATTACAAGGCAATTGCAGTTTTGATTCAAGATTATTACTTGCTTGCAGAAGGTTATTATAGAAGCGTCAAAAATGTTTCTGGCGTACTGCCACCATATGATAAGTATTGATGAATTAATTTTATACCTGATTCGACTGGCAACCTGCACTCGTTTTGAAAACTCTTAAGGATGGTACATATACTGTTACCATTTAGAGATGCTAACGACTGTTACTTTTTTTACATCAAATTGTAATGACAGACCAACCACCACGGATTTAACAATTGTGGAGTCTCAAATTACATGTCCGCACAAACGGCAAATTTAACAGTAAAATTTGCTATTAACGGTTTAAAGCACTTTGTACGTATTCATTATTGCGCATCTACAATTGCTCAACAAGCACTACTGGTAATGGAAGCTGCTTTTAAGCCTTGCTCCTGATACCTATACGTAAGAGTTACAGATGCAGGATGGTTGTTTTAGATGAAAATTATACGAGTTAATGCTATTTAAACCCAATGTTCAGCAAAGTGGTTACAACTTACCAGCCAGATTAGCTTGTTTTATGGTGCTGCCTGATGTATCATTCTTTTAATGTAATTTCCAAGTAGTCAAAATTTCATTACCGGTTACAGGCCAACAGGAGTTGTTAGAACAGGTGGTACAGAAGCAGTATTGACATATTAATGGTTTAGTTAGCGGTGTGACTTATACATTAATATTATAGATACAGCTACAAAATCTGCAACCTATACAGAAAACTCATATTTTTAGAAGGGCCACAACTTCGCCTGGACTATTTCAAATTTAACAGAAACAACCAAGTGTTTAACAGATGGGTAGTGTAAGTATTAGTGCAAACTGATGTGGAGGGGAAGTTATACATATGCATTGAACAATCCAGATGCATCTCCATTTGGTAATAGCGCTTCAGTACATTTAGTGGATTACACAATCTGGAACGATATAATGTTACAATTACGAGCTAACAATTGTAGTATACGTTTTCTTTTAGTTTAATCACGCAAAACTGCTCTATTTTAAAATAACTCCAACCAAAAAATGTTTTTGATGACGCTGTTTTATTAACGTTGACAAGCCAATGTCACGTCAGGTGGTTGACGTAATTTTGAATATAGCCCTAAATTGAGGTCCTTTCAGTACAGCTAATGTTTTTTTCTGGACTTCAGCAGGAATCTATACCATTAAATGTAAGGATGGGAGGATTGTACAGACTCAGGAAAGTATTACCATCAACCAGCATTAACAGTTAGTGCAAAACGCAGGTAATATTTTTCTGCTGTGGCACAGATACTGATATCGATATTTCTGCTGCTGGTGGAGATGGTAATTATGTTTATTGTTGTGGCTGATGGCGTTACTCTAATAATGGTGATTTTTTCAGCGGAACTAGGTACTTAATCAGTAACGGTTTATTGGTGATTATGATGTTTATGTAAGAGATTAATAGTGGTAACACCTGATTTTTAGGAATCTTCGTATGATATAACAATCAATCAAGATGCTCCCATTAGCACTATCTTTTTCGAAATACTCAATTACTTTGTAGTTGCGCGAGGAACCAATCCACTTTGACAATATCTGCTAGTGGGGGAAGCTCCAATTTACTTATACATAGATAATGGTCGACCTATTAACCGGAAAATATCTTTACAAACCTTGGTGCAGGATCTATACAACTTCGAGTAAGAGATGTAACCTTTGTGAGGTTATGGAAAATACATAAACAATTTCTGAACCTTTAACATTATCAGCAATCTGCCTGGTTTGCAAGAATTGATTGATGTAATCCTTTCGGTGTGCAGAAGTAAGAATAATTAATGCACGTGGTGGTTACGGCTTCCATATACATATAGTTTGATGTGGTGCCACATACTTTCAAAGCATATTAATTACCTAATGTCTGGTGTAACATAATTGTGGTTATTAGAGAGGACGGCTAATAATTGTACTCATGAATGAGTAACTGTTTTACCTCCTTATACACCATCAGGGGTTACAGCTTACAGTTGAATTATTTTGTGATGGTGACGTCAATAACAGTTACGCCTGATAATCAGATTATTACGTTTACTACGAGTTAGATGAGTGCTAAACTCACCGGCATCTTGCTAATGTATTTACTGATAATACTCCAGGTGCACATGTTGTAAACTGTTAACTAATATGTTACTACGGTTATTCCTTCCTAGTGTTTACTTTTGAGGATTTTGGCTTTGGAAACTAATACTAGTATTACCACCAATTGACCCAGCGCTATTGTTATGAGCACAAAGATGTTCTGGCAAGTCTTGCGCTTTTGGGACCAATACAGAACTTACAAGGACGGAGAGATACCGTTACTTCAAGTTTGAATCAACACATACCCGGCTTGGTTAAGTCCTAATGATCATATGGAAAACTAAGGGTAGATTCTTAGCTATTATGTTGTGGTGTCGCAGGTGTTGGCGAGTTATCGGTATATGCTAAAAAGAAATGTTGAGGATTGGCTAATCAGATATTAACCCTTTCTTGCTGCATTTAATTGCTTTTAGAAACGGAAAACTTCAGGGGTGATCCCTTCTATTGAAAGTTCAATTGGTGAAACTGGAGGTACTTGTTATAGCAAGTACAACCACAGAAATGTTCCAAAAAAATTTCGGAGCCAATGATTGCACGATTTATTCGGGTTCTTTAAACCGGGGCAAATACATTTTTGGATATTGTGATACGAAACTAATTCTGCTTATTAACGCCAATGATAATTGCTAATAGTGATCTGTTTAGCAACTCAGCCACAGTAAAATGTCCTGCAACTGTAGATTTAGATGTTATTGTCGAAGCGGTAATGCAATTCAGCATCGTACTATTATGAGGATCTGGACTGTAATGCCGACATTCGGGTACCATTACTTTTCAAAGCGGACAATTTTGGCGCTAGCGGATTCGAGTATAGTCTTGATAAATTTTGCCAGTGTACTGGGAAAGTACGACCGTTCGCCACCGACCATTTCTGTTATCTGCGGGGGAATTATACGGTATATGTAGGGACATAGACACCCTAATAGCTTGTGTACTGTAACGCTGACCCAAAACAATATTGGAACAAACGGTGTAGTCGCTGATGCGAAACATCACCCACCAATATACCCTGTGACAATGGCGTGCCACTATTTACGGCAAGCGCTTTGGCGGTATCCAGCGTACGATACCAATTAGAGGACAATGTTGCGGAATCATAACGCTTATCAGACCCAATACTGTTTTTAGCGGATTATTTAGCGGGTACTTATAATGTTCTGCAATGGATTGCGAATGGTTGATTGATCTAATTGACACGCCAATTGTAATTACAGCTCCCATTATACAGTATTTTACATTACAAGAGACAGTTGTTTAGTGGCAGCAATGTGCCGACCATTACCAAGTAGGATGTTACTGCAGGAAACGGAAATTATCTGTTTTCGAATCCAAGGAAGTGGTACTTATTGTGGCCCCAAGTCGGTTACCGCAAAACGTTATACCTTCACGGACTATCTAGTGGAACGTGTTACTATAGAGGTTACGGACAATATGGTTGTGATACCGCGCCTCAAACCAATAAACTATCGAAAACCGCCAATTAACGGTATCGGCAAGCGCAAGTAATATAACCGCTTTGGTACGGATAACCGATATCGATATTACGCTGCTGTGTAAGACGGCAAATTATGTGTATGCAGTTGTGGCTGATGGCGCTACACTACGGCAGGTGATATTGCTACGACAACCTGTGACCGTTACTGGTGCAGGTGACATGACGTATATGTTCTGATAAAAATGGAGGAAACGGATGCGTGTCCTGCAATGTATTGATATTACGATTGTACAGGATGTTCACGGTCGCTGTAACACCTACAAAATTGTAGATGTAACTTGTTTTGTGTTTACTAACGGTAGTATTTCATTGGCCCAAGCGGATGTGAAGCCCCAATACTTTTGTATTATGGAGACAACTTTTGGCGTCCGTCAAGTACGTTTCAACAATCTTACAGCTGGCACTTATGATGTTAGGTAAGGGACGTAATAATTGTGAATCACATTATCAGTTTCCTGTTGACGATACCGCAAATAATTGCTGAGAGCGGTTAAACAGAAGATTATACCGGTGTAATCATTAGGAGAAATCACTGGTGGTGCGTAACCCCTACACAGGAGGTTCAAATATTATCAGTTTAGTTTAAATGGGGAACTTGGACTGCAGCGACTGCCGCAGGAGCGTTTTCACCAATTTAACCGACGGTTACATTATACCGTACAAGTAAGGGATGCAATTAATTTGGGGTTACCATAAGTTTCCTATATATATCGCGCCTTACCTATAGAACCTGCTTAAGCAGCAGTGTGTGTGCTTTACAATTGTGCGGAATCTGGAAAATATTACGATAACTTCTAGGCGGGACCCAACGTAATACCTATTAGTATCGATGCGTAATACCCACAAGCCAGCAATGTATTGTAACAATGCGATTGTTAGGGTCAACATACCATCACGGTTTAGATTATGCAGTGAATGTACGACCGACATTATTTAGACGTTTCAGCTGTAATTGCAGTTTCGAGGCATCTTGTACTTACTATTGAGGATCGTTGAAAATGTATGCGACAATTCGGTTACGTTACTTTCGAAGGGACAAACTTCGGCCGCAGTGGATATTGAATATAGTTATGATAGTGGTTTTTGCCAACGATAGAAGGTAAAGTGATACGGACATTCAAGGCTCATACCTTTCTGGATTATCTGCG
>Ga0163217_1100493_pt1 | contig 11497 bp, 7 predicted proteins | sample SynspAceP_FD_185933 | JGI IMG/M metagenome (GOLD analysis project Ga0163217, IMG submission 185933) | Saline lake microbial communities from Ace Lake in Antarctica - Synechococcus sp. Ace-P (PacBio error correction) | ecosystem: Environmental > Aquatic > Non-marine Saline and Alkaline > Saline ... | reverse complement strand
TTTGAATTGTATTCGGCTAGATCAAAGTTGTTTCTCTTCGGCGATAAAAAATTTCAACAACAAAATAATCTAACTATAGAAAATCAAGCCAATACTTGATTAAGGAACTACATTCAACTGCTCAAAACTCCTTTTTACTTCTATTTCCTTATAGTCAGGTTGGGTAGCTTAGTTTGTGGTTGTACAGGGACTAAAAGTCTTTAAATAGTTTTGTTGGTTTACAATTCGTTGGCAAAACTCAATAACATTTGAAATACAGACTCTTGGTTAAGAGCTTATTTTAACATTATTGTAGTGGCGTTTTTACTACTTACAATCGAATTGCAAAAAGGTTGCCTTGCAACATTATGAACGGGCTTTTATTCTGAGTAAAAAATAACATTAAGATACCTTCTTAATTAGTACCTGCAGATTTTATACTTATAAGAGAGAGTTTTATGTGGGTGTTATTTTTAAAAACTCTGTAACATTAATGGATATATTTGAAAATTTGCTTTAAAATGTTGCATTTCGTGAATGTCAATTTTAAAAGTATGTTTTTTTAATCAATAGAATTTATCGCGGTTCATTTTGATATTGCGATTTAGCAATACAGATGATTGAATCAATATTCAATGATCCTTTTCAAGACTAACTTTTTTGGAACGAAACTTTGCTCATCTTCTATGATGATGTCTTATTTACTAGATGCTTTGCTATTTATAGATTTCTTTCAATTACACTTCATTAAAAAAGTTTATTTTTACAGGGACTACTTTATGAGAGTGGACTTTTTTGATGATTATCGGAAAGAACTTTCTTTTATCAATTTGTTTAATGAATCAATTTGATGCACAAATTTGACTACATTGATTTAAGTTCCTTTCTACTACTTTCGATAAATTGGTGTTCTATTAATTGCTAAAAGGAATTACCTTCGGCGGTGTGAGTCTTAGTTTATCGTTAAGTTACTTTAGGCATTAACATTTAACTAAAAACCCTTAGAAAATGATTTTTTTCTAAGGGTTATTTATTTATTAATTTTATTTTGTTGCTTGCGTAATTTTTTTGCTGTTATCCATTACTACTTCCAAAAGCTTTGATGTATCAGGACGCCGTTTTTGTATTTTAATAAAGCATGTTCCATACTCAAAGTTCCAGATTGGGTTTTTTTACTTTTGATTAATGGGAGATCTTGATTAGGTGTTGAAGTGATAAACTTAATTTGTTTTCATTACACACCATGCCCAACCGAAACCAAAATCTTTCTGTGCTCTGAAGCTGCAAATTCTTCTTTTACTTATCGTAAGCTTACCAAAGTTGTTCATATCTTCTTTTAATTTCCCGTTAGTTTCACTTTTTACCATTTGGAGAAAACTTTCCAAAAAGAGCTATGGTTGACGTTTGTCGCCTCCAGTTATTGCGATGCAGTTTACGATATCTTCTGGACAGCATTTAAATCAGAATTAATTCTTCAATTGATTTTTTTTGCTATTTCGGATTTTACTTTTCAATGCTTTATTTTAAATTTGTAACATGCTGTGTGATTGTTTTCGTTGGTGTAAGTGATTGTCTCTTCATTGATTGGTTAGTTTGGTACTATCATCATAAGATAGCGCTAAGTTTCTGTAATTCATAGCCATAGTTAATTCTCACGTGTTTTATTATTTTTTCTCTGTTACATAATTAATGTAACACCTTTCATAATATCAAAGGTCTTTTGCTTTCATTTAATCATTAAATTATTTTATTCATTTTAAAGTAGGATTTTATATAGCAATCATTGAGTTTTCTATTATAAGCTTCAATATAAGAACGATTTTTTATCCAACTCAATTAGGATGATTGAACTCACTTTTTTAACTTATGAAGCCTTTTTTTATCCAGAAAGTTAGCTCGGCACGTACTTAAATAAGAAAAAAAATACTTACTGTATTTGTTCTATTCTTTTCATTACAGCTATCCCAACTTGGTTTCAAGGAAGATCAATTATTAGTGGCTTTAAAGAACGGCCAAAAAATAAGGAACATTCCTCTTTTAAAATAGAGATGTAAGTTCTAACTGAAGAAAGTACTCGCTCTGTATTTATCAGACAGATTCATTATTTTTACTTTTGATCTACGGTGACAAATTACAGCTGAAGATGTTGAACAGATTACTATTGGTACAACAAAGGATTGCCTTACTTAAGGATGGTTTATATCTCAGTGCACCAGGTATCCTGAATATATCTTATTCAGAATGATGGACTATCAGATATTTTTTTAAAGACTTAGTACTAGGAATGCAAGGTTATATTTTAATCCTAATCTTTTCATTTTATTTTAATTGGTTAGCCAGTTTATGATTTCTTCATCTAATTTACTTTACACGAGTTTTCGCTAACCTAGTAGTACTTTTAGTCGTCGTTCTCTTCGTTTTCTGATTAATTGGATGATCGTTTTATTTGCACTCTTACTCTTACTCACTCGCTTTATCCTTAGTCTATTTGAATAGTTTCCGTTGACTCCTTATTTCACTTTGAGCAACGTTAGCTATAAAGACTTTGTCTATTATCTATCCATAAAAAAAATAACCTAAGAAAAAACAAATTAAAAAGTAACAAAACCAGTGTGTTACATTTTATTATGTAACACACTGTTTTTGAGAATTAATTACTATTCTTTATTTTATATATTTTTGTGTTGCTTTTTTTATAGCATTTGCTTATGTGAACGGAGCTCTGTACGCGTTTTTTCACTACTTGCTTAATGACTCGACCCATTTTTTTTCTTATTCTGGTTTTGCTCTCTTTTTAGCTTTTGTTTCACTTCTCTAGTTTCGCCATAAGGATTCTGTTTTTTTCTTTTCACGTTGTGTTCGTCGTTTACGGTCCAAAGGTATCGAACAATCTCTCCATGTTGATTACTTTTCGGTTCAAATGTAAATCCCATTTTTTCAATATCAATGGAACAGTTTCCTCGCTTGGTGAGTACATGTAATAGCTGTTCCTTTTAATTCCTTACGACTGTCCGGCCTACTCTATGAATGAAAAAAATTCAAGTCCCGAGGGTTTCAGCGATTTAATTACTGAGAAGAAGAAATTCAATTCGATTATCAATTCCTCGAGCAGCTAAGTCTGTTGCAACAACAAAATTGTAGCTAAGTTTTGACTTGTTTTCATCACACGGCTTCTCTCACGTGGGGAATATTCTCATGATGTTTGGCTACTTTATTCCTACTTTGATTTTAATCCTTTCAGCATTTCAATCTACTTTTACTTTTTGTTTGCAAATATCATCACTAAATACGGTCTGTTCCGCTTGTTAAAAGTCATTAATACATCAATTTCTCTCACGGCCTTTTGTAAGAAATAGGCCGTTTTCAATACTTAGAAATTAATGCTCTCTTCGGCTGATTTGCTCGTATTAAAGGATTATCCATATATTTTTTCAAGAAAGGTTTGGAACTTATTTGGGATAGTTGCTGGAGGAAAAATTGACGCATTTGCAATTCTGTGGTAATTGCTGGCACCAATTTTAATCGATTATCTTCTAAAAAATCCATATCAATGTCATATCGGCTTTTTCGTCATTACACTTAAACAGGTGCTGTTAATTAGCAAAGCTTTTTACATTCATCAATATTAAAATCCTAACTGGTGTTCGCCTCTCTGCGCGCTTCGCTCGCTCTGGCTAATTTGCAATTTGACGTTTTTTATCTGTGCATCCTTACATAGGTTTGATGTTAATTTTCTCTGGTGCATTCTTACTAATTGTTTAAGCAGCTTTAGTTATTTGCTCAGTATTCTTACTTGGATTGTAGTAAATAAACAACACCCTGGACTTTCTTTTTTGCAGGGATTATGCCATCTTAAAGGCAATAAAAAATGTACTGTGTGTTTACGCTTGAACAGTTTGGGATTGTCGATAAAACTTTTTCCTCTCTCTCTCTCGCTCGGATAAGTTTTTTTTTTTTTTTTTTTTCTATGGTACTTTGTTAGGTTGTTGTAAAACCGTATTTTCGTTACATTGCTTTTATAAAATGTTGTTGTAATCTTTCAATGTATGTTCCTCTATCGTACGCCTGTTTTCTATCGATACTTCTTGCATCTGTTACATAAACATAATTCCACTTGCTCGTTTAAGAAATTGTTCATTTTGATGAGGTCATTGCCTTATATATAAAGTCTCGTTATTTAATCTTAATTAAGCCCTTGAACTTTTTAGCGGTATTTCACTTTTCCATTATCTCAAAATAATTAAAACATGAATAACTAGAAATTGATTCCTCTCTCTCTCCTCTGTATAAATATAAAGTACCTTTTAGGGACATTTTAACTTAGTTTAGTTGTTATGATCGATTGTGAGGGGTGAATTACGATATGAGTAAAGAAAAAGAACGGTCTATTCCCTATTTGGTGGAACAGAGATTTACGCAAAAAAGGATTATATTCTTCTTTTATCGATTATACAAAGGATACCTTAAGAAAAGTCTTGCAGTCATTGTACTGTAGAAGAGAATGGATTGATTGATTTTACGTGAGTCGTTGTTGAGTCCCAAAATATAACTGAATCACTATGAGCATGCAAATAGACTTTGCATAGTCATTTTTATTATCAGGTCTCATAACGTAACGGATATAGAAACTTGATACCTTAAAAGAACATTTTCGAAATGGGATAACATATCAATTTGAAGGAAAATCGCTTATATTATTTAGGCAATGTCGTCCTAATTTTTTTTAGGTTGTTATCTCACAAAATTTAAGGACGAGACTTAATAAACTACTGGGTTAATAGATGATTATTGAAACATTTGGTCAAGATTTTGAAAGTGCCTTTGTTATTAATAATCAATTCAGAGCCTTCTTTTAGAAACTAAATTTACCGTATAGATCTTTTTAGGAAAGAAATGGTTCAAAATATCTCGCTATCGTTTGGTAATTACATGATTGAATCAATTGTGAATAGTCGTTACTTGATAATATTCAAATTACATTAGGTGAATCTGCTTGGCGTTTAGGAGAACGTGGTGGATATTACGATCGAGTTGGTGCTTTTAAGGATATGCTACAAAAACCATATTTTAAATATTTCTTTATTAGCCATGGAACACCTCTGCTTTAAAAGATAAAGAAAATCGACTGAAAATTTAAAGCCTTGAAAGCTTTGACTATTAGAACAGATGAAGTTTCAGACTCTTTTGATTAGAGGTCATACGGTTCCTAGTCACAACGATGATTAGCAAAAATTTAATGGGTTCGTGAGAAATGAATGTTGCACTAGATTCTCAAAAACAGAAACATTGTGTGCGGAAAATTTATGATTGATATTTTAGATGGGATGGTGTTCCCTTTTATTTCCGGACTGGGAACGCTCTAACTAAAAAAGGGACACAAATTGATATTGATTTAAACGTTTCCGTTAAATTTTGATAATAATGAGTGAACCTTTACCGGCTAATGTTCTTACCATTTATATTCACCTACAGAAGGTTTTCTTTTAGAATTAACACTTTAAAAAATAGGTTTGGCTTTAGCGACAGAAACGGTTCAGTAGAGCATTTAATTTCTGCTTGAACTACTGCAAATGCCTTGAAGCTATGAAAACTTATTTTAGACTCGTTTTATGGAGATTCACCAATTTCATCACTGGGAGAAGTGGCGACTTTTGGAAATTTGTTGATATTATCACGTCAATTTGGACAAGAAAAAGTAGATTTTCCTAATGTATTGCCAGATGGGTCTTATGGGACCTATTGATAGTGACAATATTATTAAGACGGTTTTAAATGGCATTTGTGTCCTAACAAAAATAACATGCTATCGCTGATATACAGTCATTTTTTATAAATAAGATAAAACACCCAAAAGATTTGGCAGCTTAAACGCCCAATCCTTTTTTATTTTATTGGTTTAGTATGATGTTTGCTCTGGTCGTTCTTGTTTCCGGATCTCCAACCTAACGAAGTTTTCTGTATTCAGTTGAAGCAATCCTATCCATATCTTCTTTGATGTTAGAGTGAAAGATAATCTAGTTCCATATTTTCCTCTTTATTCGATTTCTATTGGACAGATTTAGGTATGATAACTTATACCACGTTCTAATGCCAACGTAAGACACTTGTGCTGGGTTTGACAATATTTTTACCTATTTCAGTTAAGATGGATGAATTAATAACTCTGATTTTCCTTGTCCTAAAGTTCCATGCTTCGTGGATGATCCGATTTTTCTTCATATAGTCATGATTCCATTTGCGGAATTCAGGAATGGAGTTTTCAATTTGGTTAATATCGGCTGTTGTAGGCTTCATTTTCAATTCTTTTAAGTGATGGATTTGAAGTTTGAAACACCAATAGCTCTATTTTCCGGTTCATATAACTCAATCATGGTCTCATGTATCTACAAATGTGGTGCGTAGCAGGCAGTGGATTAATATAAATCCAAATAGTCTGTTCTAATTTATTCTAATGTTTCTTGAAAGCTATTTTTGTTTCTTCGTATCCTTTGATCATATCCAGACTTTGAGTTAGCAAAATGTCCTACGTGAATACCCGCTTCTTTTTTCGTCCCTTTTTGCAACATACTCTTCAATTCTCATTATTTTTAGCTGTATCCAGTGGCGGTAACATTCACCAGCGGATTTTGATTGCCTTCGATTAGTCATTTTTATCCTTCCTTAAAAAACACTAAACCTATCTTAGTGAATTTCACTCCGTTGTAAACATTCATTAACTACTCCAACAATGCATATTATTTACCAAAGCTCCCTCAAATTGTCATTTACCATCTTTATCATTAATGGCTAATTTGAGTTTGATTACAAGTCCGATGATTCCAAACTCCTGTGCATTGAAAAAACTTTTTAAGTCTTGACGAGATTTTTGATTTTTCCTTTGTATCATTTCAAGTCATACTAAAATGGTTCGTGTTAGTCATCCGTAGTTAAAACCAGCAGCACCGTAGATTCCCTTCAGTATTTACCTTACGCCTTCACTATTATTAGGTTCAATTGTCAATTCGGGCATACCTTTATTAAATTTACTAAACTTATTTCGATTGTGTCTAATCTAATTTTTTTAATGGGATTGAGTCAGGAATACGAAACGGACTCATCGTTTATACGGTGTTCACGCTTCAATTAATCTCCTCCATTTTTTTTTTCTCCTTGCGCAACACGAGCAATTCAGCAATTAATATTCTTTGAACTTAATAAGCACATCATCTAAAAAGTAGTTTCTTTAGTGCTGCATGCCACCTTGTTTTATAGCTAAGAAGTTATGGATTACTTCTGTGTAGCTTTAATGCCATTTGATTGATGAACGTTTTCGGAATTCTGTTAGGTAACGATTTCTGCATTGCACCTAATTCTCTATAAGGTTTTTCAAATTGTCTTGAAGTAGCTGAATTTGTTACATTGTCGTTCCCTGGTTTTCTTCATCTATAGATAGCAGATATTAACGCTATCACGTTGTTCCTGATTTAATGGACACCCTATGTCGACTAGAGAATCTGTATACATTCGGTATCAACTATTCCTAAATCAGCTGATTGCTTTAAAACTGCTTTTTGAATGCTAGTCATGGCATTCCTTGTTGTCTGGTTTAGGGATATGATTTGGAAATGTCCGTCTGGATCTAACAAAATTGACTTACCTGAACGATGTTGCAACCTTAATTTTCTAAAACTTTCAGTTGCAACCAACCTCCAGCTCCGTTACCTGCAAATTCTACAATATGTGTCACCAGGCTAACGGTTTTTTCATGCTTTTAACCATTCATTTTATCCCTCGTTTGATTTTTTCTTTAAATCGGCTGCGTAGACTTTAGAAATTAGCCTTTTACAGTTCCCTTTACTTTCTGATCAGTTAGTTTTTTCACATTCGCGTTTTTTAAATTAACTCCAATATCTTCATGTTTCTGCTCCTCTCTCTTTGTAATATTTTTAAGCATTGTTTCGTTAGGTAATGCTCGGCAGTAATTATAACTCTGATCACAATTAAAATTTTGTTATTGTGTTGAATTGAACAGGCTTGGCGTTTGGCCTAGGCCGACATCAAACAACATCAATTCTTAGTTGATTAGCGTATTCATTGCGATTTTTTGATTCTATTAGCAGACAGGCCTCCGCGCTATCATTAGCTATTCGCAATTTTATTCTATGTTTGGTATTTATTTTTTAATGGTCTTTAGCCATACTAATAACCATAGCTGATTTGTTCAATTCGTTTTCATCGGTTACGTTTGTTCATTTTTTTTGTTTTGAATAGCAATTCTCTAATATCAGATTCCATTTTGTTAGTTTGTTAATTAAATTCAGATGTGTTGGCCATGGATGAACTACCCTTTTACATTTCTCATTTGTTGAAATAATCATTACATTTACTGCTCTTCTCCTTTTTTGCGAAGATAATTCTAACAGGTATCTTACAGCAAATTGTTCCTACTTTTTCAGGAAAATCAATAGCATCCATTAAAGCTCCGAATAACTGAGCATTACCTGGAAAAGTCATCAGATGGTCAGAATTGCACACGCAGTTATTTGAATCACAACCTCATTAGAGATGAATTGTAGTTTTTTTCTTAAGTAGACATTTTATTATTTTTGGAAAAGAGCATACTTAACGGTTTTTCCACTGAAGTTCGTGTTTTCCTAAATGCATTTGCTTTGATATCCGTGAAATCGTTGTTGTGTGTGCTTTCTACTTTCCCTCTCTTTTAAGTAGTGCATAGCATCTCTTGTGTTACCAACATATAGTTATTAATGATTTGCTTCTATGCTAGTTGTCTATTCAGTTTTTCATACTGCGAAGACCTCCTAATTAACGATTTAATGATATTATACCAAAAAAGGTGAATACGCTTAGATTTATTTGAATTATCTATAAAGAAATGAATAAAAATCTTTGGTTTTAAAATCATGGAATTAATTGTTAATTATTTTGCTATAATTAATTACCAGAAAAAATATGATTCGATGATAAGGAGTATGATTGGGTTGTTTCACAGCGAAGTTGGGATGTGTGAGCCAATGACAAACAATCAAGAACGCACTTTTTGAGAAAATAATTTGAAACTAGTAGATATTGGTTATGGATTTGCCGTTAATCTAAACAAGTGGTTTTGTCTTTAGATAAACAAGGTGTACGCGGGCTCACCTCGTCTCTTTTTTGATTTATTTGTAAATCAAATCAGAGGGCTTTTTATGTATGCTGGAGCTTCTTAATAGGATAGTAAAGTAGCTATAAATAGGGAATAAAATGATTATAAATTACTCGTTGCCACTGCTCTACCTTGAACAAGATTGTTAAACACTTACGTTGATAAAATTTTTTAAACTTACTTGAAAAACCTACGCTGAAACATAGGTGAATGTAGCTTTCCCAACGTCTAATTAGCAAAAGGTCTTTAAAAGCTCTCAGCAATTTGCTGAGATTTGGGTGGAAAAAATCTCTCTTCATCCAATTTCGGCAAAACGGAAGTCGTTGGACCTTATTTAAATTTTTTCTTGGTATAAAAAACAGTTGTGCTGACTGTATTAGAGCCTGTTTTAAACAAGGAGAAACATTATTTGGTGACTTCCGATTGGTGAAACGGAATGTTTCGTTCGATATGTATTGCATAAGCTATATGCCAACCTACTCCTTCAATGGGACATTTACGTCAACGGTTTATCCGGAATGCTTTGGCTCATATTTACAGCAAAGTTGTATAGCCAAATTAAATAACCACTTAGGCGACTGGGGAAGCTCATTTGGGAAACTATTTTCTTATTAAATTATTGGGGGAAATGCAGACGCTATTGATGCTGAGCCAATTACTCCGACATTAATTGCGAATTTATTTGTTAATTTCATTGCAGTAAGCTGAGGAAACAAACAGAATTAATGAAGGCTCGTGTATGGTTAAAATTTAGAAGTGCGCATTGAAGAACCGTTTCCACTATTGGGATGGTTCCGTGAGAGAATCCATTAATAGATCAACCATATTATGATGCTGGATATTCATTTAGACGCTATCAGGTGGCGAAGCTTTTATAACCGATAAATGACGCAGTTGTTCGATTGCTCGAAGGAAAAGAATTTTTAAAATCATCAGAAAAGTAGTATTTCGTTGATTTAGATAAATTACAACTTAACCTGCATTAATTCAAAAAATCTCTGTGGTGCCACTTTACATTCCTCGTGACTTGCCAGCAAGCCTCTTTACCGTAACGCAAATTAATTGATTGACTTTGCACAAAGTTTGTATGTCTGGGATTGGACAAGCAATCACTTCAAGCAATTGAATGCTGTGTTAAAGGAAATGATCTTAAGCTGCAGATGATATGCAACTATTGCTTTGGTTTAATAAACTCCAAGGTGGGAAAATTATTCACGTCAGGTAAAATTCGTGTACTGAAGAGTTTTATGAAGCTATTACTTAGCCATAACATTGCAGAAAAAATTCCCTGATTTACCAATAAAGGACGGAAGTCGACTAGGCCAAGTTGGATCGTCTGTTATCTTATCCATTGATCTTAAAAATGATCGCTTAAATAACTATTGACTTTGTATTAGAAGAGTTTGTTCGTTTTTGAAGCGGAAACTTGGTCCGTTGTTCGAAATTACTGAGCTCGCGCAATGAGTATCTTACGCAAAGGCTGGAAATCAACAGACATTAACCTTAATGTACCTTATGCTTAATTCGCTGTTAGTTGGGAAATTGTAAAATTATTACAAGGTATCAAACCTTGTACAAAGTTATGGAAAAAACGTGGAACCGTCAGTTGATTGCTAAACATTCTCTACAGTTTAGTCAGGCTCTTCAACTAGTATTATGCAAATAGCACAGTTACTAAACTGAGTAGGATTCAGAAACCGCACGTTAGCTTTAGTCAATCGTCGCAAACAATCTTAAAAGAGGGATTTGAGACTAATTCGGAGTAAAATCTCCTGATCAAATGTTAAAAAGTTTATTAACTCTTCAAAATTGACAGCAACAAAAACACTTTAACTATGATTTAGAATTAGTTACAGGTTGTTTTTTTGGCATCCGTTTTTTATTCGCTGACTTTTTTCTGTGATTTCTCTCTCTCCATCCAATAATTGTTTGCTCTAAACCCTTCATTTTATTTTTATTTCTATTTTGGAAGTTTGAACCACATGTCTACCTCCAGCTGAGATAAGCCATATTTGAATACTTTCCCCTAGGAAAATTCTTTTTGCTTATGCTCTGTCGCAATATCTTTGAATTTGCTTTCCGTCCGTTTTAATTGCTGAAGTAAGCGTGCGTATTTCCTTCGTTGTATTTACCTTGCCTCAGCTTTGTACAATACTGCACAACCCTTCTTAAATTTGGTTTAGTGCATCAAATCTTTCCGCCTCAGAAATACCCATTACGCTGATCCCTGAGTGACATCTGCCTCCTTGCCTCCATTTACGCTGCAATAGCTTTCCTTTTTGCAGAATCAGAACTCGAGCTACGTATTCAACTGAACTTTCTATTGGGTTTTACTTATTTTTACTTCTTTGAAACAAATCTGCTTCAAATTTATTC
>Ga0163217_1037892_pt1 | contig 11497 bp, 5 predicted proteins | sample SynspAceP_FD_185933 | JGI IMG/M metagenome (GOLD analysis project Ga0163217, IMG submission 185933) | Saline lake microbial communities from Ace Lake in Antarctica - Synechococcus sp. Ace-P (PacBio error correction) | ecosystem: Environmental > Aquatic > Non-marine Saline and Alkaline > Saline ... | reverse complement strand
AGCATGTGGTTCATGAGGTTTGACTTCACTGATCTACTCCATCCGCAAACCAGAATACGTCCGAGCAAGAAGGTTCAATGCCGACTTGGCTTATTAAAAATTTCAACAGACAGAGAATTTCGCTTAACGGTTATGATAAAACCCTGATGGCCTAATTGAATGAGGAAAATACCGTAAGATTTGCATCAAATCACGCCAGGCGCTTTGAAATAGCATGTGATTTGCGCTTTTGGATCAAAGATAAAATGGAAAAAGCTTGCTGACTTATTGAATTATGGTTTGGAAGAGTGATAGCCAAATGAAAGCAATACCGATGATCTGTCTAGCTGGTCAAATCACGTTCCACGTTTTCTTTGAAGTGGGCGAAGATAGAAAAAGCGATGCCTGGAATAATTATCGACAAAGTTCTAAAAAATCTTTTGGACTAATGATGAGTTTCTACCAGACTCCAAAACAGAGATTACGATCGTGAAATGATGATTTCTATTGCGAAAATGTCAAGTATTTCATCCCCACTTCTCGAGGAGCGAGGCATATCAGAAAAGGCCACAGGATTTAAAATTAAGATGGCATCATTATTAGGGCGCGGAGGGGAATCCAGCGGAGGAAAGCCTGCTTGATCGAAAAGTAATTATGTTAGCTAAACAAAAGCGAGCTCAATATTTGGGCTCGCATTTTTTAGCTGTTTTATTGATAAGCATAATTTCAATACAATACTTGTTCTCTAAGGCATTTGAATAGTTATTCAATCGCTTAGGGATTTAATAAATCTTGAAATTAAGGATTTTCGGTTCCAAATATCTCCTAGGTCAAATGTGATACTCGATAACTACCTTAACACGCTAGGAGTCCCTATTTTTTTCCAAGAACCATTAAAATTAAATCCAGCCCTCTTCAGGATCATCGACGACCAAGTATCTTCAATGAGAGGATGTCCACCACGGCTTTTGGCCTTGCTCCTTGTGAAGGCTCTGTTTCGATTCACTTCGATTGAGAAATTTCGTAAGGCATTCGGAGAATCGAAACAGGAAGCTTTACTGCAAATAAAAATATTCGAAACGCATGATTTTCTGAAACCGATTTTCGATTAGCCTCATGGTTAAGTCCAAAACTTTATCGATTCCCTCCTATGCCCATAGCTTGAACAGAAGTTTCAAAAATGCCACCGCTAAATCAATCAAATTCTGAGGCTTTGTATTCACGCTCATTGCCAAGGATTCCTTGAAAGGTGTGATTAATATTTGGTGTGGAGTCATAGGCTTTTCCGCCCGGTTTCAAAACTCCAGATAAACTCCTGAAGAAAAAGTCGGTCTAGGAATATGCTCGATTCACCTGAAACTACTATCGTAATCGTAAGAATTATCAGCCAATCCTCAAAGGGTTGCTATTACAGCCTTGTGGAAGATCAATTTTGGGATCTTCGCAAGGGTCAACGAATCGATGACTTTCTTGGATCTATATCCAGTCCCAAATACGGTCGAGCCAATGGCAGCAAAACCCCCACTCCTCGCCCTTTCTCCCAACCCACTTCCAGAAGCATCTCCAGAAATTTAAAAGCTTGGCAGCAATGAAAGCTTTAAGTAATCTTTGATGAGAGGTTGTCACTGACCCAACTTTGGTCAGATGCGATTTCCGTTTGTTATGTAGCCATTTAAAATTTTACTATTTTGCAAAAGTAAGAGATTAATTTTTAAAACGAGGTAAGAATGCACCCTAGATGAAGCAAACAAACGAATAAAATTCATACTATTCACACGCTCCCTTTTCTTTGGAATAGGTTCTCATGCATTTTCACAAAAAATGCTAAGCGACCTCAATGCAGGCACTTCGGTATTCCCGTTATTCTCGCACTCAGGGATAAAGATTGTTCCTGTTAAAATTTCTGAAACAAGGTTTAGGACTCAATTCTGTCGTTGAGAAAATCGAACAAAATCAGGAGTTCAATACCTTCAGTTTCACCTATTCACTGTTTGAATTCGCTACACAGAAGAGGATTCTTGCGGAGATCATAACCCCATGATCTCTAATGCAAAGACCTGACACATTTGATACTGAATCGGCCATTGGGTTTTTGAAAGGGAGGCTAACATATTCCTCCGCAATCAAAACTACAGTTCTTCTTTTCACCGCTTTAGATTACGCGGAGGTGATGAATATTTTTACCATTTAGATCTCAAAGTTCCTTTTTATCGGATTCCCCTGATTTTGCCGCCATCTATTTTGCCAATGGGGCTAGGATTGATCAAACTTATCTGAACTCGGGCACATTCCTTACTTTCGCAAAGAGCAAGTGCTTTCCAAACTTGCACTCTATTCATTATCCTTCAAACTTCGAAGTGCCCCTACCCTTCCAATGCGAAACCAAGCCAGCAGCAGTTCCAAAAGAACTAGAAGTAGTAGACGAAGGAGAATTTTTGGGAACATACCCAAATCACTCGATTAAAATCGGTTACTATTTTGTCCAGAGTGGACACATCCAAGCTGACTGGAATGTGTATTTGAAAACTACCCAATGAGGCCTTCCCAAAGGTGAAAAGACTGGGAGGGAATGGTCAAATGGTCACCCTTATTTCTACTCGAAAAGAGGCACGAATCATTACTCTTAGCAACGGACAAGAAAAAAGCGCTAGAATGAATATATGGATCGGCTTTTAACCGGAATCCAGATACTGCGACAATACTTAATCGGGAGTTGATTTCAGGCATAGTCGAAATCAAGCAAATTTACTTTTAACTGATTTTAAAAGAAGGCTTTGAAAACGGACAAAGGCATAGATTTTATATTTTGATGGGTGCTCCTCAGGAAGTAAATTATTGTATTTAGGACAGAAAGTTTGGTCTTATGTAGGATCGATGAACGAGAGGTTCAAAAATTCGCTTTACCTTTGCGAGGGTAAAAAATTAATTACTCAGCCCACACTATATATACATTGAACTCGATCTCGAAGCCCTATCAGCCAGTTTGGTCAAGAACATTATCCTATGGAGAACGCGGAAGATGAGCTTTCTATTGAGAGAAAAAAGGAGCCCACGAAAAAGATTTCATTTTGGAACCAGAGCTGTCATGGAAATCAATCCAGGCAGGCCGGAAGGACATTGACAAAGTACTACGTTCAGAAAGAACTCAACAATGAATTTTAATTAAGGAACTGCTTCAGCTCTGCCAAAAGCATGAAAAAGATTCCAATGTCCGCGTCCCTGATGCGAAGCTAGAACAGAATCACTCGAAAAAATCATCAAGGTGTAGTCGCCTCAAAATGTCAGCGATCGAATATGCCTCCTGAGACAATGTGAATCGACAAGCTGTTTTGCAATTTAGGGAAATCAACCCCTGATATTGGATTTTTGGAAATCGAAGTCACGGCATGTTCGAAACTTCGGAGCAAATCGCTTCGACAGCTGAATGGCAGGCGTTGATTGCTCAATCGTCATTTCCTGAAAAAAGGGAAGCGCTCAGATCAATGCAGATGCCGCCTCAAGAACATTCCGCGGTGAGCACTTAAATCACCTACCAATTGCACGTGTTAAAAACTATTCTAACACCTGCAGAGACTTGCAAAAATCTGCTTGTTCTAATTGCGAATTACTGACGAAGACAGAAAATCTATGTTACGAAGCTGATTTGCAGTTCCTACGTGGCGATGATTATGGGTTCGGTAGAGGATGGAATATCCATGAGCTATTCGGCATCATGGATGATCGGGTAAAAATCCCAATGGGCTGGCCACATTGAAAGCTTAAACGTTTCAGTTCTGCCGGAGTCCGCAATCATATGAAGCAAATCAGCAGCGAAAAAATAATAATGAATGAACGGGAGGGATTAGATAAAATTCTTCCCCTTTTTTCGTGCATGGACACAACTCCGCTGAACTTCTTTTCATCGTCCCAGTTTGCAATTAAAAAGTACTTTCCCAGTTTTCGTTTACCAAAATAGTTGCCAAACTTGAATCACCACCAGCTTATCGCTATCGAGTTTGATGTTGTAACAGTTTTCCGTTTCATAGAGAATTGCATTTGCCTCCAATACATCTTTTCTGTCGTCTTTTTTGGCAACCATCATAGAGGTATTCAGAACCCAGATCTGACCATCCAAAAATTGACGGCAAGACATAAAACTTGATCAGACTTTTCCATCACACCATAGTCAATCGAGATGCTTTTCAAGTTGGGTATACGCTCGGATATAACTGGCAAAGCCTCTCTCTCTCTCCTCGCTAATCCTTCATCAAAAACAGTCCGCCCAAGTCACGGCATATGCTCTCAAAAATCATGGATAAGACTTACTAGTTTTTCCAGATAAATTGCCCGATTCCAAACAAAAATCTCCGCTATCGATGAATGTTTAGGCAAGCTTGGAGGTTAGGCTTTTCAATGAAAGGTTTTCCCATTCATCACATCTGAATCAGAGTTCTCATGATACTAGAATGTATCCATAGCAGTTTCTGGACCTGTTTGCGTAGCTATTGACCCAGTGTGATCAATTTCGCTTAGCCGCGTCTGAGCGCCGCGGACTCGCGTTGTGAATCGTTTTTGCAAATTCCCTCTTGCAACCACAATGAATTAGCCGGAGTCACGGACTTAAGAGTAGCATGGTGGGCTCGATCGCATGAATTTTATAGCAGGCGTAAAGCAATGCAGGCAGCAGTATTTCTCCTCAAGGCTCTTACCATAATCTGATGATTTTGTCAGATCAGGAGTTGTCTCTTTAAACTACAATGCCAAATATTTTGGGAGGTAATGATCACAAACTGAGAAGGATCGGCAAATTTCCTTGAATCGATCATAGGTCAATCTGGTAATAAGGAACGACCCGTTCCAAAATATCTAAAAATTGCTTTGGGAATTTTCTGCGCTATTGTGGCCCAAAACCGGGTTCCGATTTCCACCTGCCATAAGTAACGATGTGTTAGGGTTTACTGCAGCATTTTAAACTATTCCTTCTTTCATCAATTCATGAATATGGACCAAAATCCTGTATTTTCTCTCCATCCATGGCTACCAATTGGTGTTAAATATTATTGATTTACGCATTAATTATAAAGCGCTTACAAGCAAACTCATCTTTGCTATAGTTTTCGGATTCACTTCATAAATATCCAATAGCTTTTTAGAGATTGGATATCAAGCGTCTTCTGAAGCATTCTTCGAAGATCTCCATCGGTAATGTACCTACTAGCCGATCCTCTTTGATCCACCACGGCAGTTGGCGCCCAGGTCGTTTGCTTTGAATATTCCATGATAATCTCAGTCAAATCCTGGAAGTCTTGCGCACTTTAGGAACTTTGATCTTTAGCCCAATTACATTCTTCTTACTTGAGATGAAAGGTTGTTTCCTAATGTGCCCCCATGGATGGGCTATTTCGCAAATCCTCTGAAGTAGAAATCCTCTAGCTTTCAGTAGACCAAAACTGCCAATCATTCTCCAAGGCCAGATGGCACTAGTACTAGTGGTCGGCGCAAGATTATGTGGGACAAGGCCTCTTCACCGATTGTTGCATTGCAGGAGTGTAATCGCATGCTTAGCTAAGTAACTATTCCGTGTTGTGACCAAGCCAACTAAAACGGAGGCCGGATTTTCCTTGAGAGCGGCACCAGGACTTTTAATTTCCGGAGTATTTCCACTCTTAGAAACTTACAGATCAACCACATCTTGCGGACTGGATCATTCCAACCAATCACCATGAAATTGCATCTGCCGGCGTGCATAAACAAAAAGTGCCTTGGAGTTCCCAGGGTAGGAATCAGTTGTCGCTACAATTTTTATTGCAATTATGGCACTTTTCCCTTAACCTCCTTGTGACAAAACAACCCTACCTTTGGGATGCTTAAAATTCGTAGCAACACAAGATTAAAATCCTCATCTAAAAAATTTACAAGGTTTAAGATGTTGTGCTTTGGACAACCTTGTGTGGCTTACTTCTAATTTTTTAGCTAAATCAATCTTTTACCGTAGTTTTGGAACTGTTCAAACAAAGGTATAAAACTTATTAGATGCATTCTTGTTTCTAAAAGGATTTCGTTACCCTTATTCATTTTCAAACGTGGAGAGAAGTTAAAGCAGAGCTTAAAAAAATTCTTTGGCTTCAGTCAGTTGTTCGTGGAATACAGGAAATTATTTATCGACAACCCTGATGAACAAACGGAAATACGTTATGTAATAATGGCCTACTGGGCTGGCAAATCACTTTGCTATCAGTTGCCCGCTGTAGGTCAACGAAGAACGGCTATCGTGATTCACCTTGATCGCCTGATGAAAAATCAAGTAGATTCACAACTGAATGCCCTCGGCATCAATGCACATTCCTAATTTCTACCCGCTCAATAAATCAGAGGTCTACCAAAGTCAAAAATGAAGGTGTTGGCACAAAAGACAAAGCTTACTCTATGTGGCACCTGATCCTTTGACCAAGAAGAAAAATCGAATCTTAAAAAAGCGAAAATCAGTTTTTGTGGCGATCGATGAAGCACATTGTATCTTCAGAATGGGGACATGACTTCCGTCCGGAATCCGCCGTATCAAGTCCATGTAGCCCTGATCGGCACCCACTCTTCCGTTATCGCCCTCACTGCACTGCAACACCCGAAAGTATTTGCAGCAGGAATACAGCGGAATCTTCAAATGGGAAGCTGATTTATTCAAATCTTCCTTAACCGACTATTCTATTCTATGAGGTCGCCCAAAAGTCAGACATTGCAGTCAAGAAAAGCCTGAATTCAGTTATCAAAGGTCATAAGGGTAAGTCGGGAATCCATTTATTGCCTGAGTAGAAGAAGGTAGAAGAAATCGCTTCGCTACTCCAAGTCAATCAGATTCAACGCCAGCGCCATATCATGCTGGTGTTGGATTCTGTGCTATTCGGATAAAAAAATCAGGATGATTCCTCAATGAGGAATTAGCGTTCATTTTGTTGCCACCCATCGCATTTGGGATGGGATCGACAGCCGGTATGTCGCTTATGTGATTTCTTACGATGTGCCAAAATTCTTTAGAGGCCGCTACTACCAAGAGACCTGCGTGTCGAGCGTGCGTGGATTAGAGGGTCTCCATTGTCTGAAGTGTTTTACAAATGTGGACTCGTCAAGCTAGGACAAATCCAATAAAAAGAACAAAGCAGTCACGGAGCGAGAAAAACGCGAAATATTGCTTCAGGAGATGGGCTGCGTTTGCCGAAACGGGCGTTTGTCGTAAAGAAAATTTATCCTGAATTACTTGGTGAGGACCATGATGAGATTGTGGCTTTTGCTGGACAATTGTAAAGCGTGATCGTGAAACTTTCAAAGGAATGGATCTTGCCTTGAAAGTTTCTTGGAGCCTGCAATAAACAGACCAATGAGCGCGTTCAGATAGATCACTTAGTTAGTGTCTTGGCCGATTATGTAGAAAGCTATAAAACATGATTGAATTACCTCATTTTCGGGCGGCAGGTTCTGATCACACCTCGAAAAACTTTTGCGATCGGCGTGATTCCGTCAGAGTATTGATCAAGGATTTTCTTGGGAAAAAGATATTGAAAAGCTACGGGTTCTGAAATTGACTCCGAAAGGAAAGCTTTCATGGAAAGGACCCGTATGAGATAGATCTCTATAAGGATCATGAGTTTGAAGCGGAAGTGGAGAACGAGCAGGCAGAAAATAAATAAATTAATGCGGGAATAGCTTTGACGAAAAGTTATTTGAACTGCTCAAGCCGACACGAAAAAAAGTCCGCTCGGTCCAAAAAGGCTTACCACCTTATTGGTGATTTTCGCTCCAAGATCCATCGCTAGAAGAAATGGCGACAGTCTATCCAACTACGAAAGAAGAACTCGCACAAAAATCAATGGCGTAGGTAGGGAAAAAGTCTGCTTAAAATTCGGCGCTCCATTCCTTAAGTTAATAAGAAACTTACGTGTTTGATGAAAATGAGATCGAGACTTGCGCTCGTGATGTGGTCGTAAAACCTCGGTACCACGGATCGAAGGTTCAAAATCTCAATTCATCAGCAGATCGATACGAAAAACCGACTTGGTATGAGACTAGCAGGAAAAATCTAAATATAAACGTGACTGATTGCTTCCAAGAATTGAGCAAATTATCTACAGTGAACGAAATTAAAATCGATTACTACATCCGAAAATATCATGGATGATTGAGCGAGAAGAATATCCTCCATGAATATTTCATTGAGTTGCAAGTACTGATAATATTAAGGCTGCGTTGGAAGAATTGGAAGATGAAGATTTCGCAGAGATGAATTACGGGTTTACCGTATCAAATTCATTTCCCAACACGGGCCAATTAAAAATGATTTGAGTCAATGATATACTCTTATTGAAGCGGCGGCAGAGAACAGCTTTTTGCCTGGAAAATCGTCAAATGTGTCGATGTACTAATTTATTATGTAGGCACCTGGCAATGCTTTGGATGGGACAAGCGGACTATAGGCAAACTAATATTCACTGCGGAAATCACAGATTTCCCAGCGATCAAATCATTTATTTTAGAAAAAGCCATTCGATCTAGGGTCCGTCGGTCCGGAGGAAACTTTGGCTCAAAAGGGAAATTGTTGATTTTCTTCCAAGCTCAGCCTGAAACTTCAAAATCCCTGTAGTGGGGCCTCAGAAATATTGGGTGCTAGACTTGAGGGGAAGTTTAAGGGATTTCTCTAAGCGCAGTTATGCTCAAGGGAAATGGAGTCCCTACAAGCTTGCTTATGAGGACCGTTACCGCATCAGAACTTGAGAAGGCTTAGCTTTTCTGGAAAAAACAGAAAGCTACCAATCGTATAAAGCAGATGGGGGATAGCCGCAGGAAAGGGTGTTTGATGGCCTAATCTTGGGAAGAGCAAAAGCTTTCTTTAAAAGAAATGCTCATAGATCAGAAATTCGGAGAAGCCTCCTCAAAAGGGTGGGTAATCGAAGAGTTTTTTGAACTGGAATAGAGCTATCGTTTTTGTAGCTACCGATGGTGAGAATTTATAAAAATTCTGCCCGAGGCTAAGATTATAAACGTATTGGTGAAGGAGATTACGGGTCCTCACATGGAGGAATGGGTGCAGTGAGTCCAGTAGTCTTTGCAGATGAGGCCTTTATGAAAAATGGTCTAGAAGGATAAAATAGATTCCAAACCAACAGTAGATGGATTACGAAAAAAGAAGAATTCCTTACAAAGGGTTTCTTTTCATAGGTTTGATGAATAATGATGGGAGCCCAAGGTCATCGAATTTACCAATGTTACGAATGGGAGATCCTGAGACGGAGGCTGGTTCTGCACGGATTTCAGCCGATTTTCTACATCTATTATTCGCGTATTGGAACAGGTGCTTGTCAGAATTATAAAACTGAAATATACAACTCAATACGCAAGCTTACCGTTAGTCAGGTAGCGGGCGGTTACCCTGGATCTTATGAAAAGGATTTAAAAATATCACTTCCTGATCAGGATTCAAGAAAGTGTAATCTTTCATTCCGGAAACGGGGAAAAACGAACAAGATCAGCCACCAATCAAGGGCCGAGTTTTTAGCAATTACTGGGCGAGGTCCAGGATCTTCATCATGCGCTTGCAAACGCTTATGCTTATGCGTAATAGTCATTCAGGAATAAAGCCATACTTCAGAAGTGATACGGAAGGTATCCTTAATTTAAGTAATTTAATTACACCCTAAAAACTGGATCAGGGAAACGTCCTGTGAATAAATATTATGCTGGAGTAGTACCGTGCTCCCACTTCCTCAGGAGGAAATCTGGAGGCTGCCAAAGTAATGTCCTAACTGGTAGTGATTGTAACAAAATGAATTCCTTGATTGGCTTAGCCATATGTGGAATTTCCTGGAAATAGATAATTTTTGATATCGTTGAAGTTTAAATTCAAGGGAGGAAGAAAAGAATATTACCGAAAATGTTGGATTTTTTCAGTTAAATACTGGTGACCCTGTAGGTTAGATCGATTGTTGCGAGTGGTTCATCATATTGGGCACGTTTCACTACCAAGGTGAAATCTGGTACGTCTACAAATGTCAAAGCGTAAAATCCCGGAGATGATGACAATATTCTGAGAATCTACCGAGTTGCTAATCAAAAAGATATGGTAGACGCTGGCGAGTCTTCAAAAACAGGAGAAATTCCCGAGCCTATCGTGCCAGACAAGATCAGCGAAGAGCTGGCTTGAAGATTGAAAATGGGTCTGATATCCGAGTACCAAGCAGGATAATGTAAAGCAACTTTTTACTATTCTGGCTGAGGATCGGGTTGATTTTAGAGAATTGATCAAATTTCCTTGCGGAGAGTTTCCGAATTTAGAGTCGAAATGAAACAGATCAGTCTTCGCCAAAGAAGCTGGTCGACTGGGTGGAATCGAGTTGGGACGTGAACTTTGCTGCTCTACCTGGCTTGTCGACTTCAAAAATGTTAAGCACCTCAGCGGCTAGATATCAAAATCTCTCCCTTAATCCTGGAAACTCAGTGGTCAATGCGCAGGTTAAAAGCTGCTTGAATTATAGCTAGATACCTATATGGATTGCTATTAAGGATATTCCTAATGTAGGATCGTCCTTTGATGACTGGAATTGGGTATGGCCAAAAATTACAGAAGGACGGATTTCTTTCGAAAAAACTGATGTGGTTCAGTTTATAATAATGAAAATGATTGGCGCACACATCTCTTGCGATCGGAGTGAAGAGATCAGAATTGAATTGAAAAGGAATTAATGTCTTCAATCTCAGGTAGATAAAGCAAACGGGACATAGAAGATCTAGCTGCGAAGTTCTACCATTGAATTTGGAATTGTTTGCGATTCAAAAGTTTGCAGAAAAACCCTAAAAAGAAAAGCCTAGGAAATACTCGAAATTCAGAGGCTAGTCCATAGGACCAGAACAAGCAAAAGCAAGAAAGCACTACTGCTAATTCAGATAAGTACCAACCGGCTCGACCTGACCGAGATACACACAGACAGCGTAGAAATAAAAATAAAAAATCGCGTCAAAAAAAACCGCCAGCGGTGACGGCACTGAACCAATCAAAACTTCAGGGAGAAACAGCCTTCACGCAGGGAAATCATAGCCCCACCGAAAAACAACCCTGGGAAACCAGCTCGTCCAAAAATGTTGCCGGTCAAAAACCTTAAGCCAACCAAGCTGAAGAAATAAATCGGGAGAAGCAAAAAACCTCAGGAAAAAGAAAGTTCCACCAAGAAGGAATCAAGGGCGCAAATCGAATGATAATCCCAATGAATAAACTGAGAGAATTAGGGTTACTTATTCTTGATCCTTTAGGACTAAATTCCGTTTCTGGTGATCGAATCTTTTGAAAGGAATTCAAGGTTTTAGACCAAGCAGCGTGAAATGCCACTGACAGCAATTAATTCTTGATTGAATTCTTTGGATTTAGCTTCCCAGAACAAGTGGCCTAATAGCAATTCGATTTAAATGAAATCCTATTAAGTTCTCGAATTGCTACGTGCGAATCATCTCCAAAAGATTTTTCGGAATCTAATTTTGGGAAAATCGGTTGATCGTGACC